>Ga0102925_1000478_pt1 | contig 21920 bp, 11 predicted proteins | sample SalPonR1_A_D1_MG_FD_78216 | JGI IMG/M metagenome (GOLD analysis project Ga0102925, IMG submission 78216) | Salt pond soil microbial communities from South San Francisco under conditions of wetland restoration - Salt Pond MetaG R1_A_D1_MG | ecosystem: Environmental > Aquatic > Marine > Intertidal...
ATATTTTTGCCTCCGATAGATTTTATCGAAGATTTTTCAAAAAAATCGAAACCGACCTTTGCCAAATGGTCTAAATTACTAAATAAGGAAGGTGTTAATGGGGTCAACTTTATGCCAAAATGTGGGGAGGGGGACACCCCTTCAATCTATCGAAGATTTTTGAAAAAAATCAAGACCGACCTTTGCCAAATGACTTAAATTACCAAATAAGGAAGGTACTGAGTCAAGTCATATTATTTCTTAATAATGATTTAACAATATTTTAAAAATGTTATTAAATCATTATAAAAATTATAAAATGATCACAGCAATACATTCTTTCCCGTGATTGAACTAAAACACCATGGATCCCGCAATAGGTTCTACTGTTTGGAGTATATCGACTTTTCGCGATTTTGATTTCAAAAACATCCCACCAAATTCTCTTGTCGTGTTTGATATAGACGACACGCTGGTAGTCGAAGATAACATGAAAGTTATGCAAAATGCCAACGCAGAAGACAGGAGATCATTTCTCAGTAGCATTAGAGATGCCGAAGGGGAGTCTCGTATCAACTTTTTATACGAAAACATCACATACAAACTCACTGAACCAATATTACATGATATATTGGCAGATTTACGTTCGAACCACACGTGTGCTGCATTGACTGCAAGGCGAACCGGAAAGGCTTCCATTTCCCAAAAACAAACGGTGTTGGAGGTAACTCTTGGCACACTGTCGACCCTTGGTGTGTCTTTCAACTTCGATAGGTTTGAAAATGTGGACATGTCCGATTTGACACCCAACGCCCAAACCACAATTAATCCCAATCTTCGCCCATTTGAAGTGGAAGGAAAAGTATCAACAAAAGACGGTGTGATTTTTTGCAACAACATCGACAAGGGAATTGTTTTGGGTGCATTGTTTGAACGGAGTGGGTTTTTCCCTAACACTGTTATATACATTGATGATTCCATGAAAAATATTCTAGACGTAGGATGCGCCCTTGCGGATATTAATAGAAGGTACGACAAGTCTATCAAATACCAATGCTATAGGTATCAAGGTGTAACCAATGCAGATAACAGCGTTGATCCCAAAGTGGTTGAAAAACAATTAGAGTACTTATTGGCGGACCCGCCACGAGTGTTAAAGGACATTGAAGCCGCCGAAATGTTGACCGAAATAAAGTAACCTATTATTAAATGACACCTGAATATTAATTGTTACGCGCACATTGACTTAATATAATTATAATCTTATCTTTCATAACATATTTACAATCTAAAGATATATTAAAAGTTGAAAAGTTTTTTTTAAGAAAATATTTTTACCTCCGATAGATTTTATCGAAGATTTTTCAAAAAAATCGAAACCGACCTTTGCCAAATGACTTAAATTACTAAATATAGAAGGTGTTAATGGGGCCAACTTTATGCCTAGGAGTTGGGTGGGGGACACCCTCTCATTTTATCGAAGATTTTTGAAAAAATCGAAACCGACCTTTGTCAAATGACTTAAATTACCAAATACGGAAGGTCCCGAGTCAAAGCTTATTATTTCTTAAGATTAATTTAAAAATAAAATAATCTTTTTATTAAGGGGGTGTGAATTGAATATTTATAAATTGTTGATAGAAATGAGTAAACAAGAGGAGATTGGTGATGATACCAAATCGGCGGATGTGGTTCCTGCATTAAAAGGGAATTTGAATGCACAAAAGAAGATCAATTTAAAAAAAATGAATGAGTTGTATTTTGAAATTGGAAAAGAACTATCAAAACAACAGGACCTATTAAATGAAAAGGACGAGAATGAAGCTGTTGGTGACACTAATGATGATGAGGGGGATGAAATTCCTGACGATAGCCCCAGCCTTAACAATACATCACCTAAGGTTGGTACAACAGATAATGCGTTCAAAACGATTTATTCTTCTGGGGCTCGTTGGATGCATAGATTATGTGGACCACCAAATAATGAGGAAGAGGTCTCTCTGTATGAAAGCATTCCATGTGCTATAGCACTCTTAGTGCTGGTACTTTCAGTGGTATTATTGACAATGCATGGCTCGAACCCACGGTCTGTCGTGTATTTACCCAATAATTTGTTAACCGCGGCTATTTTAAATTCAAATGATCTTATCACAGTGTTCTGGAATTTTATAATAAGTCATATTCGATTTTTTAATCATCTATTGGGCGTCTCATTTTTTGTTGATGACCATACTTTTGTAATAGAACGTCTCGAAAAGCTTATTTTCGAAAGACCTGATGGATACATGAGATTAATGGATTTTCCACGAGACGAGCGTGAAAGTTCTATTGGCAATAGTGTCAAAAAATTGTCTTTGCATAGGCCTTCTTCGATAAAATACCCAGAAGATAAATCTCATGAAGTCACGTGTGATTATGAAAACAAGGCACGTTTGGTAATTTCAGAATTACCTTGCCCATTCAATGCGGTATTTTGTTTCTTTCTTAGTTGTAAGTTTATAGAAATATACGTGCCGCCTCCAATTATTGAAAACGATCTGTGTTTGGTTTATTTAAAATCTCCTGGTACCTATGATGAGTCACTATCCTTTTATATTGCCAATACACATTTTGACAAATTATATGTTAGAAAATTATTAGGAAACCAAGAGCCCATGAGTGAAGAAAAGCAAAATCAATACGGAGTCGCGACTAAAGTGTACAATATTGAAGAGGAATGCGAAGGTGGGCCATCGAGTGATGGACCCGAAAATACAACCAAAGCTACAAGGGTAACGCGCTTGGTCGTAAATTCTCCCGATAAAAGAGCACCCAGTATTAGCCAGCCTTTATTACCAGATCAAGTTATAATAGGATATGTCGACATTATTCTACCAAAATTGGAACAGGGATTACAGACTGATCAGTCTACAATCACTATGTATTCAAGCTCAAATGTTTCGTCCCAAATTACACCGGGATTAATTGTTATGGACAATTTCTCACCATTCTCATTTAAAATAATGTATAATGCAAGTGATCTAACTCTCGTGAGAAATTATGAAGTAATTGGTCCTGAGGAAAGAATCATAGCTCTTGCAGATATTGGGAAATATGCATCAAATAAGCAATATGCTGAAATAGAGATACCCAGAGATTTATTTTTCTCACTCACTAGAATAGAAGAAGAACAAGAAACCGGTAATCCATGGTGTCATTAAACACATCCCTCACTGTTTTATATAATAAATTTCTTTTAAGTATTCCTGTAACCCCATGACTATTATCAGACCATTTGAAATATGCACATACCATTTCACCTCTACTATTTTACCAAAAATTTTCAAAAAAATCGAAACCGACCTTTGCCAAATGACTTAAATTACTAAATAAGGAAGGTGTTAATGGGGTCAACTTTATGCTTAGAAATGGGGTGGGGGACGCTCCCTCATCTATCGAAGATTTTTCAAAAAAATCAAGACCGACCTTTGCCAAATGACTTAAATTACCAAATAAGGAAGGTCAAATTTAAAAAATAATAATTTGTAAGATTATAATATTAAATTGATATAATCGGTGGAATCATAGTCATACATTGGAGGAATGAATGGAAAATAATAATTTAAATATTTCGAAAGAAAAAAAATATAAATAGTTTTGATTTAAAGAAAATAAGAAAAAAAGTCCAGGACAAAGAAACCAGCCTTGATGAAAAGATTCTCTACTACATTAAGTAACCCAAACTCTGGTATAACAATCACAGACATAAGAGATTCGGTCATAAGCAGGCAAGTGGGGGCCAATAATGGATCTGACAAAAGTAAGAACCGCAGTATGGAATTCAAAAAGGCTGACAGTAGATTTGCAACCATGAAAGTCATAGTGCTTGCTGCAATTACAGCAAAAAACAGAAAAAGTGACGACGCTCCATCACTTTACTATCAAGTGGCTGTAATCAACACTGACGAAATTGATGTTGATTTTGCCAAAGAGAGTGAAAATGGTCCGAAAATGTTAAGCAGAGACCGCAAGGGTAATGTTAGTGTGGATTACTGCGTCTACAAAAAACTTCCTGCTAAAAAAGCGCCTATATTCTACTATCCTTTGGCAAACTATGGTTTGAAATACACAATCAAAGTTGGTAACATATTGTGGGTTAGTTCGTGGACTGATACTATGAAAGTTGGTGATGTTGCTAATTTGATAAACTTTAGGATAACAGAAAAGAGAACTGACAGTGGTTCGTCGTTTTTCATAAATGCTTCAATTGGTAGTGATGTGTCGCCATTGAATGACTTTCCCATTCATACCAGGTTGAGAACTTTCTGGCCAATCACTGATCAATTTCCAACCACCTTTGCTTCTATAAAAAAGAGAAGATGTGAAGTTGAAGCTTTGGATAAGCATTTGAAATTACAACCTTTTGGAAGTAGGGAAGAGATTGACTCTGGTAAATTTAAACTGGAGAGACCTTTTAAATTACACCACAGGTTTGTCAAACCGGTTGATAATGGTGATGCTTCTAGTGCCAGATCAAAGAGTACGCCGAAGAGTAACAAAACATTTCTCATGGCCTTTGCTGGTAGTGGGTTAAATGGAAGTGAGTTGATGCCTTGCTGTGACGAATATGATATTCAATATCAACAGTTGATGGCGAGTTCAAAATCCAAAGATGTTGGTGGAGATGATGTTAAAATTCCCGACCTTTCTGAACATGATTCAAAATTGTTGGAATTCTCCACCAGACGTGGGTACATTTGTTCCCTACTTAATTGGCCTGAAGGTGAGAAAAACTTCACCTATGAGGACAAATCCAAAGAGGTGAAAACGTTGATTCGATTGGATGCCTATGTGGTGAGTTGGGGCGATCCACGGTGCGATCAATTCAAAGATTATAAAAATCCTATGAGCATCAGGGAAATGAATCCATCCAATGGATTGTGTGAGAATCCAAATTCCAAGGAAGGTGAGGAGTACCTTTATTATGACTTTGATAGGTGTTTGTATAGAGTCACTTTATGGGGAAGAGATATTCAAGGATTGGGTCCTACTGAACCCACTGATGTCTTTAAACTTCTCTCGTGTTATCAAGTACCAGTGGATATGATATTGACGCCCAATGAGAAGGATTCTTTGGAAAATACTTGCAATGCGGATATAGAAAAGAAAAGGATGGTGAAAAAAACCGATGGTGTTGATTTGGAGAAAATGAAAGAAAGTATTGGCGGTGATAAGCAAAAGGAATTAGATTATCTGGAAGAAAGAGAGAAGGCCAGGTGGCATACAGTGAGTAAGGATAAGTATGTAAGTTTTAAAATGGATGTAGAGAGTTTCTATGAACAAACTAAAGATGGTGTGATAGAACAGTCAGTGTTGATGGCTTCTTGGAGAATAAGCGAATTGTTGATAGAAGCTGGTGTTAGAATATCACCAAATTTAGCCAGTGAACAGTTGAAAGAGATAGCTCAACAAAAATTGATGTCTAATGTACCCAACAATGTAAATTCCATTGGTGTCGAAAATGCCAATGGCGTTGTTTATCTGAATGAAGGTCTCACCACGGTGAGTCGATTGGGTAATGATTATACATATTATGCACTAGTCTGTTATTCTGAAAAGGCTAGAATTCCCAGCATCGCTTTGAAACGAAACCAAGAGTTGAAAGATATTGTGGAAAGATCCAAAGATCCGAGCTTAACTTGCGATCAATTGGATGAAATAAACCAAGAGTTTATAAAAAACAACAATGGGCACATTTACTACTATGCATTGAATCCCAAGGTTCTCGAAAAGTCGGCAATATTGGCAAAAAATACACTAAAATCTAGGATGGAAAGCACTTGGTCAATCGTCACTACCGAAGTTGGTAGTGACTCTCTCAAATCAGATAATGACGATAACAAGGACCAAGTAGTCGAGAGTAGTGGTAGTTCTGGCTTTACTGGGTTTGCCTTTAAAGACTCGGAAGAAAAGAATACAGAAGAATCTTTGATTATTAATGGTGATAGTGGTCAAGAAAATGAGCCTCTTGAGCCGTCGTTTTGCTTTGGAAAATCTCCAAAAAACAATAATAAAAGATCTTTTGGTGAATCAGGGGGTAATGGTGCATTATCAGATATGTTTGGAACGCCTCGAGAAAGTTTAAATCAGATTGAAGACGAAGGAGAACCTCCAAAAAAGAAGAGGAAAACTAAAGGCAATAGCTTAAAGCCCCACGCCAGGAAAGGAAAGAAATGATAGGTTGGTGATGATTTTACTGCTTTTAATTAATTAGATAAATAAACAAACCCATGGTATTAAAATTGAAAAATTATCTGTGTTAGTCGGGTGTTTAGTTTTAAAGTTTAATTTATTTTGTCCGGGTTTTAAAATAGAGCCAAATCTGGTCGCAACTTGTGATTGGGGTAGGTGTAGCAATACCAATTTTTCACAGAATCATGATAGTTTTGGTGAGCTAGACTGCAATAGTGATTGTTTCCGCAAATATCACATCTCAATTCAGCAACATATGGACATCTGATACCATAGGTTGAATCCACACCATGGCATCTGGGGTAATATTCACCCGCTCTCCACAATCTATATGCTGATCCCGCAATATATGGTAACGAAAGTGCCAGATCTAACCCTAAGCCTAGACCTGCACCATATTTGTGGCTATAAGGGTGTTTGGTCAACATGTTCTGGCCCCTATACCACCAAAGGTTTCTGTTGTTGAACTGTCTTCGTTTCCATGGATTGATGTACTTTGGTAATCTATGGTTGTAACCATAAATAGGTCCCCGCCTACTACCAAACCTAGGCGGTTTTATAATAGAAACACGTCTTCGAGGGAGTGCTCTATTGATAAGCCGTCGAGCTATTCTTGCTGGTTTAAACAACCCAGGTCTATATCTCCTCCTACTTCGGCTTCTACTTCGGCTTCTGCTTCTACTTCGGCTTCTGCTTCTACCACCACCCCATCCACCTCCTCTCCTGCCACCACCACCACCTCTCCTTCCACCACCTCTTCTTGCTCCAATATTCTCATCATGTTCATGCTCGTGATCATCACACTCAGTTTCTGAATCCTCTCCTGATATAAAAGATTCATTACTATCATCTTCTCCAGCATAATTTGCACTAACATTATCCACTCGTCCATCCTCTGGATAATTTGGATCCTTTGATTTCAAATAATCACCATTCTCGTCATCACCACCATCATTCTTTGCACCATCCAAGAGTACCAAATTATGAGGCAACTTACCCTGTGAATCCACAGAGTGTACGTAAAAAGAATCCTTGTTGTACCCAGTATCATTACCAGACTGATTTGAACCATCATGGCAACCAAAGGATTTTGGGACTTGTTTTTTTTTATGATATCCAACTATCTCAGTAGTGCACGGATCATAGTTAAAGGCACAATACATACACTCTTGATTAGGAATGACTCTTTTCTCGCACTCACGGTTTATATTCTCTTTACAACACGTGGATTTTTTTTCATAACAATCATCGCAGGATAGCCATCTCTTGACACACGGTTTGCACATGGGTACAATACCTGTCTTTTTATCAATCTCTGGGTAAGATAATATTGGTGGTATGTTTTTTTCACACTTCCTATACATATCATAATCATGGGTCTGACAAGCAAAGCCCAATTGCTTACTACACGCTGTCTTACTACAACAATCAGTGTTTCTTTTAGAGGGATCATATAATCGCTGTTCTATAAAATCCAAGCACTTTTGCTTTGGTGATGGTTGTACATCACTGACTGGTGTACAGGTATTTTCCAGTGGTGTTTGTACTGGGGGTAGTGGTTGTTTTACATAATCACAGGGTGTTTTAACCTCCTCAACACATCTTTGCGTAGTATCACAAGCATCCACACCATAAGTCTTCAAGTATGGCTTTGGTACTTTATAACACTCAACCTCGGGTTTTGGCTCGCAATGGTTTGTTGCAGGCTTCTCGTCATAATGAAGATCATCATCGGTTCCGTCACAATCACTCTCACTAGTTGCAGTTGATATGGTCATCGTTGCTATATAATTTTTGATTGGCTTTTTTACAATATTTATACAAGGGGTGCATTCTCTATTGATTGGCTGAGGAGTTTCATAACATTCCTTCACCACCGGTTTGGGACAATGAATGTCTATTTCTGGATCTTTATCACAATGTGGTTTTAAATTAACTTTAATACTATCATCACATGAAGGCGCCTTTCTTGGCACAGCGCAGTTTGAATTATATGTATACTTGGACGGGGTTTTGTAATAATCATCACCGCCTATTACTTCCAGACCTGGTCCAAAGGTAGTTGGTTGTATATCATTACAATATCTATTACTCATGAGCCTACTATCCACTGGATTGTTAGACTTGTAAGTTTTGTTCGTTCTTTTGTCATCAGGCTGATAACTATCTAGTCTTCTCAATATATCCTGTGCGCGCTTGGACGTGCTATCAGAATACTTAGTTTTCCGGGACATCTATGAAAGTGTATTTTTGTAACTTTCTTATTTCAATAAGTTCTTAGTTTTCACTTGTACAACTGTTATAAAATAGTTTGTTTATTACTTTGTATATTTTAAATTAAATGCATACAAAGTTAATGAGAATGAGAATGAATAAATTATTTCAACTTTACTGGGTTTAAAAATAATGGTGGTTTAAAAATTATATAATAAAAATTAGAAATATTTCAACGGGGTGTTCCTTTGTGAAACCAAACCTGCCTGGTTGCTCAGCAAGCTTGATAAAATGAAAAGCGATAAAGTATTGGAATACATTGACTTTGAAAGGCTTGTATGTGATGTGAAACGGCATTTCAATAAGCTGGGTTCAAAAAATAGAAGTTTGTCAGGCTATTCTAATATAGCAACTAATTCCATACACATTGATTCTGAAAAAAGTGAGATTTATGGATACGAAATTAGAATACCTTTCACATATACGGCCGGGTTATCCAGTGGCATGGTCAGTAGAATATGTAAATCATTCCATGAGGATGTTGGTATAAAAATGGGAACTTATCTTAAATATCAAATGTTCTCATCTAATGACGCCAACAGTACAAACACTTTTCTGCTATTCAATGTATCTGATGTATTGAGAACATATGGAAAGATAAGTCAACAGGCTTCATTTCCTAGGATACATGAAGCACAAGAATACGCCCCAATTCCATTTTTAGAATCAGATGATGAAATGAGCTATATACCACCGATAGTTGAAGAAGATGGGAACCAAGGAAAAATTAAAAGAAAACCAGGGTGTTGTAGTATTTTCTATTGTTATAGAACTTATAGAAATCCGAAATGTACCATAAAATGGTTTATGATAAGCTTCGTTATTGATTTGATGTTATTACTTGTTATGTGGCATTTAATGGGTTGGATTGGTTTATTTTAATAAAATTGAGATTTTTATCTGTATTTATTAAAATATATTTTTAATTTGATATATTATGAGATTATCCGAAAGTGGGTAAAGAAGAGAGTGGCTACTTTTTTCCAATCAATAACAAATGGCTGACGAAAACAAGAAGTATGGTAAAAAAAGAAAAAGAGAATCATCTGTGGGAAGTAATGGCGGTGCATACAATAGCGAGGGTGGTGTGATGACGATATCGCGTGAAAATGCCGACAGAACGTCATATTATTCTATTGAAGCGATTGAAAGAACCTGCGCCATGGTTTCAGTACCAATATTCTATAACCAATGCCAACCGAGTGATGATGAAAAAAAGGACATAGAGGAGTTCGATTTACAATTCTCAAAGAACCCAGAGGTGAAGAGGATATTTAAAAAAGAATTGTCAGATAAAGGGACGTGTTATTGTCTGTGCTATTATTGGGCGAACCAAAGAGATTTCTTTCTAGGTGGTTTTGCCATGTGTGATTTATTGAAGAAATTTCCTAGTATTAAAGATTGGAGTTTCAATCCTAGTCAAAACAAAGTGGTTGAATGTAAAGAAGGGGCGGATTTGGATTCATTGGTGTACAATGCGGGTTTGATGATTATAATAAATAAGAATTACTAATTAACTATAACTGTTCAATAATTCGAGCTTCAGTGAATGTAGCATTTTGTTTATTTTTAAAAATAGTCTTCAAGTTCTTTCTGGGTAATGAATCCATTGATTCGGGTTAGATACCGAAGGGTTTAATCTCCATTTAATCAAACTGTTGAACATGTAGTATGGTGCACCTACGTTTTCTATTTGACTGAATACCAGTAGTCTCATAGGTTCGGATGCATTCTTTGAATTTTTTGCAAAAACTAAATGCTTTGGTTTAGCCTGTCTAACATATGTTGCCACTTCTGCATCGTATTTTAATACATATCTTTCTTCTATTTTCAATAATTCGTAATTTACTGCCAAATCTTCCCTTCTGCTGTATTCCGTGGGGCTGAAATTTTTCTTTGTTGATTCTACGGAAAAGTTCAAAGTATGGTATTTTGGTCTCTTTGAAGTTTTCAAATCCTTCGTCACGTCCAAGTAGTTTTTTGTCCTTTTTAACTTTTCCAAATTATCAACCACCTCCATATTTTTATAAACTATAGTCCTATCTCTCATATATCTCTGACGTTCTGATATTTTTAACTCGTCATTGGGTGGATACTTTTGAGATGGTGGTCCAAGACCTAGTCTGGTGAATATTTTTACCCATGCACTGAGAATAGCGCTATCACTGTCAGCATTTTTTAAATTCTTCTTAGAAATTGCCGAACCCCTGAGAAGATAGGTAGCTAAGTATGCCGGCATTTTTTTTTCAAAAACACGGCCCCCAAAATCATTCCCTAATTTCCCTTCTAATGTATTCAAAGACCATTTCCCACCCACTTTAACGCCACTACCATCGTAATTATAATACATCTGGTCAACCAATGTTACAAAAACGAGTGCTGATTTAATAACTCTATTCTCCATTTTATTTCTTTCATCCATCAGGTAGAATGTATAAGGTCTTCTATTAAATGGTGCTTTTAGAGATAATCTGACACCAATGTCCTCTAGGTCTCCTTGCTTTGGGCCATTCATATTGTTAATGGTATCAAAATAGGCATGCAAATCACCATAGTTGTTTATCAGATGTGGTGAGATGTTTAGTAAAGTTGTTGGGATGTCTCCATATCTTCCACTAATAGGGTTTAAACCGGGGCGGTGATCGAAAGTTAATTCAAATGATGCATGGGACTCACGGTTTTCATTGGCATTACTTACACTAAAGCAAACAGCTTTTGGAATAACTGCACTCTGACCTTCCACTAAACCAAGTGACTTTAAATAAACAGCCTTGTTCTTTGGATCATACTCTAATCTGTGCACAGTTATGTCACCCTTTTTGGCAGTCAAAAGTTTTATACCAACGTTGTTGAAAACGACGGGAGGCGTTTCATTCTTCACGTGACATGTACCTTTGGTACACATGTTGTTTTGATCTGGTTCAGATAAATGTGCATATTTCATATCAGGTGTAATATTATAATCATATATCATTGACACTTCATGGTGAATAATAAAAAAATAATTTAAATCAACATTCTAGTTTAACCACCTTTTGTAAGATTATAATCATACATTTTAATTTTTCAAATTTCCATTTTTATTATAATAATGATCTCGGAATTGATATTTTCAGATAATAAAATATTTTCCACTATTTTTCCGATTCCTGTTGGTGACATAAGAGGAAGGACACTTAACATCCTCGGCGAGTCATTGAAATTTTACAAGTAATTATTCAACATGGCCTCGAACAGTAATACCGAAAGTGAAATCAACAAAGGATCTATAATGCTGGAGCAGTTTCAAAGGATGCCTTGTCCCATGCGCGTGATCGAAAGTACTGACTTTCCGATGAAGGAGCAAGCTAATGATCTGTCGAAAAAGTCTGTCCAAAACATATTGGCTTTCCCTTGTATTTATGGATTGACACATAACGTCACTGCAACTGGATTTTCAGGGATAAGAGAAAGTTCTACCTCCCTTATTGGTGGAGGGAAGAGCATCCGAGAGGATATGAGTGCTATGAGCGTGACGAAAAATATGGAGATATTCCTCACCCTGCTGGAGCAGTTGGATATAGGCACTCCCTCAAAAAAAATGAATTTGGCTGCTCAAATGAACAGCAATGAGTTTTTCAATGTGGCCACCTGTTGGTTCAAAAGTAATGAAGGCTATAGCAACAGTAGGTCTGGACCAGCTAGGTCTAATTCAATTTTCATGCAGCACGTCGCAAGGAAATGGCATAGACTTTTACAGGAGGATAAAAAGATAATGTATCACGTCACCAAAGATCGACCTTACATTCCAGAAGAACCCAAAAAAAGGAAGACCAAACCAGTGGACGGAAATGATGACGGTAATGCTGGTGATGTTGTTGAAAACAATGCTTCTGATGAGGCTATGTATGATTTACTGACACCTGACGCAACCAATTTCGACGAATCTTTTCTGAATGACTGTGAAGAGAAGGTGAAAATTGTTATATACAGAGTAAAGAGGAGAAAAAAACCCACGACAGCAGAGCCTGAGATTAACCGAGAATTAACTGACATGCTCTTTGATGATTTGGATGGTGATGGTGGTGGTGGTGTTGATTATAATGTTACATCACAGACAAATGACCATTTCTCGGAACTTTTGTCTGGAAGAAGGAATCAAAACTCTCAGAATGCCGCCCAAGATATCGATCCCGAGATGATGGAAGAAGAAACCAACCCCGATGGTGAGATGTTTAAATGGTCAGACATTCCCGAGTTGTATAAAAAATACAATAGCAAACGGAATGAATGTGATTACATAGGATTTGTCATACTGGCTTTTGTGATGGATCCAAACTGGGATGCTAAAATTGCACTTCAAAAAATGTATAATTACAAAAGCGGACACGTGCCAACATTCATGAGAGGTGGTAAAAGAGGGGGTCGTGGCGGCGCGTCATCTAAATACAATCAATCCAAAAAAAGGGAAGATGAAAATGACCCCATGATTTATGGTAAAAGAAAGGACCACGTGATGCGAAGTGGTCAAACGTTTGACCAATCAACTTGGAGTTCATTGGCGGGAGAATATATTAGGTATTGTAGATTAAGTAATGATTTGGAAAGGCAAGATGAAAATGTCCGTGAAAATGTCAGAAGGACTGGTTCATTGGATAAAAACTATTTAAAGCACGCAAATTTCGACAGTGCTTCGGTGGATTATTATGATCCTAATGATGTCTTCAGTGTAACCAATGCTATATCATTATTGGAAAAATATGATGGCGATACTGAAAATTTACTTGGTGCTTTGACCATACCCAATGTAATAGCTCCTGGCGCAGATCTCAACTTTGGAGGTAATGATGATGATGATGATGATGATGATGATGATATAAATTTTGGAGGAGTTGATGAAGATGAAAGGAGCGAGGATGGATTTGATATGGGCGGAAATAACGACAATGTTATGCATAATGGTGGAAGAAAGTATTTTAACATATCTGGGGAGGGTTTCTATGGTATACCTGCGCATTGTTTCTTTTGGGACTCAAAGGAGTGTAAAGGATTGAAACACTTTTACTTCCCATGGGCTGAAGATTTCGTGGCATCATTTATTAAAAACGATGTTCTGAATTTGAACTCCAACCCTTACGAAAAAGGCACCACGCGTGACGTTTTGCAGAATTCAGGCGGAAATACCAATACACGTGGATCGCCATATGGTGATTCTTTCCTGAATACTAATTGGAACCTGGTGACCATGCCGTGGTTTAATAGCTATTGTCAATCCAATGGTCTTGATGTGGCACAGATGCAATTGGATTTGGATGTTTTGAACAAAGACGCGGATTATGACACCAACAACATATCATTGGATGATGTCATAGAAATATTCAAGCTAAACAATTCCAACAACTTTGATTCATTAGCAAAATTTGATTCCACTATGATGTTACAGCAAAAACTTTCCCCCATCCTGGAGCTAATATTGAGAGAGAAGGTTAGCACTAATGTACTGAAGAGTACCATGAGAAACATGGAAGCTCGTGATTTTAAAAGGTCCTTGGATAACACCAATGAACTGAATGATGCCTATTTTGAGAACCCCGAGTTTTTAAAACAATACCAGCGCTACAGTTCCCTGAGAAGTGCATTTGAAGACATGGCGTGCAATTACCTTATTGACTTCTTGCATCCAAATAGCGTGTTGACAACGTCTATAAAGGAGATGCTTAAATATCAACGCAACAACATGCCTCGATTGAAATATGATTTTAACAGAGCAGATATGATGTCATCAGCTCTGGGCAATGATGTAGAAAAACTTGCCATCCGGGTCAGATTTGAGGAGAACATAGCAAAAGCGGCTAGACATTTCTTGGTTATGACATTTGCACTCAGAACAGCTCATAACCGGTGTCCCAGTGTAGATGGGCTCAAGGTGAACATGTTGACTAGTGGACCAGAGGCTTGTTCTAAATCCAAAACATCTGATTCAGTGATAAAATATCACATTGTTGGTACTTTTACCACATTGGATAATTTTTCAAAAATGTCATTCAATGTGGAAGATACTTTGGGAGATAGTATAATATACATGGACGAGATGCCGGGCAACATGGACGAGAAAATTGCTTTATTGAAAAAGATGCTCACTGATGGTAAATTAGTTTATAGAGTGTTTTCTTTTGAAGAGATTGATGGTAAAAATGTTAGGGTGTGTAAAATCATCATAACGGACGTTTCTGGAGTGGTTTTCATAAATGCAAATTCCCTATCCTCCAAGAACACTAAAGACATTGATGATGCACTATTGTCTAGATTTTATAGAGCCATGTTTTCAGCTGGATTTGATTTCAAAAAGGGCGATCAAAAAGACACTACAAAGACTAAAGAGATTGCTAAAAGAAAATATGATGAATTTTTGGGAAAATTGGAAGATGGTTGGCTTGGATTGGATGCTTTGGTATCCACACTGGCCGAGAATAGAGAGCAAGACTCAAACTATGACGAGGATGTTGAACTATCCCAAGAACAAATGCAAAAAACCCAAACAAACTTGGCTAAACGCAAGGTTTTACTAACAAAGGAGGTTGATGATTATGTTGCCTCTAATCTAGAAGATGGTGATGTTCTACAAGCAATGATGATGGAACACATGGGTAATTCCACAAATACACTCTACCATCAACCCAATGATGGTAAAAAACTCATGGGCGAGCGATTGCGACAAGATCAGTTTTTAACGGCAATGTATTACAAAATGCAAATGGTTGGTGCATTACCTGAAGTTGATCTAACTGTGGCTCACGTGGTTCTCTTAAAAATGCTATCCCATTTGAAAACTAAGGCAAACATCCGTCTGCCAAATTTTAGAATATATAAAAGGATGTTGATGATAACGTCAGTGCTGACAATTCATGATGCCTTTTTACAGACCTATGCTGTGGAGGGCTGTGACAAATACCTAGTGGATGGTTGGGCTGATGGTAAGATAGGAGAATTTAATTTCCAAATGGATAATCTGAAAGATTTGCAAAGAATCAAACCCTACCTTTGCTCTCAATTGGAGCACGCAGTCATGGCATTCTCATTACTTTCTGATGAATACATGGGGCCCTACGACAATTTGGTGGCTGATTTGTTTTCATATGGGATGTGTCATTATCCTAGACCCAATACTTGGGTTAAAGAGATATTCTCAAGACACCGCCTGAGAAAAAACCTCGAAAGATTGGATGTACTAACTAACGATCATCAATTGTTAAATGCTTTACTTTACCTTAAAAGGCATCCAGATGAAAGCATCGACAGTGTTTCTTTGGAGAAATTAATTCAAAATCTCAAAATCATTTTGGGATATGATGATGGTGGTGATGATGATGATGATGATGATGATGGTGACTCACAACCAGTGGCGCAATCTAACCACGGGGTTGATATTGATGTTGATAGTGATGGGGATATATCAATAAATGAAGCTGTTGCCAGAGGAGAAAGCGCGAACGACGATGATAGCTCTGATGAAAGTGAGGGCGGGGGGTTATTGGATGTGGTTAACGGCAAACAGATCAATAGTGGACTGTCTGACGGGATGGCAAAAAATGATGCTATACCAAAGTCTAGTGGTAGTGGGGGCGCTCACTCTGTCTCTAAAGCCTTGGCCTCAGTGACACAATTTAATGAGGAGTCATATGAGATTGGTGTTCTGAAGCGGCTTTTGACAGGGACTATGTACCCACATGAATTGTTCCTGGTATCTGATCCAAAAGAGAGGGGCGTTTCTTGGGCCACAGTGGATTATAGTTCACGACTTGACGAAGAAGATGAACAGAATCAACAAAATGCCAACAATGGTCAAAATTTCTCAAAAAGCACTAAAAGTAATTATGATTTGAATTACGTTAGTTACAGTGGGAAAACCTATGAAGTGACTATGGAACTTTACCAACACATGATGGGAGCAAAAATGGCTTTTACTGACTTAATGAAGGTTGTACAAAGCCTTGGAACGCACCAAGTGGAGGTTGACTGGGTCTACTCTGGTACATTTTCTATTTCAAAAATACGAGAGATGAGAGGAAAGAGTTTAAAAGAGTTGGAGGCCTGTGGTTATATAGAAAGAAACAAAGTGATGCAAGTAATGCAAACTTCTAAAGATGATAGAGGTGCTCAAAGTACCATGCTTTGTACACATTGCATTGGTAAATCCACCTCACCTAATGAGATACTTAAACAAGCAATCAGGAGCTTGATTTATAAAGGGATGAAGCCGTGTAGACTGACTCTGGGTATAATGTCTAACGCTAACCGTGGTTGTTTGGATTATTTGGATATTACTGAAAAAGATATTCAATCCAGTAAAAGAAATTCATTAGAGGTGGCAACGGGGTCATACATGACCGACAGAGAGAGAAGTATTTTGTGTGTCAGTTTGAATGAAGAACTAGGTAAACATGTCGCCAATAATACTACTAGGGTGGAGGATATGGTTGGAGGTGATGATGATAATGATATTGAAGTAAACATTTCTCATGGCGAATCACAAGAAAGGAATGAGTTTGAAACAATGTTGGAAAATGAAAATTCAGTCACCCATGGATTGAAGACTTGTAGATCTTTAAAAATATTCGGTGATGTAAATGAATGGGGTATCAAGAGATATTTCATGAAGTCTGGAATACCTATGGGCATCCATCCTTGTAGCAAAGAATTGGTGTGGTTACATATGTGTGAGAAAGATGGTAAAAAGATGCAATATAGAAAATTCCCCACCACCTATAATCAAAGGATGAGATCTATTGCATATGCTCAAAAATTCCAAAAGGAGAGATTCTCTTTAAATCAGAAACATTATTATGTTGACCCGAAGATTGTTAAAGAAGCTCAAGAACAAGAGGTGGTGTGGTTAAAATCCAAATCGGGTGAAAATGCTGTATTAAATAAGTTGTCACCAAAAGTCACAAACGATAATTCCAGTGCTGCTGATATATCAACATCAGATGATGTATCTCACCATGAAACCACATCTTGTAATTCCCAGACATCTAGTCCATCTAAAGACGAGGTGTCCACCAACGAGAGTAGTGTTGAAGAACCAGTGTGTATGGATGGGGGAGATGTACACAAGTATCAAAAAACAAAGCCAAAGAGTAAAGTGAGCACAGCATTTATAAAAGAAAGTGGTAAAAGGAATGAAGGAAACAGAAAAAGAAAAAAACCAACCAGTGACTTGGATTGTAATGCTGAAATGGAAAGTGCTTTGACTAAACAAAATAAGAAACAACGGACAGAGCATATTTAATAAAAAATTATTTATTTACTATATCCCAGGGTCGGTTAAATTTAGGATGGTTGGTTTGAATCTGGTTTAAATCCAAGTTTTTTGTGGGCCCTCGCGGTTAGTTCCTTGTAAAATATTCTGAAAATGTTCGCGTTCTCTCTCCCTTTCTTTGTATTTAGATTCAAGCTTGGCTTCAAATTTCCATCTGCGGTCATATTCCATCATATTCATATCATCAATTTCACCTTTCACATAGTTTTCCAACTCTTCAAATTTCTTTTGTATCTCTTCCACTTCAAGTTTATTTTTTTCAAAAATTTCCTCTTTAAGTACTTTTTTCATAATTTCCTCTACCGTGGTTTCGTCAAGATTGCGTTTAACGACACCTTTCCTTTCCTTTCTCTTAGTTTTTTTTATCATAGACGCATCTAGTCGGCTTTTTGTCGTCATTTCATCGAATTTTTCAATGACTACCAGTTTGATTTTTTCTATAATTTCTAACATCGTGACCACAGCACCATTGTAATATTTAAAATATGCATCTACTGCCATATCACCCACCTGCTTTATTTCATCACATAACAAACCAATGAATTCCTTGTACATAGAAAGATATAATCTAGCACCCTTTGCACAAAGGGTTATAACTAAATACATCACCACCTCGAAAAGAATGATCACCAATATCAACTTCAACGCGCTGGCAATCCAAGGGCATATGAATTTAATAATTTTGAAGATTACGTAATGTAAGATGGCTACCATGATTGCTTTATAACAGTTTGATCCATCCTCTACTCCTTGGGTATACTTTTCTGATTTAATTGGTTCTTCACCATCACTTGTTGACATCAGGGGTTGATTGTGTTTATATAAATATGTATATTGCATTCAATAAATAAGTCAAGATAATATCTTTTTAAATTAAAATTTAAAAAGATGCGCTGAAAATAGTATTATTATTATTATTATTATTATTATTGTGATAAAATCTTAAAGGTAATAAAATACAACAATTTTTATTTTCATATCATTTTTAATTGTATACAAAACCGCTTTGAACAAAGCCATATTTTCTGTTAATTTCATGATTCTTGCGTCTAAAGTCGATGTCTAAGGCCATTAAGATATCCAAGTAACTTTGAAAAGGAAAGGCTACCATTCTTTTATCAACCATTGACGTGCCAGTCTCACTTTCTTTCTCTTTTCCATCCTCGTCCTCGCCACTTTCATCTGATTGAATGTATTTCATTAATTTAGAAACGTCAGTCAGTAATTTAAAAGATATTACATCACGATCGCCAGTGGATATACCATCGGGTGACATCTGTGTCAATCCGCTAGCTTTTAACTCATCTACAAAGATGGGTGAAAAGCCCTGTTTGTAGTTTCTCCATTTTTCTAAATCACTCTTGTTTACGTAATTTTCATTCACGGCGTTCAACATCCTCGTCATCCATAAATTTTCAGACATTCTAAAGACTTTGGAATAAATGCCATGCGGAGGTTCGTGAGTTTTCTTGATGTCTTCCTTTATATTCTCATTCAACCTCATGATTAGAAAGTTCCTACCATTGGTGGCGTCGATGTTTTTCAAGAAGTTGAATTTTTCCACACCACTACCTTCATTGGTGAATATATCAAATGCCTCGATGATGTCACCATTCTTGTCCATGTACATGTCATTAGTGATCAAAGGTATTAGATTTTCATCCTTTTCACCCATTATATCACCATTGGGTTTATTTTTGCCCCCATTTTGTACTAGTTTCTCCTTTGCATCTCTTAGCATGCAATCATACAAAGCTATTTGAATGGAATTGTAATCCAACTTTTTAAAATCACATTCATCCGCTTTGTCATTTGTAGGGTACACGCCCAACATCTCCATGGTCCAAAACAAAGATGTTTTACTCATCTCTTTGAAATTGATTTCATAATTATGCACTTCCTTATATGTCCTGGTCATCAATGGGTCACCGATGTAATCTAATTGAAACAATGAGCTCAACCAACCATCTGTCTTTTCACCATCTTCATGGCCCACATCTTTGTATTTTTTTAACAAATCCTTACAAACTCCTAGATTAGAACTTTTGTCACAATATTCTCCACATCTTTTGTAACAAAACGTGTAATACTCATCCAATGAGAGACAGGAAGGTAAAGAAAATGGAGATTTTACTTTCTCCGCATCTTTTTCCTCTGGCTTCTGATCTTCCTTATCTCTCATTAGTTGGAAAACATCCATAATGTCCTCGTGTATTCTTGTGCCTCGCTCCATGTATCTTTTCAAGTCTTTTTGTATTTCTTCTAATTTGGTCATCATTTCATCATTAGAAATACCAGTCATCTTGGTTATCACTTCAATGTTTGTTTTGTAATTTTCAAACAATGTCCTGTCATTAGAGACCATCAAAATACAAAAAAGCCATTTGTGTATACATTCCAATAAATCAGAGCTTTCTTTGGTGTATATGTGGTTTATTTCTTCTGCACACTCGTGTAAAGTATCCAAACTATCATTAAATGCTTTTTTACTATCATACTTTAGTAATTTTTCCAAAACAACGTTTGAAAATGAAGGAATAGAGCCACTTTTTTCTCCAGGCTCTTCACTCAACTGTGATGCGTCCTCGGGCTCCTTCACGTCTCTATTTTCTTTTGCCACAGGTGACTCTTTCGAATAGAATGGATAGCTGATGATTTTACCAAATATATCCCCACCTCCTTCTTTCCAATCCGATACCAGGTTTTTCAACTTATTCAAATGTTCGGAATCGGGGGTTAGTGGATTGATGAGTCTCTCTTTCACCCCACCATCGCCTTCCTCACCAGACCCTGTTTCTGAATTTTCAACATTCTTCCTAGAGTCAAAGAAGTCCACGGGGTCGTAGTTCTCCTTCACGGGTATTCCAAAAAGGAATACGTCTTCACCATCTGCGTATTTTTTTAAACAATCCTCAGTTTCTTTAAATTCAACACTCGTAGTAATTTCAAGACCTCTTATTAATTCAAGAATTCTCTCTTCGTTTTTAAGCTTCATCTGCAAGATTTGTAACAGCAATGAATGGGTTAAATAATAGATGAATGATTCCCTGCAACTGTCTGTTGAAAACTTTTTCAATTGATTTCTATTCATAGTGTATACGCTTCTGGTCATATCAAAGTTTTTCTTTCTTTCCCAGGTCTCTACACTTTTAGCACCTCCTACATATAGATCTATCATTCTTTTTCTGCCCAGATCCTCGGCGAGCTTGTTTTGTGTAGTCACGGCAGCTTCCGTATATATTGAACTGAAATTGGGACCAATTAGCATTGAAGCCAGTGTCATCAAAGAGGCCATCACTTGGTCCGACCTGACTATTTTTTTCATTTGTAACTTGGATGAAAATAGAAGAAAACTGGGCGCAGGTACAAATTCACACTTCAGTGAGAGTGGGTTCAACCCATATTCTTCCAAATGATTGAAAATAGTTCTGTTCTGTTGATTCAAAAAATCGACAAGGTTTTCATTCAATTGGTTGAATTGTGAGTTCTCAGTGATATCTAACATTCTATCAAAATTGTTTGATATAGGATCCAGTAACTCCAAGAAATCCCGCTCTTTCTTAGAATATATAACTTGCAAGGTGTTTGACAATAGAAAAGCCTTTTCTCTTTGAGTTCCCTCTTCTTTGTTAGCATTTTCCATCGTCTGGGTGATTAGATTCTGACAGTGCATTCTTCTTGAATCCTCCCTATCAGTTGGACCATTTTTTTCCAAATCAACGCCCCTTAAATAGTCCGAGCTGGCCATAAAATCAGCAAGCACTGTTTCTTTTGTAAACATGGTCTGGGTAGGTAACCCATTTGAAATCATAAAATCATCGTAACTTCTCCACAAATTGTGAAAAAAAACCATTGCCTCACATGGAGGTTCTGATCCATTACTAGCATCGGCGCTTCCGTTGTTATTACTCGATTGCATTTAGAGACGCTGTTGACTTTCAATTTGACACAAAATAATGATATTTTTAAAAAAAATATTTTTAACTAATTATAAATAAAAAAATGAAATTAATGTCAGGATTAATAAAATAAAATAAAATAAAACGTTGGATGGATCTTTATTTGTTTAAAGTCTAATGTCTTGTTAGTCAATATATTAACAGTTGTGATTTGAAGCACCATCCATCTTTCCATAAAA
>Ga0102925_1000479_pt1 | contig 21876 bp, 15 predicted proteins | sample SalPonR1_A_D1_MG_FD_78216 | JGI IMG/M metagenome (GOLD analysis project Ga0102925, IMG submission 78216) | Salt pond soil microbial communities from South San Francisco under conditions of wetland restoration - Salt Pond MetaG R1_A_D1_MG | ecosystem: Environmental > Aquatic > Marine > Intertidal...
AGAACGTTAAAGCACAGAAAACATACGAATCCCTTGGAATGACTGAAACGCATTACAAAATGTATGAAGAGGTGTTTGACAAAAATTAAAGAAATTTTTTGAAACGTGTTAAAAACAAACGTAGCGGAGCTTCGCTTCTGCTTCCGGGCTAAAGCGAGCATTATATTCTATCACGGGTTGAGTTGTGTCGCTGGCACAGTCACTTATTGCCGGACCAGTATAAAGATGTGATGTTGCGTTACAATTACTGGAAAAGCCCTGTACATATTGCTTAAAGGTCGTCTAGATAGATTATGCCTATAGTTCTATTTGGGTACCGATTTCAACAACTCGCTCTGAGGGGATGTTAAAATATGAAGCAGCTCTTTGTGCATTGCGAGACATTCTGGCAAAAAGTTTCTCTCTCCAAAGAGCCATTCCTGGTTTCTTGGTTGCAAGCATGGTTTCTCGTCCCAGGAAGAATGTCATTTCCTCAATATCGAAAGTATCCCCGCCTATTTTACACTCACCAAGAAGCTTTGGAACGTCAGCATCTTCAGCAAACCCAATATTAGCGTTAATTCGAAAGGTGTTTTCACCTATTTCCCTGATATCAAACCGCTCCTCATCGGAAACATATGGTTTATGACTGGTAATGAGGGTAAGCAGTACAACCCGCTCATGAAGAACCTTGTTGTGCTCCAGATTATGCAACAGAGCCTGAGGTGTGCCCTTGGGATTGGAATCCATAAATACTGCCGTGCCGGGGATGCGTATCGGTTCTTTCTCTTCTACAATCTCTAAAAACCTGTCTTCCGGTATGATTTTTTCGTTCAACCGCTTACCCAGTATTTCGCGCCCCCGTTTCCATGTAGTCATCGTAACAAACATGATTCCTGCGATTACAAGCGGGAACCACCCGCCGGTAGGTATTTTAGGAAGGTTGGCTCCCCAGAAACTCAGATCGATAATAAGAAGCCCCAGGCCCATTAATGCTACAATCCATTTGCTCCAGGCCCACCTTGTGCGTGCAACTACGGCAAACAGAATAGTCGTAAACACCATGTCGGTAGTGACTGCTACTCCATAAGCTGAAGCAAGGCTGCTTGATGATCGAAATCCAAGAACCAACCCTATACATGCAATCATAAGTATCCAGTTAATAGCCGGCATATATATTTGTCCGAATTGCGTTTCTGAAGTCTGCTCGACTTTAAGCCGGGGAAGATACCCGAGCTGAACAGCTTGCCTGGTAAGTGAAAAAGCTCCGGAAATTACGGCCTGGGATGCAATGATGGTGGCCACTGTTGCTAAAATAACAAGCGGGTAAAGACCCCAGTCAGGAACCATATAAAAAAATGGATGCTCAATAGTGTCCGGGTGGCTTATGATAAGGGCTCCCTGGCCAAAGTAGTTAAGTAGTAAGCACGGGAGTACCACACAAAACCATGTTAACCGGATGGGGCGAAGGCCAAAGTGCCCGATATCTGCGTACAATGCTTCGCCACCTGTCACAACGAGGAAGACCGATCCAAGGACGAGGAATCCCGCCCAGCCATTTCTTAAGAAAAAGTATATGGCGTTTGTAGGATTCATAGCCCAGAGAACATCCGGGAACTGCACAATCTGAATTATTCCCAGCGTTCCCAGAGTCAAAAACCATGTAAGAGTAATGGGGCCAAAGACAGCGCCTACACCGGCTGTTCCGTACGACTGTACCACAAAGAGTGCAATCAATATTCCAATTGTAATTGGAATGATATAGGGTTCAAATATTGGAGTTGCCACCCTTAGACCTTCTATGGCACTTAATACAGAAATGGCAGGTGTAATCATGCTGTCACCGTAAAGCAGGGCAGCCCCAAAAAGTCCGGCCAGAACCAGTATCCATCTACGCCCTTTGGCATTCTCAGAAGAAGGACTGACAAGTGCAGTTAAAGCTATGATGCCCCCCTCTCCATTATTGTCGGCGCGAAGTACCAGGACCAGGTACTTAATTGAAATCACTAGAATGAGTGACCAGAAGATAAGCGAAAGGACCCCAAGAACATTATCAGACGTAGCTGCAAGTCCATACGAGGTGTGAAAAGATTCACGAATGGCATAAATCGGACTTGTGCCGATATCACCATAAACAACACCGATTGCGGCAAGCCCCAGAACGAGTAGGCCTCGCCCCTGAGTGGAAGAATCTTTAGCCTCTTCTTTGCTCATAGGTCAAGGGGTGTATTTTAAACTCACCTCAGTTGTTATACTGTAATGTATTTCTAAATTAAGTAAATAGAAACAACAGTATCATATTTACAGAGATAGCTTTGTAGTGTTTTCAAAGAAACTCATTCCAAATCCCCGCCATTACGTTACCCGGTATTAATTTCTTGCAGACTTACACAAAATTGTCGTGTTCATTTTAAAAGTTTATTATATATGAATAGAGGGCTTAGCATTACCACCCGTCTGCACGCTTTATGTGTGGTCCGACGGGTTAGGGGCACTCACCGGCCGGTAAAAACAACCGACTGATGGGTATTTCAAAGCCTCCGAATAGTTATAATCAGATATAAGACACTTATGATTAGCAAAGCAGACACAGTCGAACAGTATATCAAGGAGCTACCTGATGAACGTAAATCGGCAATGGTAAAACTCAGGACAGTTATTCTCGAAAATCTGCCGCGTGGTTTTGAGGAAACTATGAATTACGGGATGATTGGGTATGTTGTCCCTCATTCAATTTATCCCGATGGGTATCACACTGACCCATCGCTTCCACTGCCATTTATGAGCATTGCGTCTCAGAAAAATCATATCGCACTCTATCACATGGGTCTCTATGCAGAAGAACAGCTGCTGGAGTGGTTTACTGCAGAATACCCAAATCATTCAGACGCGAAACTGGATATGGGCAAAAGCTGTATCAGATTCAAAAACCCTGATAAAATCCCACTCGAACTAATAGGTGATCTAACCGGCAAGATGTCGGCCCGGGAATGGATTACACTTTACGAAGAGTCCATCAAACCGTAATTAACAATCAAATCGCCATGGACCCGGATAATCACTCGCTATCACTTTCTGTAAAAGATATCCATGCATCAAAAGCATTTTATGAAAAACTTGGTTTTAAACCGATAGAAGGTACCGGCCCTATTGAAGATAACTGGCTTATCATGTCGAGGGGCCATTCCAAAATCGGGCTGTTCCAGGGCATGTTTGAAGATAATATCATTACCTTTAACCCTGAAGATGCCCGAAGCATCTATAAAGATTTAAAAGATAAAGACGTAGATTTCTTAATCGAATCGGAATCAATCAGCGACAAGAAAGGCCCGTGTCATTTTTGTATTGCCGACCCTGATGGCAACCAGATCCTTTTTGATCAGCATAATGACTAACCCATGAAAAAACGAGCAACCGGAATTGGCGGTGTCTTTTTAAAAGCGAAAGACCCCGATGCTACTAAAAAATGGTACAGCGATCACCTTGGGATTAAAAGCGGACAATGGGGCGGAACATTTGAATGGCGCCACGCAGAAGCTCCATCTAAAAAGGGCTTTACCGCCTGGAGTATTTTTGATGAATCCACTGACTACACGCAACCCGGCACCAAAGACACAATGATCAACTACAGGGTGGAAAACCTTGAGCAGCTTCTCAAGGATTTGAAGAAGGAAGGTGTTGAGGTTATCGGAGAGATGGAGGAGCATGACTATGGAAAATTCGGCTGGATCATGGATCTCAACGGCTACAAAATTGAGCTCTGGGAACCGAATGATGAGGAGTGTGACAAGATTAAAGGGGACGCCAACCTGAGCTCATAGTCGCTCGTATCACCTGTCTGTTCTACTGTTGTGTGGCGGCAGTATCTCTCACTGCCTGGTTAAGCGGCAGAATCATCTCCTCGTCTACTTTCGGTGGCACGATAAAGCTCATCGAGTTTGGCAGTAATCCCGGAACAAATATCGGCATTTGTCCGGGCTGCTTGTACCAGCCATTTTCTAACCGTGTGTTCAGCGAGTCAGCCAGAAGAGATGCGGATGCGGAGTCTGCGGGAACATTCCAGATGACTCCTGTAACATCTCCGGCCCCTGCTGCTGCATTTGATACCCGGGGTGACTGACCCATTGCCGAAGCTGCTGTAGTAAATATAATAACCGTCAATAAGAGAAAAATATATCTGACTTTCATAATAGTTTATTTTGATTACCAATTTCGGTTGGAGCCCACTTACGGTCTGCTCTCATCTTTTATCAATTAGAAAATCTTGCAGCTGGAAATATAGCTAACGATTCTCAGAGCTTCTTAGTGTTAACAATGCTTGTCTACTCGAGATCACTGATAATCGCATCCAGACCGTTCGAAAACCGCACCAGTGCATCCCGGTGGGCCTGATGCAGACTTTCCATAAACTCATCGTCATCGAGCATCTCCTCCTCAATGGCATATCGGTATGCCGGAAGCATCCAGGATGCGTAACCGCTGTAGGGATCAGAAGAAGCATAAAGTGACCTGAGCCACGGGCTAAACGGAAGGCCCTCACTATGGAGGAAACTGCGCTCAAGCTGTATCAGCTTCCTGTTGACAGACCTGAGTGCCACACGGGTAAGCTCATCACTCTCAGCTGCCTCATCGAGACGTATCCGTGCCATTGCAATTTGAGCAGATATCTCTTCCATCTGCTCGAGCAGGCCGGTTCCCTCAAGTATATCCCGCTCTGCCCTTTCATTGATGTCAGTAACATGAGTGGTCAAATCAACCGAGTAGCTTTCTATATCGTATGGAAGCACATCTGCATTTGCAAACCGGGTTGCTACAAGTCCATAGACGTCAGCAAGGGCCGGGCCGTACGAAAACGTACTGTCCAGATAATTTTCGTAAAACCAGAATGTATCGAAATTTGTATGGTAGATGGGAACAGAACCTGAAATGGAAACGCCTGCCGATGGTACACCGGTGTGCATATAAAGCCCTACATGATCAGATCCGCCCCCAAGATTCCCGATGGACGGTGTACCGCTTGACGAGTTCGCTGCCCAGTAGTCGTAAACTGTCCCGTCTGTATCGGGATGTGGCACTGATTTAGCTGCCTGAACAATTGGTTTTTTGAGGCTCGGTGAGGATGACGCCCTGAAGTTGGGGCCCGTGACCGACATATCGCCGTTCAGGTAAAGCACCGAATTAGCCATCAGCTCCTCCTGCAGGTCTTCCACCCATTCTGAGGAACCAATCAGCATAAACTCCTCGGCATCCCAGTGACCGATCATAATACTTCGTTTCGGCCTGTGCCCTTTCTCGGCTAGCTCCCCAAGAGACTCAGCAAGCGTCAGGAGCATAGCGGTACCACTGTTTGGATCCGTGGTTCCAAACGACCAGCCATCGAGATGTGCTCCCAGGATAATCCACTCATCAGGGAATTCAGATCCCTCAACCACTCCCACTACGTTTGAAATTGGCCGGGTTTCGTAAGGCTGATCAACTGAAAGCTCGACGGTAAGATTGGGTCCGCCCGTCAGGCGGTAGCTGTAATCAAAATTTCCCTGCCAGTCCTCAGGTGCCTCTTCACCATCCATTCTGCTGAGGATTTCATTGGCAGCGCCATACCCTATCGGAGCAACAGGAATGGTATGGAAATCAACTTCATCCGGATCTAAACGTTCCGGAGTGTCGGGATGATCCAGAGGAAGTGCCGGCTCAAACGGTGTAAGCGGATCTCCGTAGTAATCAAGCGTCAGCAGTGAACCCCGCTGTATTGCAGTTTCATCAGACTGAATTCCGTCGGGATACGCATTCTCCCGGTTTGATGGCGGGTCGGTGTAAATTATCAGTCCCGATGCTCCGGCAAGCTCAGCATATTTAGCTTTATATCCGCGAAAATTACCTCCATAGCGTGCAATCACGATCTTTCCTTCAACGTCAACTCCAAGTTCTTCAAGCCGCTCAAAATCCTGCTTTGTGCCCCGGTGCGCATACACCACTTCAGCCGTAGCGGTACCCGATCCAGAGTAAGCATTCCAGCCATGTTCAAGATCGGGATGTGCGGTGTATGGGTCTTCACTATACACAGCTTCTTTATTGGTTAGCTCGATCAGCTCAGGCTTGATTACGCGTATCGAATTTTCTCCCGGCTGGGGTAGCAGAACGTCATAATCATATGTTCGGGTGTCAAGTCCCGCACTGTCCATCACACTATAAATATAGTCGATCACGTACCGGTTTTCCGGCGTTCCGGCAAATGACGGATCTGTGGTAAGATTATAAAGATGTTTACGATACGTCTCCGGGCTGTGCATGGAGAGGAGCTGACTTTCAAAATCCTCCTGAGCGAGTTTGCCTTCTTCAGAAAACCCTGTGTAGTCGGGGTCAAAGTCAGCAGAGCATCGGGTAAACAGAATAATGCAAAGAGCAGAAACAAGCAGAACTATGGTGCTTTTCATAGGGAGTAGTAGATTACAGCGATTTTTTGTTCGCTCTAAAGTGATGTTTTTTTTGATAAAAACCAATCAGTCTCAAATCTTCTGATTAGCGTAGTGTTGGGTAAATCTCTTGACAATCCAATTTGAAAATTTCAGGAAATTTTGGTTTCTATGTTGTAGGTTCTCAATACAGCCACATAAATGCGGGACTCACAAACGTGTTTGACTGACATCACAGACAGACCCAAATGACAGATAACGACTCTCTATCCAAAAAGAAGTTCGGTACGTTTCTGGGTGTATACTTACCAAGCACGCTTACCGTGCTGGGCCTTATCATGTATCTCCGATTCGGCTGGGTTGTGGGAAACCTGGGGCTTCCTCTCACAATATTTATTGTGATTCTTGCGAATGTCATCACATTTATAACGGGGCTCAGTGCGGCCGCAATCGCGACCAATATCAAAGTCGGCATTGGCGGGGTTTACTATCTTATTTCCCGCAGTCTCGGCCTCGAAACGGGCGGTGCTATTGGCGTGGCCTTTTTTATCAGCCGGACGCTTAGTATTACATTTTACGCATTTGGGCTTTCAGAACTTTTGTTCCTCTTTTGGCCGGTTGAACTGTGGGGCACCATGCCGGGATATGCCATTCCGCTGTTAACGGCCATTATTATCATTCTTATTACGCTGGCATCAGGTAAAAGTGCAGATCTTGTTCTGAAATTTCAGGTTCCAATGCTGATCCTTGTGGTACTATCTATTCTGGCACTCATAGCGGGTGTATTCATGAATGAACTAAGGATGCCGGAATTATCTCCGGAGTACAGAACCGTGAGTCCTGATGGCGGTCTCTGGATCGTATTTGCGGTATTCTTTCCGGGTGTAACCGGATTTTTAGCCGGCATTGCCATGAGCGGTGACCTCAAAACTCCGGGCAAATCTATCAAGCAGGGAACCATCTACTCGGTGTTTACCGGGCTGGGAGTTTATCTGCTCATTCCGATACTGCTTTCTATCTCAGCTGCGGTATCATTCGAGAACATGGCCGATGAGTCGTACGGTCTTCAGTCTTGGATCGACATTGCGCTTCTGGGCGGTCTTTTTATCTACCCGGCTGCATGCGGCGCCATCTTATCATCAGCAATTGGCAGCGTGTTGAGCGGCCCTCGTGTGTTGCAGTCCCTTTCCATCGACGGTCTGGCACCAAAATTTCTATCCAAGGTTTCAAAAACTGGACAGCCAACGATAGCTACCTGGATCACGGGCGGTATTGCACTTGCGGCTGTTGCCCTGGGAGATTTGAACACCGTGGCCAAATTTGTGACGGTGTTGTTTCTCACCCTGTATGTAATTATAAATTTGGTTGCTGCGATTGAAAATATCGTTGCAGAGCCATCTTATCGGCCAAGTGTGAACATTCCGTGGTATGTCTCTCTAATCGGTGCGTTGGGTTCTCTTTTCGTAATGTATCTGATCAGCCTTCCTGCCCTTATTCTCGCGTTTTTGCTTGAGGCGGGTTTCTATATTTACTTTAAGAAAAAAGCCCTGGAACAGCAGTGGGGAGATGTTAATGCCGGCATCTGGATGAAAATTGCACGTTTTTCATTGCTAAGAATGAATAGATATAACGTGCGGAAGCGTAACTGGCGTCCGATTATTCTGCTGTTTGCGAAAAACATCAGGGACCGCATTGAACTGGTAAAACTTGCGGCAGCTTTTGGGCAGGACCGTGGAATTTTATCTATATCTAAACTCGTATTCAACGCTAACCGTCCAGACCGCGACGATAGAAAACGTATGAAGGAGGAGATGATTCGTGAAGTTAACAGCTTTGGACTGGAAACGTTTTGTGAGGTAAACGAAGTGGAAGAGCTGAACAAGGGCATTCTGAATGTAAGCAAGGGTCACGGTATTGCCGGTTTAAAAACCAATACAATTATGTTTGGATGGTCTGAGTCGCTGAATGCCAATATAAATCAGCTTCATATTATCCGGTCACTATCGCAAATGGGTAAAAATATTGTGGTGGCCAAATTTAACGATCACGAAAACTGGAAAGTTAACAAACATCAAAGCATTGATATTTGGTGGAGCGGTGCAGATAATAATGGTGATTTGATGATGATATTGGCCTATATGCTCACCCTCAACCCGGAATGGAAGCATGCACGAATCAACATTCGCGAAGTAATCGATCACCCCGGCCAGCAATCAACCATCAGTGACGCCATTACCCAATCGCTGAAAGAAGCCAGAATTGAGGCAAACATTAAGGTACTCATTAAAAATGGCCGCAGTTTCCCGGAAATTCTCAAGGAGTATAGTTCCGAATCTGATATCGTGATGCTTGGGCTGAAATATACCGCAGAAGGAGATGAGAAAGAGCACGCCCGTAAAATCGACCAGCTTTCAAACGTTGGAAAAGTGTGCGTATTTGTTCAAAACAACACCCTGGACGATTCATTTCCGGTACTATTGAGGTCAGAAACTGAGGGGAATGATTGAATTAAAAAATAGCCGGCTTTAAAACTACATATGACAAAAATAGTTTGATACCTTATCTGCAGAGTTGATCCATTGAAATTGTTATTCATCCAAATATTCACACGGGAATAAATGGCAGAACAATCCGGATTTAAGCGCGACATCGGGCTGTTTATGGCAGTGATGATCGGGATTGGCGCTATGATGGGGCCAGGGATTTTTGCACTTCCAAGTGAGGTGGCCGGGTCCGCCGGACCGCTGGGTATCCTGGCGTATCTGTTTATGGGCGGCCTGACACTTTTCACCGCCTTCAGCTATAGTGAACTTGGGGCTGCCATTCCCATAGCCGGTGGCGGCTATTCATTTACAAGCCGTACACTTCCCCGGCCCGTCGCTTTTCTGACCGGCTGGTTTTTCTGGATTGGTAACACCCTGGCCTGTTCTTTATATGCGGTTATTTTTGCTCTGACAATAAAGGTCTATTTCTTCCCTGAGGTCAGCGTCCTTGCTGTTGTAGTGGTAACAACACTGGTGTTTACCGCCTCAAATTTTGTTGGCCAGGCAGAGGCTCTGAAATTCATAACCGTGATGAACATCATTGAACTGATCATCCTGATTGGAGTCGGAGTTCTCGGTGCTTTCCAGGTGGAACCTGCCAATCTTGAGCCATTTGCACCGATGGGTTTAGGGCCGCTTATACCAACCATGGGCCTGATATACATTTCGTACGTTGGCTTTGATTTGATTACAGTTGCCGCTGAAGAGATCAAAAATCCCGCTAAAAATATTCCAAGGGCCATTTTTATTACGCTTGGAACAGGTATTGCCATTTATGTACTACTTCTATGGGTAATGATGGGGGTTGTAAATTATACGGATCTTGCAGAAACAAGCACGCCTTTTATATTTGTCTCGGATTACCTGTTTGGAGCTTGGGGCCGCTGGGCTGGAATCCTGGCAACAATCATGGCGAGTTTATCAGCCTTTAGTGTCACACTCGGCGCAAGCGCCAGAGTTCTTTTTGCACTGGGTCGGGACGGTCATTTTCCGTCTGTGTTTGCGAAACTTCATAAAAAGTACAAAACACCTCATGTTTCACTGTTTGTTTGCGCCGCTCTGGTCGCTATACTGGGAGCATCAGGGGTTGTGCGTCTGCTGGCATCGGCAAGTAGTTTTGGATATCTGATTGCCATCGGTATTGTAAACTATTCCGTCATAGCACTCCATCAAAAAATGCCCAATCTCAGACGACCGTTTAAAGTTATTCTTTATCCCCTTTTGCCCGTTATCGGGATTATCGCCTGCTGGTTTTTTGTACCCATGCTGGAATTTCAGAGTTTGGTACTGGGCACCGGGCTGACTGCCCTTGGCGGTGTGCTTTATTTACTGCAGCCACAAAACCGGGCAGAATTTTCAAAAGTACCATCGCTCATACGACATCTTAAAATTAAATTTAAAGCTTACTGGAGGCCTGAAATGAACATATTAATAATTGGTGGCGGCAATTTGGGGACAAACATAGCGGATCGTCTTTTAAAAAAGGATGAGTTCCGGATGGTATTTCGCTCTGCTGAATACCAAATTACATTTGTTGAGCAGGAGGACAAGCGTTGTGAAAAACTTGAAAACCGATATAACGTACCAATATTTCAGGGTGATGGTACCAAGCAGGAGATCCTTGAACAGGTAGAGCCAAAAAAGATGGATGTGGCCATTGCAGCAACAAATAATGATGAGCGAAATTCTATCATAGCACTGCAGGCAAAACGCCTGGGTGTAAAAAAAGTGATTGCTATCGCTCGTGATCCCGATTATATCTCTCTTCTTGAGGAGAGCGGGATTATTTGCATAAGCGCTCCTTACGCTACGTCAGCGATGGTCGAAAATTACCTTGACCGTCCCATTATGGCAGATTTGTTTCAAATTGAGGGCGGCGTGGCCAATCTGATTGACGTTGAAGTACCCGATAACGGATTGGTGGTCGATAAGAATATTCAGGAGATAGATATCCCAGATCAGTGTGTGGTAGCTGCCATTATCAGGGATAATGAATTTGTGGTGCCGCGAGGAAAAACCAGTATTTTAAAAAATGATCACGTAGTTGTCGTGGGACCAAGCGATTCAATACAAATTGCTTATAAGCTGTTTTCCAGTGTAAATAAGTGATTTTTTGAAAGGCCTCCTTTACCAGTAAACATTCATTGTATACGATATACCCAGAGATTTCTTAGAGTCTCAGTATTACTAATTTACCTCTAAAATCTATTTAAGAGAGGGCTTATTGCATTGGCTTATCTTATCGATATAGATCCAGCCTCGAACTTCTTTAATAAAAAAATGCCATACCTTTTTGGGGTATGGCATGTGAAATCTTAGCAGGTACAGCCGGTGGACTTTACTTTTGATGTGTTACCAATTAAACATCAAGAGCTTTGTCGATGGCCAGAATCACGTGTGCCGCATGTGCCATCGATTCTGTATTGGCATTTCTTTTTGATGCCATCATCTCACGAATATTCTGGAGGTTATAAAGCGCTGCTGATTTTGCAATCCGGTCGTGATCATCACTCCCGATAACGGCAATCAAGCCTGTCACATACTGAATCTGCAGGTTCTGACGGAATGTGTTCACGTTTCCTGAAGCATCAGCATCAAAAATAGAAGACGTCAGGTCTCCAACCATTTCAGCCACGTTGTACGTATTGCCATATGTTCTGGAATCCGTAATTCGCTCCATCGTATTTGGATGCAGCAGATGGGCAAGTACATTACTCTGCATGCCAAGCACCTGGTCGTGGATTTTGGGGTCTTCTGATGAAGAGAAGAAATTAAATCCCCGCCGCTGAATCTGCAGGTAGTTGTAAACGTCATGCGAGGTGTCAAACGCATCAGGAGCAAACAGGTGCTCGCTGAGACTGCTCATCGCTAAATGCTGTTTCTCTGCTTCTACAGGAATAAACGGCATTGTTCCGCCTTCCTGACCAATAAACGCACGGTCTTTGTAAACCCCGCCAATGTAGCGAGAAATGACGCCGGTTTGCGTTCGCTTGGCTGACATCAGTGCCATAAATGCATCGCGCATAGGCTGATAACTTTGTCCTTCAATGCTGAACTTCTCAAATAACCCATCCATCAGAGTTTCGGCCATCTGGATTCTGTCGATGCCGTATGCAATGGGATCGGCCGACATATCACCAACCATCACACGCGGATCAATTGCTTTACCGGGACTTCTCATATCGTCTGCATCGTTGCCAAACGCAAGGCTTGGTTCCGTTGATCGGGCAGCAATGGCATTGAGACGTTCCTCTTCAGCTTCCGGATCATCAAGAGCCGGTGAGTATCCGAACTCAATAGCCCAGATATCATAAGGCCCGGGCTTTGTATCGTAGTAGTGGCCCTGGCTGCTTCTGTCACTGGCCACATTAACGCTGGAGTAATCCATCACTGAGCCCGTCAGGCCCACCGTTGATGTAAGCTGTTCGTTATGAATCTCTTCGGGTGTGTGAAGTGTACTTGCCTGCATATTGTGATTCAGCCCGAACGTGTGACCCAGTTCATGCAAAATTAGCATGGTCATCGCTTCATGCTGAAACCCTTCAAGGTCTTCATCGGGATACCCCATTACCTTCAGCGCGCTCATGCCAAACATGTTGTTCATTTGCATGTGGTTACCAAAACTGCAATAGGCCGGGTTCATTGCATCATCTACCATTTCCTGAGAGATGGCAGCTTCAGTATAGATGTTTTCCTGGCGATAACGGTTTGAAAAGAAAACCCATTCAAGCATAATGTCAGCTCCGAGAATTTGACCCGTTCTTGGATTCACGAAACTTGGACCGTAGCCGCCAAACGGAGGATTCGGTGAGGACGTCCATCGCAGCACATTGTATCGAATATCGCCGGCATCCCAGTCGGCTGTATCTGGCTGTACTTTTACAGCTACAGCATTTCTGAATCCTGCAGCTTCAAATGCTTCATTCCAGGCAAGTGTTGCTTCTTTAATGGTTTCACGGAATTCGTGCGGCGTGGTATTTTCAATCCACCAGGTAATCGGTTCAACCGGTTCAGAAATCGCTGCGTCTGGATTGGCTTTTTCAAGGTGCCATCTGTGAATCACATCGAGGTACGGCGTCACGCTGGTACTCACCTGGTCATCCTTTTCAGTCATAAAAAAGCCTATTCGCGGATCATCGTGCCGGGGCTGAAAGTTATTCTCCGGCATAGCGATAAAAGAGTGCTGATGCTTGATGGATACTGCGCGCGCATCGGTTACAGCGTCACTTCCTCCATTTGTCGGAGATGGATCTTCGTACACATACTCAACGACAACATCGATATTTTCAGGATATGTGCGGATGCCATTATACTTTGTTTTATCTGAGCTTAAACGACCCAGCGAAAAACCTCCCGGCCTGGAAAATGGCGACGGGCTTGGTTTCACCTGGTTCATCGATTCACTAAGAAAAATAGGATCACCATTTATGATAATCGTGCTATCGTTTTCGGCCAGAATCTCTTCAGAGATCAATGTCGCGTTTGATATATTAGCCATTTCAGCATTACTGAGAGCACTTTCATCATCAAACTGGAACCTGGTGTTTTGGACCACAAATTCGACCCTATCAAAATAGCGCTCTATTTTAAAGATTTTGTCATCCTGGTAGGCGCCCCGAAACTGGCCCGCTTCCGTGACGGCATCCACTGTATGGCCAAAGTAGATAAACTCTTTGCCTACCTGATCTTTTTTGATTTCAAACTTTGTTGAGCCGTCCGTTGTGTCCTGGTATACAGTAAACAAACCTTCATAAGCTACTGTATTTTTTTTCTGCTCTTCAACTTTTGAAGCCGTTGATTGTTCAGGTGACTCTGCATCCGGAGTCATGGCAGACTGAGTTGCTGTACAACCGACAAACAAAAAAAGCAGTGCCGGCAAATAAGCAAGTTTATAGCGTGTAAATGATATCATAGTGTAAAGACTGTAAGTTAGATTTAAACTTCGAGAATATAATTAAAGTGATCGAAATCACCGTATGATAAACAAGAAATTTCCATTTCAGTTCAATATGGCATATGTTCGACGAAATAATTTCATCGACAGTTTCAAAACATTCACATTTTTTATGAAATATCTATTTCCTACGGTGCTGCTGCTTGCATTTACTTTTGCATCATGCAGTACAACAGAAAAAAATTTACAGCCATCTGACTCCTACCGTCCTTCATTCTCTACTGAACCCATAACCATTGCCGAATCCATCGAAGAGAATCCCGGCTCAGCAGAATATTACCGGTGGATTGATGATTCAGAGCATGATGACATCTATAAAATGGCTGATGAGTTCCCGAACCTTAAAAATGGGCTTCGGGCGTTTCAGATGGACTTAGTCAGGACGCTTCTGCTCGATCCAGATCAATCCTGTCAGGAATACAGTGGTGAGCGTATTATTGTTGAATTTGTGGTCAGCAAAATAGGAGAAGTAAATCAAACACAACTTACAGGCGCTAACAATAACGCATGCTACGAAATCATTCAGGATAAAGTAAAGCAGCTGGATTTCACTCCGGGCTCAGTTAATGGTGAACCTGTACCGGTTCTTTACAATATCCCGATCAACATACAGCTCTAAAGGATATTACTGTTTCTCAGAGACAGTGAATAATCAATTTTTACATGTTACAATACTCAGGTCGGCGCCCCGAATATAACTTTTGACCAAAAAAAAGCTCGCAACCACTTAAGACTGCGAGCTTTCAAATTGAGTTTAAATCAGAGGCTATTCGTTTGCCATTTTTATCAGATTTTGAGCATCTTTTATCTGATGCTCTACATCGGATAACATCACGGTAGAGGTGTTTTTAAGCTTATCTTTTGCATCAGAGAGCTTTTTCTTTGCTTCTTCAACGTTGATATCAGCCGGTTCAACAGCACGCTCGGCGAGCAATGTTACCTGGTTGTCGTTCATCTCAACAAAACCGCCGCTCACTGCATAGCTCAGGGTTGAGTTATCGGCTTTCTGGATGTCAACACGTCCGACATCAAGCGCCGAAATAATAGGCGCGTGATTGTGCATCATCTGGAAACTTCCGGTAGCTCCCGGTACGCGAACACTTACTACGTCACCGTCGAACCTGGATCCTTCGGGAGTAAGAACCTGTGCTTTGAATGTTTTTTCGTTAGCCATCTGTTACGCTTCCGCTTCTTCAGTTAATCGTTTTCCTTTCTCGATTGCCTGCTCAATTGTTCCAACAAGGTGGAACGCATTTTCAGGAAGTTCATCAAGCTCGCCATTCATGATCATTTTGAATCCTTTGATGGTGTCTTCAATTTTAACGTACTCACCGGATTGGCCGGTAAACTGCTCTGCCACAAAGAACGGCTGGCTAAGGAAACGCTGAACACGACGTGCACGCGATACAACCAGTTTATCCTCGTCAGAGAGTTCATCCATACCTAGAATGGCGATAATATCCTGGAGATCTTTATATTTCTGCAGAAGCTCTTTTACTTCCTGTGCAGTATCGTAGTGCTCATCGCCCACAACTTTCGGATCGTTGATTCGTGATGAGGAATCCAGAGGGTCCACAGCAGGATAAATACCGATCTGTGTAAGCGCACGACTCAATACAGTTGTTGCATCAAGGTGAGAAAATGTGGTTGCAGGCGCAGGGTCAGTCAAGTCATCAGCAGGTACATAAATAGCCTGTACTGATGTAATTGATCCATCTTTGGTTGATGTAATACGTTCCTGCAGGTCACCCATTTCTGTGGCAAGCGTGGGCTGATACCCTACGGCTGACGGCATACGGCCAAGAAGTGCAGACACCTCGGAACCCGCCTGCGTAAACCGGAAAATGTTGTCGATAAAGAGGAGAATATCAGGCGATACTTCATCCCGGAAATATTCAGCTACCGTAAGGCCTGAGAGTGCAACACGCGCTCGGGCTCCCGGTGGTTCGTTCATCTGGCCAAATACAAGCGTTGCCTGTGATTCCTTCAAAACATCTTCGTCAACTTTAGAAAGATCCCACTCGCCACTTTCCATGGCCTCTTTGAACTCGTCGCCGTAATTAATAACGCCGGACTCAATAAACTCACGAAGAAGGTCATTACCTTCACGGGTCCGTTCTCCTACACCTGCAAACACAGATAAACCACCGTGCTGCTTCGCAATATTGTTAATCAGCTCCTGAATAAGTACTGTTTTACCTACACCGGCACCGCCAAAAAGTCCAATCTTACCACCCTTTGCGTAAGGACAAAGTAAGTCAATAACCTTGATTCCTGTTTCCAGAATTTCTGAACTGGTAGCCAGATCCTCAAATTTCGGCGCATCACGGTGAATAGAATATCTATTTTTACCCTCAGGCTGTTTGATACCATCAATAGCTTCGCCCACAACATTAAATAACCGTCCGCGGATGTCTTCGCCAACAGGCATTGAAATTGGTCCGCCGGAGTCTACAACATCTTCCTGACGCACGAGGCCATCAGTTGAATCCATTGCAATTGTACGAACTCTGTTTTCTCCAAGATGCTGTGCAACTTCGAGATAGAGTCGCGATCCGTCTTCGCGGTCGATATATAATGCGTTTAAAATCCTGGGCAGCTGATTCTTTTCAAAATCAACATCAACTACTGGTCCAATTATCTGGGCTATTTTTCCTTTATTCATTCGATTATTTCAGAAGCTTTAATTATGACGTTTAGAGTAAAGGGAATCCTTATATTTCTCTATTTATTGAAAGCTTCAAAAGTTAGTCACTTCCTGTTCAAAAATCAACGAAGTTATCGTTCTTTATGCCCATTTTCCGGGGAAGCCGGCACCGCCTGATCAAATAACGGTTCGGTGGCTAAACAGCGAGGCGATCAACTTTCCAAAGTCCCGAACTGAAAACTCGTCCGTTTGAGTCACTTTGTTAGCCTACCTGTTTATAATTTGTCATAATCTTCAGGTTCCACATCAGGCACTTGATCCATAATGTGTCTAAAATTCTGCTTGCTTGCCTTTTCTGCCCGTTCTTTAAGGTAATCTACTGTTAACAAGGCCGACATTTTCTCAGACACCGCCAAGGTTATAAACTGATTCATAGAAACGCCTTCTCGTTCAGCGAGTTCTTTTATTTTTTTATGTAGTGATTCAGGTAACCGAACGCTTAATGTACTCATGGTAGCTCCTTTATGAATTGGAGAAATTCTTTTGCTGTCACTAATTTTATGTCAAATTTTTCAACACCCTGAAAATCAGCTTTGTTGTACGTTACAATATATTTGTAATTGGCTCTAACAGCTAATTCAAGGATCATATCATCTTCTGGGTCCTTTAAAATTGGTCGCCACAAAAAATATACTTCATGCCAGTTTCCAACCAGGCATAGGTAATCTAAAACCTGGCCAATTTGAGGCTCACTAAAATTTAGTGCGTTTATCTTTCGAAGCAATACATCTTCATATACAATAACGAGCGGAACCGACAAATTGATTTCAAATTTTGGAGACTCCAACAAAGATAACAAACGATATGAAGCACCTCGTTTAGATCGAAGTGCCGAATAGATGACGTTTGTGTCTAGTACAACTTGATTAACTAACATTTGGTATTATATACAATACCAAAATAATTGGCAAGTGCAGATTTTAGTTTAGGTAGGCTAACTGATGATAATAATCCGGGTAAAATTTCATAGCCTGATAAATATGACCAAAAAAAAGCCTCGATGAACGGTGCCTATGTGATACTCGCTCTTCTAGCAATTGGCGACTTTCCTCACACCCTTCCGAACACATACAGGCCTTTACGATCAAGAGGGCAGTTTTCAGGTTAGCATAAGGCTGATCAATATATTATCTTTGGAGCTACTGTTTTTTTTGACATGATGATAGCGGTACAGAACCTGTCAACGGAAAAAATTGAACCTTTAAAAACGAGTATACTTTTGGAAACTGAACTCACTGCACGAACTGTCAGCGTAGATTTACTAGTTGAATTTGATGAACATCAGACCATCACCTATGCCGAAGCCAACGATCTCGAGCCAAGAGAAAGAGCCCAGGTTCGCGAGTATGTTCAGAATATTCTCCGCAAACGAAGCTACCTCGATTTCATATTAGGTGAATTTTCCAGTATTGAAATGGAAGAAATGAAACCCGGGCTCAAAAATATCCTTCGCGTGGGGCTGTATGATATGCTTTTCATGGATGGAACTCCCGACTATGCCGCTATTAATGAAGCTGTTGATATAGCCAAGCTTCGATTGGGTTCACGCTCCGGTGATCTTGTAAATGCTATTCTTCGCAATATCCAGCGAGATATGCCGGATCTTCCAAAGCCCTCATTTGAAGACAGGACAAAACTGATTGCCACAACTTTTTCACATCCTGAATGGATGGTCAAACGCTGGGTCAACCGAATGGGTGAGCGGGAAGCCTTTCAGCTGATGCAGGCAAACAATCAGCGGCCTGCTTACTACGTTCGCGTTAATAACCTCCGCACAAAATCAAAGAATTTTAAACTCCGGATGGAGAAAGCAGGTATTGAATTCGAAGAAAGCGACTGGCTGCCCGGCTATTTTAAGGTAGATAGTGTTCGTCCGTTTATTGCTAAAGAGTGGCTGGCAAAAGGATTCTGTCAGATTCAGGATATTGCGGCAGGCTTTGCCCCTACCATACTCGAGCCTATGCCCGGCGAAGAGATTTACGATCTTTGCGCGGCACCTGGCACCAAAAGTATTGTGATGGCAGATATGATGAAAGGTGAAGGATCCATCACGGCGGTCGATATCAACCCCGACCGGCTCGAACTGCTCGCCCAAAGCGCAATGAACTTTACTGCCGAAAATATTAAGATCCGGCGTGCAGATGTACGAGAGCTCGATCTGAAACTCGCTGACGGCGTTCTGCTTGATGCGCCCTGCACAGGAACCGGCGTACTGAGCAAACGAGCCGACCTTCGCTGGAAACGCACTGAAGAAGAACTCGAAAATTCTGTAAAACTCCAGGCAGAGCTTCTTGATGAGGCAGCAAATCACGTTAAACGCGGCGGACGCCTGGTTTACAGCACATGCTCTATCGAGCCGGAAGAGAACTGGGAACAGATTCAAAACTTCCTTGAAAATTACGACAATTTCGAGCTTGAGAAACTGGATGAGTTTCTTCCCGAAGAGGTCCTTGCTGAAGATGGCTATGCTTACCAGACTCTGCCTCACAAACATAACTGTGACGGACACTTCGGCGTACGGCTAAACCGGGTGAAGTAATTTCATCCGGGCTGTCTGCCCGCTCACAGCACTATCTTATCTATTCCTACTGTCACGCCAAAAGAATTGACACCGATTTTTAATGAACGAACAACAGCTGAACGACGAGATTCCCAAGCATTACGACCCTTCTGAAACTGAAGAGAAATGGTATGGTTACTGGGAAGAGCACCAATATTTCCATTCAGAACCCGATGACCGCGAACCGTTTGCCGTCGTCATTCCCCCGCCAAATGTAACCGGCGTGCTGCATATGGGGCACATGCTCAACAATACCATCCAGGATGTGCTGGTTCGCCGTGCCCGTATGCAGGGCAAAAATGCGTGCTGGGTTCCGGGAACCGATCATGCCTCTATTGCAACGGAAGCCAAAGTAGTTCAAAAGCTTCGAAAGAAAGGAATTAAAAAAAGCGATCTTTCGCGTGATGAGTTTATGGATCACGCATGGGACTGGACCAACGAGCACGGCGGCATCATCCTGCAGCAGCTCCGTACGCTTGGCGCTTCGTGCGACTGGAAACGAACACGGTTTACGCTGGAAGACGATCTTTACGAGGCGGTCATCGATTGTTTTATTCATCTTTATGAAGACGGTTATATATATCGCGGCAAGCGGATGATTAACTGGGATCCGGCTGCTCAGACGGCACTAAGTGATGAAGAGGTGATTCATAAAGAGGTTCAGTCGAAACTCTACCACGTACGATACCCGATCAAAGACAGCGATGAATATGTAACGATCGCAACGACTCGACCCGAGACCATCCTGGCAGATACCGCTGTGTGTGTTCACCCTGATGATGAGCGCTATACTCACCTTATAGGAAAAAAGGCGATCATTCCCATGGTTGAACGTGAGGTTGAGATCATAGCCGATGATTATGTGGATCCAGAATACGGAACCGGCTGCCTTAAGATTACGCCCGCCCACGATACCAATGACTATGAACTCGGTCAGAAGCATGGACTTGAGATTATTGATATGCTCAGTGCTGACGGCACCGTATCCGAGGCAGGTCAGTTTTACGTGGGCAAAGACCGATTTGAGGCCCGCAAGCTGATCATCAAAGACCTGAAGGATAAAGACCTTCTTGTTGACGTTGAAGAGATGCCCAACAAGGTTGGATACTCCGAACGGACAGATGCTGTTATCGAACCACGCCTGTCGCTTCAGTGGTTCTGCAAGATGAAGGAGCTCGGCAAGCCGGCGCTCGAAAACGTGATGAATGATGAGATTCAGTTTCATCCGGCAAAGTTTAAAAACAGCTACGCCCACTGGATGGAGAACATTCGCGACTGGTGCATCTCGCGCCAGCTATGGTGGGGCCATCGTATTCCAGCATGGTACTATGGTGATGGAGCTGATGAATACGTGATTGCCCGTACTGCTGACGAAGCACTGGAAAAAGCCCGGGAAAAGTCAGGACATTCTGAACTTAGCGGTAATGACCTGAACCAAGACGAAGATGTGCTCGATACATGGTTTAGCTCATGGCTGTGGCCGATGTCAGTTTTTGATGGTATTCGTGAGCCTGAGAATGAAGAAATTAATTACTACTACCCTACCCGCGATTTAGTAACGGCGCCGGAAATCATGTTTTTCTGGGTGGCCCGAATGATCATGGCCGGCTACTATTTCAGGGACGAGAAACCGTTCAGCAACGTCTATTTTCACGGAATTGTTCGTGATGAGAAGCGTCAGAAGATGTCCAAATCGCTCGGCAATTCGCCCGATCCGCTTGAGCTCATCAAGAAGTATGGAGCTGACGGAACACGGGTGGGCATGCTGTTTGCATCGCCGGCAGGAAACGACCTGCTGTTTGATGAAAACCTGTGCGAACAGGGACGAAATTTCAGCAACAAAATCTGGAATGCATTTCGCTTCCTGATGATGAACAAACAGGACGGCAAAGAGTACACGCCAACCCTGAACATGAATTCGGATAACCTGGCAGATCGCTGGATGATGGCCCGCATCAGGCAGACACTTGCAGGTGCTGAACAGGATTTTGACAACTACCGACTGAACGAAGCGCTCAAAAAAATCTACTCTCTCGTCTGGGACGATTTTTGTGACTGGTACATTGAAGTCAGCAAAGCCGATACGCCCGGTGAACCGATGCCGGCAGAAAACCTCGAGCGTGCCCTTGGTCTGTTCGAACTGTTGATGAAGATGCTTCATCCGTTCATGCCGTTTCTTACCGAAGAGATCTGGCAGCGTATTCAGCCGCGCACTCCGGAACAGGCCCTCACTATCAGCGAATGGCCGACACTCGACCCTGAGTCTGACGAAGATGCTATAGAACTATTTTCGCTCATCCAGGAGCAAGTATCAGCGATACGAAATATTCTTTCTGAGATGGGCGCTTCGCCAAAAACAGAGCTGACCCTTCATATAAAAACCACGTCGGAAGAACAGGCGAACGAGCTGTCTGATCACGCATGGATATTCTCCAAGTTTCTCTCAGTAGATTCACTTGACTTCAGCCCGGATCTGACCAAGCCAAAAGCGTCAGCATCTGCCCTGGTGAAGGGCACCGAAATATTTGTACCGATCGAAGGGCTCATCGATCTGGATAAAGAACGGGAGCGTATAGAAAATGAGATCAGAAAAACAGAAGGGTTTCTGAAAAGCGTTGAAGGCAAACTCAGCAATGAGAAGTTCGTTGAAAATGCCCCTGATGATGTTGTGGATAGAGAACGTCAGAAAAAAGCCGATGCCCTTTCCGATATTAAGAAGC
>Ga0102925_1000481_pt1 | contig 21868 bp, 25 predicted proteins | sample SalPonR1_A_D1_MG_FD_78216 | JGI IMG/M metagenome (GOLD analysis project Ga0102925, IMG submission 78216) | Salt pond soil microbial communities from South San Francisco under conditions of wetland restoration - Salt Pond MetaG R1_A_D1_MG | ecosystem: Environmental > Aquatic > Marine > Intertidal...
AGATGTTCAAATTTTTAATGAGGCATTGAAAGAATTTGTAAAACTAAAATCGCCGGATTACTCACTGCTAATGGATTATGCAAAAAAGCTTAAGGTAGAAGTGGTTCTAAGGAATTATTTAGAGGTGTTGCAATGAGCGGAAAAGCCATGAGTATGAAAGCAAAAATAAGAAATTTAGCCAGGGAAAAAGATATGTCAGCTCAAGTGGTATTTCAAAATTTCATGTTTGAACGGTTTCTTGAAAGGCTATCCAAATCAGAATATAAGGATAAGTTTATACTTAAAGGCGGAATATTGATTGCTGCATTAATCGGAATAGAAAATAGATCAACAATGGATATGGTGCTACAATAAAGAATTATCCAATCAATGTTCAATCATTGACTAAAGCGATTAGTGAAATATGCAGCATTATTGTTGATGACGGTGTAGCTTTTTCTTTTACGGGAATTGAATCAATAAGGGATAATGATGCTTATGGCGGCTATCGAGTGGGCATTATTTCAGAATGTGATACCATCATTACACCTATGAAAATAGATATAACAACTGGAGATGCAATCACACCAAATGAAATCATGTTTCCATTCAAGATGATTTTCAAGGAAGGCAATATTGATATTTGGGTATATAATATTGAAACGATCTTGGCGGAAAAAGTGGAAACCATCTTGAGAAGAGGCGAGTTTAATGGAGGCGCTAAAATCAACAGTTGAGCATAGGGGAACCGCACACATTTTTAAGGATGTAAGAAAACGGATGGAAGAAATCAAAGAAAGTGAAACGCTGAAATCACGATGGATCAAGTACGCGAAAGATTATAGATATGCAGAAGGCATCACTTATGAAGATGTAATGGATGCTTTAATAAAATTGCTTTAATCAGGGGAGATGAGCAGATGAAAATAGGAATAAGGAGACCGAGCATCAAGAAAAGGGTGTCTGCTAGGGTAAGCCCCAAGCGGCAGCTTGTACACAGGTTGGGAATCAAGATGCCCAGGGGATACGGATGGGCCAGAAATCCCAAGAAGTTTGTTTACAACAAGGTCTATCAAAGGACATCCTTTGACATTTTCAAGATCTTCAAGAAGCTGATCAAGTGAATACGGACAAAAGACATGCGACAGATGGATTTCAACCAAATGGGGACGGGGGTAAATCGGTTGATATGAAATTTTTCTGTTGTGACCGCATGTGTCCACAATGGGTGTTATTCTGTAAATGTTCCGGGAGACCGGATGAAAACTGAATCTTATCAAGAGTCGGGGGAGAGAGTCAGCTCGTTAATCCCGCGCCAACCTGCCTGTGCAAGGTGGCAAAGCTGTCATCGATAAGAGGGGAAAATTTTAGAGGGGCCTTTCTGTCGAATTACGGAGAGGCCTTTTTGCCGGGCAAAAGCAAATTTCGAAGGCGGAACTTTTGATTATCGATGAACTAAGCTATTTAACAGGCATCAATCAGAGCTGCTTTTCAAGGTTATTGCCGACAGAGCTGAAAGACGTAGCGTTATTGTATCGACTAATTTAAAGTTCTCAGACTGGATTTCCATGTTTGAGAACAATACCATGGTAACTGCTCTTATTGATCGGTTGACTTTCCGGTCACATGTGCTGAATATGAACTCTGAAAATCCTTATCGGGCAGAACATGCGGGGACAGGAATTGGCTGATTTACATAGGGAATGCTTAAGAAAAGTATTCCCTTTTCTTGAAGCTTAAGTGGTAAACTTTTTCGCTGTCATTTTTGTACAAAGTGGTAAACTAATTGACTGTCGTTACTGGTAAACTAATTCAATGTCAAGCGGTAAACTTTTTTGTTGACATTCACACCCATGAGCCCGGCGACCAACTTTTCTTCCCACTGCTTTCTGTAATCCGTGTAATTTAAAAAACTATTTTTAATTACACGGAAAAAATTTGTATAGAGTTTAATTTTCGTGTAAAATAAAATTGGAGTTTAAATTAAGCGAGGTGAGAAACGGTGTTTATAAAGAGAGCATTAGAATCTGTCATACTTGAAACATCCAGAACTTTTCCGGTGGTTTTGGTTACGGGCCCGAGACAAGTTGGAAAGACTACTTTACTGAAGATGTTAGCTGATAATAATAGGAATTATGTCAGTCTTGATGATCCTGTTGCCAGGCAATTGGCTGTAGAAGAGCCGGCGCTTTTCTTGCAGAGATATACACCACCAATTTTTGTTGATGAAATACAATATGCACCGGAATTGTTGCCTTATATTAAAATGCATGTTGATAAACATAAAATCAATGGTTCTTTTTGGTTGACGGGTTCGCAAATGTTCCACATGATGAAAGGCGTTAGTGAAAGCCTGGCAGGCAGGGTTGGAATTATCCCAATGCAGGGACTTTCGACAGCGGAATTGAAAAAGATGCCTTCCGAGGCCTATACAACGGATGTGGAAAGGCTTAAGCATAGGTTGGAGAAATCAGCCCACATGAGCCTGGAGGAAGTCTATGAGCGAATCTTTAAAGGTTCGATGCCTGCGCTATACAATATGGAGCAAAGTATTGAACGATATTATGCTTCTTATGTGGACACGTATATCCATAGGGATATCAGGGATCTGACCCAAGTTGCCGATGAAATGCAGTTTCATAGATTTTTAACTGCATGTGCAGCCAGGACAAGTCAAATGGTGAATTATTCGGATATATCAAAGGATGTTGGCATCAGTTCACCAACAGCCAAGAAATGGCTTTCGATACTCGTATCTTCCGGATTGATTGTACTTATTCAGCCTTTCTACAATAACTCGCTTAAAAGAATTGTCAAGGCACCAAATATGTATTTTATGGATACTGGGCTTTGTGCTTATCTCACTAGATGGACTACAAGCGAGTCCTTGGAAGTATCTGCAATGAGCGGGGCTTTTTTTGAAACATTTGTTGTATCGGAGATTGTCAAAAGCTATTTGAATGCAGGTAAAAGGCCTCCAATATACTATTACCGTGATTCCGATCAAAAGGAAATCGATTTAATCATAGAAAGCAACGGGGTTTTGCATCCAATAGAAATAAAGAAAAGCGGTAATCCCAAAAGAGAGGCAGGCAGGCATTTTAAAGTATTGAAAAAGACAGGGAAAGAACAGGGCACAGGTAATGTTATTTGTATGATACATGATTTGATGCCTGTCAAGCCAGGTGTTTGGGCGGTTCCAGCATGGCTGATTTAATAATCATCGGGGACGGAGGCAAATCCGTTGATTAAAATTTTTACCATTGTGCACAGATTGGGCTTGAAGATCGGGGCAAATGGATATTGAAGGCATCGACAAGGGGGATTCGCAAATGAATAAAAATTTGAATGAATCGGGCAGGCAGGCATATGAAAAAAGCGTGGAGAAAGCCAAGGCCCTGCTTGAAGACAAGGAGAAGACGGAAGCGAAGGTAAATGAAGCTTATGAAAAACTGGACAAGATAAAAAGCGGTCCCGTCACCAAACTGTTTGAGGATATAAAACTGATGCTGGACCTGGTCAAGTGCTACATCAACGGCACCTATAGGGAAGTCCCTTTTGGATCAATACTTGCCATTGTCGGAGGCATTATATATCTTGTAACCCCGATAGACTTGATTCCGGATTTTTTGCCCGGGGGATACATCGACGACGCCTTTGTGATAGGGCTGGTGCTTAAGCAAGTTCATTCGGACTTGGAGGCATTCAAGGAATGGAAGAGAATCAGGACAAAGGACATGTGACAGATGAATTTCAACCAAATGGGGACGGGGGTAAATCAGTTGATTTGCCTTAAATAAAAGGATGGCCCTTAATGCCTCATGGCCGAACTCTCTTCAAAATGGTTGCAGGACAGGTTATTGGCGTAGGCGGACCGTTTTTTTTGGTAAAAACAAATCACTGGTGGCGGTTCTTTTTGATTGTAATATTGGAGAACCCTACCACAAGTAACCAAACGGAATAATACAAAATCTGTTGTTCCAAAAGCCCATCAAAAAACGAAATTGCATCTTAAGAAGATACGAAATTGCACCCTAAAAAGATACGAAATTGCACCCTAAAAACATACGAAATTGCACTCCAATACTCAATAATCATTGTAAAACAAGCATTCAAAGTATACAATTGAATTGGAGGATATCTTATGAAAAAGTATATTGAAAGAATTGTGGATAAAAAAACAAGAGATTATCTCGAGATATTCGGAGCAATTTTGATTGCGGGACCAAAGGCATGTGGAAAAACAACCACAGCAGAAAATCATTCTAAGAGCGTCTTAAAAATGCAAGACCCTGATGAACGAGACAATAACATGAGTTTAGCAAAGATAAGACCATCTTTACTATTAGAGGGCGAGAATCCCCGACTAATTGATGAATGGCAGATGGCGCCCGAGTTATGGGATGCTGTACGTCATGAGGTTGACAAAAGAAACGAAGAGGGGCTGTTTATTCTAACAGGTTCTACTACGATTGATAGAAGTAAAATATCGCATTCTGGGATTGGTAGAATTGCCAGGATAGATATGAAGCCGCTTAGCTTATTTGAATCAGGGGAATCCACAGGCGAAGTCAGTATAAAGGGTTTGTTTGAGGGGAAGACGGATATTTCTTGTGTTTCTAGAATTGGCATAGAAGATATTTCAAAGTTAGCTATAAAAGGTGGTTGGCCAAAGAACATATTTAAGTCAACGCGTGTTGCGATGAAATTTGCCAATGAATATTGTAAGTTGATTGCCGAGAGTGAAATAAATACTGTTGATGGTGTAAAAAGAGATAGGAACAAAGCGATGACCATCATGAGATCTTTAGCTAGAAATACAGGAACGGTGGTGACATTAAAGACAATATTGGAAGATGTCAATGCACATTACCCTGATTTTTCCAGGAATACATTATCAGAGTATCTTGATGCATTGAAAAATTTGTATATTCTTGACGATGTGGAAAGCTGGAGTCCTAAACTTAGATCAAAAACTGAAATAAGAAAATCTAGTAAAAGATATTTTGTTGATCCGTCGCTTGCGGCATCACTACTAAATGCTTCTCCGGAGAAGCTACTTAGAGATATTAATACATTTGGCTTTATCTTTGAATCACTAGTCGTACGAGACCTAAAAATATACATAGACAGCATCGACGGAAAAGTGTTTCATTATCGGGATAGAAGTGGGCTGGAAGTAGATGCGGTGTTATACCGAGACAATGGTCAGTATGGATTGGTCGAAATCAAACTTGGGCAAAATGAAATTGAAAAAGCTGCAGTTTCATTAAAGAAATTAAGAGACAAGATTGAGATAGAAAAACTAGGGGAACCAAGTTTCTTGATGGTTGTAACGGGAACAAAATATGCGTATAGAAGAGAAGACGGAGTATTTGTTGTCCCAATTGGGTGCTTGAAGAATTGAAGGAAAACAATTAAACAAAAAATTTACAACAAGAGAACCCGGTCGATTTGATTTCGTCCGGGTTCTTCCGGGTGTGAGAAGAATCAAATTAATATTGATTTATGGAAAACCGCCAGACAGATATCAAATTTGTACGGTTTCGAAAAGTTAAGGGGAGGGGGCTTGAAATGTATTCTGTATCAAAGGCATGGCTTCAGCTTGAAGGTTTTCCTCAAGGGAGAATTTCAAGAGGTTAACAGGGTACGCGAATGGAGCGAAATCACATTAGAGATTGAGAATCCCCTGTTTGCAGGAAGAAGGCTGATGACGGGCTGACGAAAAAAAATCCATCGTGACCGCATATGCACACAATGATTTCAACCAAATAGGGACGGGGGTAAATCAGTTGATTTGCCTTAAATAAAAGGATGGCCCTTAATGCCTCATGGCCGAACTCTCTTCAAAATGACTGCCGGACAGCTTATTGGCGTAGGCGGACCGTTTTTTTTAGTAAAAACATTTTATGCTCCTGTAAGAAAAAAGTGTATAATCTTTAATATATACATCATTATTTAATTAGAGATTAAAAAGGAGCAAAAAATGTCTGAAAGATCAAGAACTCTCAGAAAAGAGAGCGAGGCGAGGAGAACATACAGAAAATTCTTGCCGGAAATAATTGACAGGGAAACAATAGAGGACTGGCTCATGATTGCATCCACCGCGCCAAGCGGGGCAAACAAGCAGCCCTGGTTTTTCTGCGTCGTTACGGATGACAAAATGAAAATGAAGATCAGGGAAGAGGCTGAAAAAGTCGAAGAAGTTTTCTATAAGGAAAAAATCAGCGATGAATGGCGCAAGGACCTGGAGGAATTGAAAACCGACTGGTCCAAGCCGTTTTTAAGCCAAGCGCCTTGTCTAATTGTAATATTCAAGGAGTTTTACAAGACTATGGAAAACGGTCAAAAAGACAAGAATTATTATGTGAATGAAAGCGTGGGGCTGGCCGCAGGACTCTTGATAAACGCCGTAAGGGACTCGGGATACCACAGCTTGACCTATACTCCCGCGCCCATGAATTTTTTAAAGGATATGTTTGGTAGGCCTGAAGGGGAAAGTCCTGTCATGATTCTGGCTGTAGGGAAAAAAGACGATAGGTATGTTCTTCCGGAGATCGATAGAAAAGCCATCAATGAGATTGCCGAGTTCTACTGATGGAAATCACCCCGAAAACAGAGGTGGTTAGCGAGCCGGAAGCAAGAAAGAGTGTGAATTATAAGGACAAGCATTCAAGTAAAAAGGCAAAGCGGTTTGTCGAAAAACAAATGCACAATATTCCGACGGTCTCGTGCCCGGATTGAAGAAATTTTCGGCATAGGCAAAGCCGCAAAACGAGTGAAGGCGAGGAGGCGCGTGATGAAGGGCGACATTGTTTTTATAAACGACAGTATGCAAAAGGGAAGCTACGTCTTGACTGAGGAGGAGGGGAAGAACTTCGATCCCGACTTCAAGCCCCAGCTCACTCCCAAGGAAATGCTGGAGCTGGGCGTATTCGGGGGCAAGTACATGACAGACTGCACAGGCGAGTTTCCTTCCGCCTGGTTCGAAAAGGCAAAGCTGTCCCCCGGGGGGAAAGACATAAGCCTCAATTATTTTGGTGTCGACGCATCGCTTCCTCTGGCCGAATGGCTTAAAAAGGGCTGGATTCATCCCGAGGACCCAAGAGGGTGGTTCCAGTGGTACTGCAGGTATTATTACGGAAGAAGGATTCCTCTTGAGGACGCAAGGCAGATAAAGAGATGGAAGGCAATTAGAAGGCATGAAGGGGCCATAAGGAAGAACTGCCCCCCGCTTTTGCTCGATTGCAGGAAAAAGCAGAGGCAGGCCCTTTTGCACTGGGCATACGACAGCAGAAAGATCTGAAGCGGGCTAAAACCTGACGCACCGTAAAAGGCTAGAAATAAGCTGTTGTAAATATATTCGCGGCAAGTATATACTGTTAGAGAAAGAAAGGCTTTTCCATACAAGTTTTCTTTGAAAATGCCGTTTATTATTTATAAGCCCGCGGGCAACAATATTTGCATAAAGAGGGGACTGAGATGACAGAAAAAAAAGTACCTGTAGGGGACAAGAGCATTCTTTCAAACTATGCATTTACTTTGAACAACATAAAGAACAATATTTTCCGACTAAAAAAGAACGAGTCCGGGCAAATAATATACCTTTTGAACGAAGGGCCTATTCCAAAGAAATTCGGCTTGACCACTGAAGTCATTTTTGGAAAGACGGTTGAAGAGATTTTCGGCAAAGAGGCCAGCAGGCCTGCATTGGAGCATTTTGAAAAGGCTTTTGGCGGAGAAGTTGTGCAATACGAGGTGAATTTCGACGATGTTTGGTTTGAGACCATCCTTTCACCGGTGGAAATTGAAGGGAAAATAGTCGAGGTCGCCGGATCAAGCTACGATGTCACTGAAAGGGTCAAGTACCAAAAGGAGATAGAGAGGCTTAACGAGGAACTCAAGCAATTGTCTATAATGGACAAACTTACCGGCTTGTACAACAGGTACAAGCTGGATGAAATATTGAAGTATGAAATACTGCAATCGGAAAGATACGGCAAAAAATTGACTGTCATTTTCTTCGACATAGACAATTTCAAGCAAATAAACGACAATCATGGACATACGGCAGGCGATCTTGTGCTGAAAGGCGTTTCGGACTTGTGCCAGGGCCTCATAAGAGGTGCCGACAGCATCGGAAGATGGGGAGGGGAAGAGTTCATGATAGTATCCCCGGAGACATCGCTGAGAGACGGAGTATGCATCGCCGAAAAAATACGCGAAGCAATAGAATCGCACAGTTTTGACGGAGGCATTTCCATAACAGCCAGTTTCGGTGTGGGAAGCTATAAGCCAGGCCTCGATTTCGACGAGTTTGCAAGGGCCCTGGATGACGCAATGTATGAGGCGAAAAGAAACGGCAGAAACAGGGTCGAGTATTTTGAGCTATAGAAATGAAAAGCAGATGGACGCTAAAAAGTGAATCGCAAAAAAGGCCCGGCAGATAAAAAACTGCCGGGCCTTTTGCCGTTGAAAATCAATTGAAGCTTGCCGCAGGAAAACGGTTTTGTATTGAGGCTTTTTCCACGCATTGGTCATCTGCTCTTAACTTTTAAAGGTAGTCTAGCGCCGCTTGGCACATTACTTTTATTCCCGTTTCTATTGCGGCCTCGTCGAATACGATTCCCGAATTGTGGAGGGGGAGCTGCGTTGCAGGGTCTTCATTTGCGGTTCCTATTCTAAAGAAGGCACCGGGGATTCTTTCCATATAAAAAGCGAAGTCCTCCGATCCCATTGAGGGCAGTGCGAGGTTTATCAAATTATTCTTGCCTATTGTCTTGCATGTCGCTTCTTCTATTATGTCAAGCATGCCGTCATCGCTGATTACGGGGGGTGTGCCTTTTTCTATCGCGACGCTGCAAGCGGCGTTCATGGCTATTGCGCTGCCTTCTACCATTTTTTTTATTTGACTATGAATGTTTTCCCTGGATTCGGGGTTAACAGAGCGAATTGTTCCCTTTAAAACGACTTCATTCGGTATGATGTTTGGAGCAGTTCCGCCTTGAATTTGACCGAATGTAATCACGTTTGAATCCAAGGGCCCAAGGGTGCGGGAGATTATGGTTTGAATTTGGGTAATCAAATACGCAGAAACCACTATTGGGTCTACGCACTTGTGGGGATGAGCTGCGTGTCCGCCTTTTCCCTTGACGGTGAGGGTCACCTTGTCCGAGGCCGCCATAAGCGGGCCACGCCTTGTCCCTATTGTTCCGGCGGGTATGTCGGGCCAGCAGTGGCAGCCGATTATTGCGTCTGCATTTTTTAGGGCGCCGGATGCTATGACTGAGCGCGCTCCATGCATTGTCTCTTCTGCGGGCTGAAAAATGAATTTCACCCTTCCGCTTAATTTGTCTGTCATATCCGAAAGAACCATGGCTGTTCCTAGCAATACGGATGCGTGAATGTCATGTCCGCAGGCGTGGGCTATGCCGGGGTTTTGGGATTTGAATCCAAGATTAGTTCCTTCGCTTACGGGCAGTGCGTCTATATCGGCCCTTAAAACTAATGTTTTCCCGGGATTCTTTCCTTCGATTGTTCCAATGATTCCTGTTTCAAGGCCTTGGCGAGAGCTTTTAATTCCTCGCTTGGAAAGCTCCGCCTCAATCAGTTTTGTCGTCTCGTATTCCTTTTGGCTAAGCTCCGGGTTTTGATGGAGCCTCCTGCGGAAATCAACCGCCTCGTCAATTATTGCCGAAACGCATTTGTTTATATCCATTTTACAGTCTCCTCATCAACTAATTAAGATGAAAAGAGCCAAGTTTAAACTTGGCTCTAACATTTGTTATTTAGTCATTTCAAGAATGGCTTGGTAGTCTTCTTCGCCCCATACGCTTGTTCCGAGGGTGTCGCGGACTCCTTGAGTCACTTCTACAAATGGCGCCAGGTCGGGTCTGATGATTGTCATTCCGGCTTCTTCCATTTTAGCTTCAAAGTCAGCTCCCTGCTTGTTCATGATTTCTTCAGCGTATTTTCTGCCTTCGTCAACAGCCTTCAAAATCAATTCTTTGTATTCCGGAGACAGGCTGTCTAGGAACTGCTTGTTTGTTGATACGAAAGCCGGCTTGACGATGTGGTTTGTGATTATCAGGTAGTCCTGAATTTCGTGGAATCCTGCCGCGTAGATTGTTTCTATGGGGTTTTCTTGTCCGCTTACGACTCCTGTTTGAAGGGCCGAGTATACTTCGCCAAAATCCATCGGTGTGGGGTTGGCCCCAAATGCCTTGAATGTTTCGACATAGTAGTCTCTTTCAGGAACTCTTAGTTTCAAACCGGCAAAGTCTGCGGGTGTATTGATTTCTTCATTTACGGATACAATTCTTGGGCTTCTTGGAAGGAAGCCAATGTTTACAATGCCTTTTGCCTCGAGAAGCTGCTCGTTCCACTTTTGGCCGATTTTGGAATTGAGGACTGTTGTCCATTCATCCATAGAGTCCATGAGATAGGGAAGAGCCAGGTATTCAAGTTCCTTGATTCCCGGGTTTCCGCTTGACATCAGTTGGATTGTGTTGAGCGCGAGCTGCTCGAGCTGCTCTTCTGTTTTTCCAAGCTGGTTTGCCGGGAAGAGGTTGACAGTGATGTTTCCGTCCGATTCGGTTTCAACTATTTCCTTGAACTTTTCCATTCCCTCATAGGCGGCTTCTCCGTCGCTTGCCCACGTGCTGTAGCTGATTGTGATTTTTTCGGCAACGGGTGCAGTTTCTTCAGGTGCCGCAGTTTCCTCAGCCGGCTTGGAGCATCCTGCGAAAACCAAGGCCAATACCATCATTAATACTACGATTCTTGTCATTTTTTTTGTCATAGTGATTTTCCCTCCAATTTCTATTTTTTATTTATCAGTGTCTCTGCAGTCTTCATTTTTTCTGCAAAGATCACACAATAATCCGCCAATCGATTTACAATTTTTTCGCCGATTTCTGGAGAACTGACACTGGGGTTTCCAAGTATGCCTACTTCGGTCAAGTCCTCCATGTCGAAGTACATCGAAACCTCGACGTCGTCTATTCCAACCCGTGAGATATGGGTAATATCGAAGTCGCCCCATTTTTCTTTGACAGGTGAAGCTTCAATGAGGTCAGGTCTTGAATCATCCGGGGCGATGTACTGCATTACGGATGTCAGGGGTTCTCCTCCGTGTCCAGAAGGGTTGATGCCTTCTCCGTAAAGTTCGTTCTTGAATTCTCGGCTTATTGACTGCCATAGGTCAATCTTGCCAATCATTATGCCTTTTTCTCTCTTGTAGCTTCTGGCTACTTGGTCAAGCAGAGAGCCATTGCCGAAATGTCCGTTTACAAGTATGATTTTTTCGATCCCGTGCTCTATGAGACTTTGGATGATGTCGCCAGCCACGGACTTGATTGTTTGCGGAGACAAGGAAATAGTTCCGGGGAAGCCCCTGAAGTATTCCGAGTAGCCAAATGGTATTACGGGAGTGCAATATGACTCGGACCTTTCGGCAGCCCGTCTTGCAATCTCGTGAGCCGCAAGATAGTCTCCTGTTACAGAGTGGGGCCCGTGTTCTTCCATGGAACCGAATGGTACGAAAACAACCGGATTCTCGGCAAAAGCCGCCTCGATTTCTTTCCACGTCATGCGGTCCAATTCAAATTTTTTCTTCAATCCATTCCACCTCGTTTTCATAAGTTTATTTAAAATATCGTCAACTGAAATTTATATTAGTAGAAGGTTCGCTTATTGCGACACCATCTGTTAGAAAAGCAAATTCGGAAGGAATAAGCTTATCTGCGGGAAGAAGGTAACCAGTATAATAGCTATAACTATTGGGATATACATTGGTAAAATAGCCTTGACCAGTTTTGCAAAAGGCAGATCCGAAATATCCGAGGCCACATAAAGCATCATGCCCACGGGTGGCGTGCAACCACCGAAAACCAGTGTGAGAACCATTATGATACCAAAGTGGATTGGGTCAATCCCAATCTTAATCGCCACCGGCACGAAAATCGGTGTCAGCACAATCAAGGCCTGCGACGGAAGCATGAAGAGACCGACAATCAATAGAACAACAACCAAAAGTCCTGTGAGCACAATGTTGTTTGTTGAAATTTCAAACATCAAATCCACCACGTAATCAGGAACTCGAGCCATAGTCATTACCCATGAAAATATGGTTGCTGTAGAGAGTATGAAAAGCGTATTTACACTGGCCAGTCCGACACTTTTGAGTGTACCGAAAAAATTGTGTATTGTGATGTTCTTATAAAGAAAAAATCCTACTATAAACCCATATAGAACGGCCATTGCTGCAGATTCTGTCGGAGTGAAGATACCACTCATTACGCCTCCTATGATTATAAGAGGCATTACAAGTGCGCTTATACCTTTTGAGAAAGCTGTTTTTACTTCGGGGAAAGTTGCTCTCGGGTGACTCGGATAGTCCTTTTTCTTGGCATAGAAATATGTGTATATGATTAGCGAAAGTCCCACTAATAATCCTGGTATCAAGCCTGCAACTAAAAGTTTGCCAATAGGTTGCTGGGCAACGATCCCATAAATGACCAAGGTGATGCTGGGAGGGATGATAGGTCCTACAATCGATGAAGCCACCGTAATTGCAGCCGCGAAATCTTTATCGTAACCTTCTTTTTCCATGGCAGGTATAAGAACGGAACCAAGAGCAGCCGTATCGGCTGTCGCCGACCCCGAGATTCCTGCGAATATTATGCTTGCGACTATATTGGCCTGGGCAAGACCGCCTTTTAGATGGCCAACCATTACCTTCGACATGGCGATGATACGCTTAGTTACTCCGCTGGTGTTCATCAATTCGCCAGCCAGAAAGAAAAACGGTATTGCCAGCATAGTAAATGAATTGACGCCCCTAGACATGCTTTGGGCTATCATCGAGAGGTTGATTCCGTTTATGGACAAATAAACGAGAGAAACAATCCCGAGGGAGAACGAGGCGGGCATTCCGAGAAGTATCAGAGTAATCAGGCCCAAAAATATCCAAAGAATCATAATTGTATGTCCTCCTTCGTTTTGCCGTACTTACCTTCCTTAAAACTTTTCAAGTCCTTGAAATATCTTATTACGGTAAAAATGATAATAAAAAAAGCGCCTACGCATGGCGCTACGCGCCAGAATGAAAATGGGATGTGAAGTGCTCCGGAAGCATCCAAATGGGATATCTTTATCATTTCTGTGCTTGTTGCGATAAGGATGGCTGAAAATGCCACAATTGCAATTTGTCTTAGTGTATACAGAATAAATTTCGGGGTAGACGGCAATACGTCAACCAGGCTCTGTACCGACAGATGCCGGTCGTCATAGCTGATTACTGCAGCCCCTAGCATTGTCATCCATATAAGCAAAAACCTGACCAATTCTTCGCTCCAAACCAAGGGCTTGTTCAAAACAAATCTGAACCCTACCTGCGCTATGGTCAGGATTGTAATAAACAGGAAAATCACTGCCACGATATTGCGAAAATATTTCGCATGGTCTCTTTCTTCAGTTCTAATTTTCATGAAATCCTCCTTGCCATTTATACATAAATATCTTTTTCGCTTTGCCCATATAAAACTTTGTAGTGCCAGTTGTCACTTTTCACATAGTATTCGGTATACTCGAGCGGATGGTGGTTTTTGTCATAGGATGTTCGCATGACTTCAAGCACAGGATGGTTTTCCTGCAGATTCATCGCTGAGGCAACTTTTTTTTCAGGGATGACCGCCATCAGTCTTTCCTCGACGTATGCAATGTCGAGCCCGAACTTGTCGATAAGAAGATAACGCATAGAGGCTATATCGCCTTCTTCCTCAACCCCATCACGATTAATCAGATGACAATAGTGATTTAGAAAAAAAACAGGTTCGTTGCGGACTTTTCTAATGCGGGTAGTCTTTACCATCTGAGTTTTTTCAGGAATCTGCAAGATGTCTGAAATCTTCGCACCGGCTTCGATAGTATCTACAGAGATTGTGTGAACGACTACATCGTTTCGTTCGCTTGCAAGCTGATCTCCGAATCCGCTTAGCGTCATTTTGTAATGGGTCATTTCACTTCCTAAAACTTTGGTACCTTTCCCTCTTTCCCGTTTTATGATATTTAGATTCTCAAGTTTTGCGAGAGCCTGCCTTACAGGTGCTCGGCTTACAGAGTAAATCTGCTCCATCTCGCTTTCAGGCGGCAAAAGTTCGCCAACCGGGTAGTATCCGGTTTTTATTTTATGCAAGACATCACTGAAGATCCTTTCGTATAATGCCATTATTATCCTCCTATCGATAGAGTTAACATTATAAAGTTATAAAGTTATAAACTTTGGGTAATTATAACACGATTCAAGTATTTATTCAATAATTTAATTAAATTTTCTGTCAATAAATTATTTGCTCTTGGATATGGATAAACAGTTTTCTGCATCGATGAATATTTTACGAAGGCATTTAATGTCCAGAAGAGGATTTTGACAAATAACACACATAAGTTTAAATAATTCAGGCTGAACATTCTACTGTTTCATGATTGAAATTAATTCAATTTACAATCTCGAATTTGACGACGACTACAGAAGGTTCATAAAGTAAAGATGTCTGGCAACTTAGATAAATTCTGTTTTTGCAGAGTCGACATACGAGGGGATGGAAAAGGATTTTGTGCAGGGTCAAATCATGCCGATTTTCGCTATAAGGGGAAAAGGGAGTGGGGATTGACCTGCCCCGTTTCAGGGACACTCAGCTATTCGAGGGTAAAGGTGCCAATTGGAAAGAAAAAAGCAAGCAGCGGTATGTGAAGAAATATGCTCGGACGAGTTTGTTGGACAAAACGATGCCCGTTGACGCTCTGTTTTGACGGAGAGTGAATGAAGGGAGAGACGGAAATGAGCACAGCTGTATACATCGACGGGCAAGAACTCAAGTAGCGCTTGTCTTAAAAGGAAATATAAGTTTAAAAATCCCCTTTGAAGGCAAAAGCCCAAAGAGGAATATTTTGTGAGGCATAGAGGCAGAAGCCTGATATTCGGCTGATTGCCGCAATGAGCTATTCCCATGTTTTCCAAACTTCCGGCATGTAGCCCACTGTTGCCTTTTTGCCGTTTCTGACTATGGGGGTCTTGAGTATCTCGGTGTAGTCGACCAGAACATCGTGCATTTCGGCGGTGGTTTGGGCGTCTTTAATTCCGCTTTCTTGGCAATACGGCGAGTTTTCATCTATTAGGTTTTTGACGCCCGCGCTCTGGGACACCGACTTGAGCTCTCCGGGGCTGATTCCCTTTTCTATTAGATCGATTTTCTGGAATTTTATGCGGCGCTCCTTGAAGAAGCGCTCCGCTTTTTTTGTTTCGAAGCATTTTTTCTTTCCGAATATTTGAATGTTCACGGCTTGTCTCCCTTCTATGGTTTTTCATCAGTATACCGTTTGCTGGAAAAATCGACAATGGTCAATTTTGAAGGGGCATTGTTTGTATAAAATCAACTTAAACGTGTATGGGAAAATGGATTTATCTGAGATTAAGATCGCAACGGTACGCATTATGACTAATTTTATTTGATTATCTACCCCCAGCTTTTGCCTCTAAAGGCAGCGGGACAGGAGAATGGTTTGACAAATTACCTCGCGGGGGTATATATTGTTGAGTGGGGACACATGGAAAAGAGGCTCCCGGAATTAAAAAACAACAATAATCGAGAGGTGAGTGGATATGATGATAATAGCCTGCGCTACAAACGACGGAGAAAAATTTGCTTCATGCCATTTTGGAGATGCAAAACAATACGATATATATGAAATGGACGGAAGCGCCTGCCGGTTTGTAGAAACGGTAAGAAACACCACCGGGGAAGAGGAAGAGGAAATCCACGCCGACCCCAGGAAGGCCAAGGGGATTGTCGACCTCTTGAGCAAGAATAATGTGCAGGTGGGAATGACAAAGGTTTTCGGACCAAACATAAAAAGGGTTGTAAAGCATTTTGTTCCCGTCATTGCAAACGAAGACAAAATAAGCCAAGGGCTAAAGTCCTTGCTTGAAGACTATGAAAGAATTGACAGAATAATCGCAGAGAACAGTAAGGATACATATCTTGACCTCAAAAGCGCAAGGGAAGTCAGGATAAAGCCTTAACTCTAAAATTCCGCCCCTGTTTCCACTTTGAGTAAGTGGAAACAGGGGCGGAATTTTAGGCAAAGCTCAAATAAAAGAGCGAAAAACATTGGATTGATTTGCATGTTTCATCATATCTTGAATCAGTTTTTGTTTTTCCTCATATCTGTCATATGTTATCTGCTTCATATCGAAAGTTATGCCCTAGATGAATTCCTCGATCAGCCCGTCCAGAAAGCGGGTGTTTTTTATGTCCAAATCCGTCAATGGGGTTTCGCTTACTAGCGGTATTCGGGACTGGTAGTCGGGGGCGTCGTTCTCATACAGAAGCCCGGTGAATAGGCCGCTTGTTTCAAGGAAAGCCCCGAAGGCTCCTTTGTAGTCCTTTTTGTCGTGGTCTTCGCCGAGCGAGACGAGGTTTTCCCGAAGCCATGCGTAGCCTTTGCCGGGATTGAAGGTCACGCAGGGGCTGAATATGTTTATTAGGGAAAAGCCCTTGTGGAGTATCCCTTTCATTATCAGTTCTATAAGTTCTTCCTGCTTTCCCGAAAAGCCCTGGGCTATAAATCCCCCACCCGCCGACAGAGCCAGAAGGGAGGGTCTAAGTGGGTCTTCAACCTGCCCCAGAGGAGTGCTTTTGCTTACAAAGTTCAAATCGCTGAGCGGCGAGGTGTGACCTTTTGTAAGCCCGTAGACCTGGTTGTTCATAAGCAGATAGGTGATGTCTATGTTGCGCTTTATTGCGTGCATAGCGTGCCCTGTGCCTATCGCGAATCCGTCCCCGTCGCCTCCTGCGGCAATAACTGTCAGCTTTTTGTTGGCTAGTTTTATTCCCTGTGCCACCGGAAGGCTTCTTCCATGTATGCCGTGGAAGCCGTAGGCCTTGGTGTAGCCTCCTATGCGGCCCGAGCAGCCTATGCCAGAGACTATTGCCGCCTGGTGGTTTTGTATTTCAAGCCGCGCCAAGGCTATCTTGAGGGCCCTGAGCACTGAATAGTGTCCGCATCCCGGGCACCATGTCTGTTCAACTTCGTTCGTGTATGCATCAATAATGGCCACTTACATCAACTCCTTTGCTTTGTTCGTTATTTCAAACAGGGTAAAGGGCTCGCCGCTGAATTTAATTAGGCTGTGCAGCTTGCCAAGACTCTCAGGCTGTATGTTTTTCTTCAAAAGCTCGTAAATCTGGCCTCCGTAGTTGTATTCGACGACAAGAATGGAATCGAAACTTTCAGACAAAGCCGAGAGTTGTTCTTTGGGAAAGGGCTTGAGCCTGTGCAGGGCGCCGAGAACGGCTTCTCCGCCGAGGCCTAAAAGCGCTTTTTGGCAGATGCCGTAGACCGAACCTGTTGCAATAACCAAAAGGTGTCCGGACGTTTTTTCCAGGGCTATGCCAGGGTCTTTTGAAAGAGAATCGAATTTTTCCATCCTGCGTTTCATCATGCCAATCCTGTTTTCGGGACTGTTGTCGGGTGCTCCCAGAGGCCCGTGCTCGAGCCCCGTGGTGTAATGTATGCCGCCCGGTGTGCCCGGGGCCGGACGCACTTTGCAGTTTTCTCCGTAGCGCATAAAATATGGTCCCTCGCCCAGGTCCCCGGGGGCAGAATTTTCCCCGGAGGGGTCTTTTGCAAGGGATTCAAAAGAATCGACGGTTTGGGGAAATAGGCCGAGCGCAAGGTCGCTCATTACAAATACAGGGCATGAAAATTGATCGGCCAGGTCAAAGGCTTTCCGCGTAAGCGAGAAGCATGTCTCGAGGCTGTAGGGAGATAGGGTTATGGAAGGATATTCTCCGTGGCCCCCGCACAGCGCCGTATCAAAATCGCTTTGCTCAACCTTGGTAGGCAGGCCTGTGCTTGGGCCCACCCTTTGGGAGTCGATTACCACGAGCGGAATTTCTGCCATTGCCGCCAATCCCATGCCTTCCATCATGAGAGAAAGGCCCGGTCCCGAGGTGCTGGTCATGCTTCGCACTCCTCCATAAGATGCTCCTATGGCCATCGTTACCGCTGCTATTTCATCCTCAGTCTGCACCATCAGCCCTCCCATTGCGGGCAGCTTTGCAGACATGTATTCCATTATCTCTGATGCGGGCGTTATGGGGTAGGCGGAAATGAATCTGCATCCTCCGGCCAAGGCTCCGAGCGCAAGGGCGTAGTTGCCCGTCATCACTGGTCTTTTAACTGAAGGAACTGTATCGAGTTTGAAGTTTTCATATTTTTTGAAGAAAGGCATTTCTGCCATGTCAACTCCGGCGCTGAAGGCGTCCAGATTGGACTGCAGGACCGAGCCGCCCTTCTTCTTGTATTTTTCGGCTAAGAGTTCTCTGAAGAGATCTTCGTTCATCTTTAGCAAACGGCATAAAAAACCCAAGGCAGCCGTTGTCTTGGCCAGTTTGTTTCCGGCTTTTGCCGATGCTTCTGAAAACGGAAGGAAAATATTTTCGGGATGGCAGGCAGGTCCTTTAGGCATTGTGCCTAGTTTTTCATCGGCAACTATAATGCAGCCTTGCGGAGAAAAATCAAAACAGGTTTCCGCAGTCTTTTTGTCAAAAGCCACAATCAAATTGGCCGAGGTCCCCGCCGCGGCGTTTTTGTATGGGGTTATCTCGATTCTGGAGCGGGTATGCCCGCCCTTTATGCGGGATGCGAAAGTGCGGTGCGTATAGGTGTAATATCCGCTGCGGGAAAAAGCTTTTGCAAGTATCGATCCGGCGCTTACTATTCCCTCTCCCTGGGTTCCTCCTATTATCAATGTGAATGTTTTCATTGAAACCTCCTTTGCTATTGATTATTCTTCCATTATATACCCATCTGTTGGACTTACATTACAGGTTTGGCAAGCATATCTGGCCCAATAGTGTATAATATAAGCAAAGAGGCGTGGGACGGGAGGAGATAAAATGGATAAAAAACAGAAACAGAACATAATAGGGCTGATTGTGCTTGCGGTGGTTGCAAGCCTTTTGGGCCGCTTCGGAAGCGCCGTGCATCCCTATGTGGGATACATGGGGTCCGGGTTCGCATTGGCATTTGCACTGCTTGCATTCATAAATGTAAGCAGGTCGGGGAGAGGATAGGCTTAGATGCTGCCGAAAAGAGACACAAGGGTTCAATTGTTTATAATAGAAAACGGACGCTATGTCATGCTTGAGCACCATATTAAGCAAAAAGGCATTTTTGTGTGGGGACTCCCCGGTGGCGGAATTGAGAATGGAGAAACCCCCGAGGAAACGGCCCACAGGGAGGCTTTTGAGGAAACGGGACTCAGGATAAGGCTCATGCCCAAGCGATTTGCCAGAAATTTTGCGGACAGCCCGGTATACAGGAGGGCAATAACATTTGTTGCCGTTCCCGAGGAGGGGACTGCAGTTTTGGGCGAGGAACCCGAAGAGGAGATGAAGCAGCACTACGCTCTTACGGGAATAAGATGGCAGGACCTATGCGACAGGGACCTTGCTCCGCTTGCGGTAGAGAATACGGAGCCCGTACTGGATTGGCTTCTGTCGGATTCGGTGCAAAAAAAACATAACCGCATTTTTGCAAACTACGGAGCGGGAACAGTTCTTGCGGACCAATCGGGCGGTATACTGCACGAAGCAAGTCGGGAATGGTTTGATGAAATGCTTGCAGCTTCTGAGATTGAAACCACACTTGGCGGAAATCTTGTCGCCGAGAATGGGGTTTGCAGGCTTGAGACGACTCATATACACGAAGTCGATAGTCAAGCTGCCGACAACAATAAATATGGAAACTGGATAAAAATAAACGATGCGGTTGGACGAACCGGCAATCTGGGCGCGGCCAGGCACTTGAAGAGAAGGATGAAAGCACAATGGATGCCATTCGGCGCCTGAGGGAAAGGAAAGGATTCAAATGACTGATTTATATCTTATAAGGCACGGACAAACAAAATGGAATCTTGAAAAGAGGATCCAGGGCAATATGGATTCGCCTTTGACGGAATTGGGACAAAAGCAGGCCAGATGGCTTTCCGAGGCATACAGGGACTGCCAAATAGATGTCATCTACACCAGCACACTCGACAGGGCTTTTGAGACAGCCAAGATACTCAGGGGCCAAAGGCAAATAGAAATAATACGGCTCGACGAGCTTAAGGAAATCCATTTTGGAGAGTGGGAGGGCCTTGAGTTCATGCGGCTGAAGGAAGATGAGCCCGAAGCTTTCGACGCCTTCAGGTTCTCGCCGGAGACATTCCGGGCCCAGGGAGGAGAAACATTCACCGAGGCCAAGGCCCGCGTGGTCGGTGCGGCCGAAAAAATACTCGCGAAGAACAGGGGCAAAAAGGTTGCCATGGTTATACACGGCGCCATTCTGAAGCTGCTTATGGGACATTACATGGACCTCCGAATCAATCAGGTATGGGAGGAGCCGGTAATAAGGCCGACCAGCGTGAGCCATATAAGGTTCGACGATTCGGGCTATGAGATACTCAAGTTTGGAGATGTTTCCCACTACAGGGAAAGAGATGAAAATTCATTTGGAATATAGACTCGTCAGGCGGGGGTGAGCAGTATGCTGGTTTCGTGGAGCAGCAAAATGGAAACGGGTATAGAAGAAATAGACAAGCAGCATAAAAGGCTTTTTGAAATAGCCGACAAGCTCTATGAGGCTAAAAACGGCGATCCCGAAAGGCTCAACATAGGCATAGCGGCAGCGGCGGAGGAGCTTTTGGACTATGCGAAAATCCATTTTGACACGGAAGAGGGCATGATGGAGAGGGCGGGCTTTGAAGGATATGCTGAACATAAAACAATCCACCGCGCGTTTCAGGAAAAGGCCCAGGCCTACCAAACCCGAATAAACGAGCGGACCGACGATGTATTCCTGGCCATGGAGATAATGAATTTTATGATTGACTGGATAATAGACCATATTTCTTTAAAGGACCAGGAGTATGTGCCCTTCATAGGCAAGCAGGATTAAAGAGGCGCCTTTAATAAGAGCAAAGCGAAAAAGAACAGAATCGGCGGAACCGATTATGTTCTTTTTATTTTTTGATAAGTGAGTTTCCGCCCATTTCAGTTGGCTTTTCAAGACCCATAAGCTCAAGAAGAGTAGGGGCTATGTCAGATAGCTTTCCTTCCCTAAGCGAAATGTCTTTGCCAGCTCCGAGCAAAACAACCGGTACGGGATTCAGAGAGTGGGCAGTCATTACATTGCCGCCAGGATCCAGCATTTCGTCCGCGTTTCCGTGGTCGGCAGTTATGAACAGTATTCCGCCCTCTCCCAGAACAGCGTCCGAAACTTTTCCTGCGCATTCGTCAACTGTTTCGACGGCCCTAACCGTCGCCTCGAAAACCCCGGAATGGCCCACCATGTCGGGATTTGCGAAATTGACAAGTATGAAATCGTGCGACCCGGCCTTTATTTCTCGCACAAGGTTTTTGCATACTTCAAAAGCGCTCATTTCAGGCTGGAGATCGTAAGTGGCAACCTTTGGCGAAGGAACTAGAATCCTCTTTTCGCCCGGGAAAGGTTCTTCTCTCCCGCCATTGAAGAAAAAGGTTACGTGGGCGTATTTTTCCGTTTCCGCTATTCGGAGCTGCTTGAGGCCGCATTCCGAAAGATATTCCCCCATAGTGTTTTTAAGGGATTGGGGCTCGTATGCCACTTTAACGCCCGGCATTGTCTGGTCGTATTGGGTCAGGCACACATAATTCAGCGGGAAAAATCCCTTCTTGCGTACGATGTTTGAATTTTCGTCTGTGAATGCCCGTGTTATCTGTCTTGCCCTGTCAGGCCTGAAATTGAACATTATTACCGAGTCGTTCTCTTTCACTGTCGCCACGGGTTTTCCGCCCTC
>Ga0102925_1000484_pt1 | contig 21844 bp, 20 predicted proteins | sample SalPonR1_A_D1_MG_FD_78216 | JGI IMG/M metagenome (GOLD analysis project Ga0102925, IMG submission 78216) | Salt pond soil microbial communities from South San Francisco under conditions of wetland restoration - Salt Pond MetaG R1_A_D1_MG | ecosystem: Environmental > Aquatic > Marine > Intertidal...
ACGCTTTGGGCCTGCGCTCGACAACATAATGCGCGCCATTCTTGACCCGCGCTGCGGCAGATTATTCAGAAGATTTTGGCTCCGGCGGTAGGGATCGAACCTACGACCAATTGATTAACAGTCAACTGCTCTACCGCTGAGCTACGCCGGAACACGGGCGTCCGTATAGCAACAGCCTTAGGCGGCGTCCAGAGGGATTGTGACATATTTTTCGCATCGCGCGCCGTGCTGCTCAGCTTGCCAGGAAACGTGCGCTTGAAGAAAGGGGATCGATAGGGGTGACGATATTTTGTCCCATAAGATCAATAAGATGTGCAAGGACGTTGCGGGTGGCGGCGGGCAGCAGCGCTGCGGGCGTATCGGTATAGATTCGATGTGCCAGCGCGTGTGCCGTCGCGGGCCCGGAGCGGAGTTCCCGAAGGATCGACGCCTCGCGCGTGCGGCGGTGCGAGATGAGCCAGTCGAGCCGCGCCAGCGGGTCGTTGATTGGGGCACCGTGCCCGGAATGGAAAATCTCTGCGCCGACACTCTTCAGGCGCTGGCAGGAGGCCATGAAATCGGTCAGGTCCCCGTCGGGGGGCGAGACGAGCGAACTGGCCCAGCCCATCACCAGATCACCCGAAAAGATCGTGCCACGGGACTGGAAACAAAGGTGATTGCCCAGATGTCCCGGCGTCCATAGAGCGGTGATGCGCCACCCGTCGCCTTCGACGGTTTCCCCATCCGCCAGGCGGATATCGGGGCGAAAGTCGTGGTCGATCCCTTCGCCGCCATCGCCAAGGCCGCTGGCCGCAAGGCGCTCCATCACCGCGCTGCGCCCGTCCTGTGCGACGCCATAGGCATGGACCGCGGCGCCGGTCTCCTTTGCCAGCCGGGCTGCCAGTGGCGAATGGTCGAGATGGGCGTGGGTGACGAGGATATGGGTGATCCGCTGGCCGGGTTTCACCGCGCGAAGGATCGCCGACAGATGCGTCTCATCCGCCGGTCCGGGATCGATCACCGCAAGACCGGTTTCCCCCAGCAGGTAGGTATTGGTCCCGCGAAATGTCATCGGCGATGGGTTGGGGGCCAGGATGCGGCGGATTCCATTGCCCAGATCCTCGGCTAAGCCCACGGGCGGATTGAAATCGCTCTGCGGCATCATCGGGCTTCCTTCCTTCGCGGTGCGCGTCTAGTTTTGGCGCATGTCGTTCAGTTGGCTAAAATCATATACGCCACGTGGCCTTTACGGGCGGGCAGCGCTGATCCTGCTTTTGCCGGTTGTCAGCCTGTTCCTTGTGATGGCAGTGGTGTTTCTTCAGCGTCACTTCGAGGGTGTTACCACGCAGATGACCCGTGTCGCCAGCCGGGAGGTTGCGGTTTTGCGCGCGAGCGGGCTGTCAGCCGAGGAGACGGACAACACGCCGCTGGCCCGATCGCTGGGGATAGATGTCCGCGCGGTGCCTGTCGAGGCGCTGCCGGATAGCAATCAGCGGCGCTGGTATGACTTGACCGGGATCGTCGTGATCCGCGAGTTCCAGGCGCTGATCCCCGGGCTTTGGGCGGTGGAGCTGCCGGACGACCGCGTGGTGCGGCTGTTCCTGCAGCAAGCCGATGGAATTTGGCAGATGGAATTCGACCGGGTCCGGGTGTCGCCCAAGAATGCGCATCAGATCTTCGTCAACATGGTCTTTTTCGGCGTTCTGATGACGGTGATCGCCTATTTCTACCTGCGCAACCAGTTGCGTCCGATCACCCGGCTGGCGCGCGCTGCCGAGGCCTTTGGCCGGGGCCGTCATGAACCCTACCGCCCTGCGGGCGCGATAGAGGTGCGCGCCGCGGGGAATGCGTTCCTCGACATGCGCGCCCGGATCGAGCGCCAGATCGAGCAGCGTACATTGATGCTGTCGGGGGTCAGCCATGATCTGCGCACGCCGCTGACGCGGCTGAAGCTGGGTCTTTCGATGCTGGATCACGAGGATCGTATCCCGATGGAGCAGGACGTGGCCGACATGGAGCGCCTGCTTGACGAATTCCTGGCCTTCGCGCGCGGTGCGCAGGAGGGGGCGCCGGTAACGCTCGATCCTGTGGCGCTGGTCGAGCGGATCGTCGAGGATTGCCAGCGCGCCGACATCTCGGCCGAACTTGTCGAGGTGAAGGGCGAGGGGCTGGTGCCGCTGCGCGAGGGTGGTATTCGGCGCGCTGTCGAGAACCTGATCAACAATGCTGTGCGCTATGGCAGCAAGGCCGAACTGTCGGTGCTGTTGACGGATCGCGCGCTGCGCATACGGGTCGAGGATGACGGGCCGGGCATTCCGGCGGCGCGGCGCGAAGAGGCGTTGAAGCCCTTTGCCCGGCTGGAACCGGCGCGCAACCAGAATCGGGGCACCGGGGTCGGTCTGGGTTTGTCGATCGCGATGGATATCGCGCGGGCGCATGGCGGGACGCTGCGCCTTGGTGAAAGCCAGCGGCTTGGCGGTTTGCGCGCCGATATCGTGATTGGTCGCTGAATATCGGGTCTCAGCGCGGGTTGTGCCTGCGCCATTCGGCCCAGGCTTCGGGCGTATCAAGGTCCGTTGTGGCGCGCTGGTCGGGCAGGGGCAGGGTGACGACCTTTTCCTGCGCCAACACGGCGCGTGCGCCCTGATCGCCCGATAGCTGCGTCAGCGCCCCGAACAGCCGTGCCGGAAAGATCACCGGGTGGCCGGTCTGCCCGCTCATGTCGGTGGCGCGGATCGGGTGCGCGGGATCATGGCGGAACATGGCCAGCAGGCGTTCAAGATCGCCGGTCTCAAGATCGGGCAGATCGGCGAGGAGCACCATCAGCCCCATTGCGCGGCGCGCTTGCGCCCATGCCGCCCCGGCCCGAAGCGAGGCCGCGATCCCTTCGGCTGCGTCGGGAAGTTCAATGCGCTCCGGCGCGTTGACCGTCCCAAGGGCCGCGTGACGTGCCTTGTCGCGAAGGCGCAGTGTGACCAGCACCGCACAGCCTGTCGCTTCGGCCACGCGAACCTGGCGCGCCAGCAAAGGCAGCCCGTCGACCGGTTCGAGCAGTTTGTCGCGCCCGCGCATGCGCGTTGCGTCCCCGGCGGCGGGTATCAGAATGACGATATCGCTCATTGCGCCTCCGGTCGCACGATGGCTCGGCAGCTGTCAATCGAGGCAAAGGATACCCCCGCCAGCGCCTGCGGACCAGCCGGAAAGCCCGGGCCTGTCGTGATAGGGGTTCAGCCGCGCATACGGGCGCCATCGGCGTCGAAAAGAGGGGTGGTGATCAGGCGGGCGGGGCGCATCTCGCCAAGGATCTCGATCTGCGCCTCAAGGCCCGGCCGGGCCATTTGCGATGGGATCAGCGCCAGTGCGATGGATTTCCCGGCATGGTGCGAATATCCCCCCGAAGTGCAGAAGCCCTGCACCTTGCCGTCGATCCAGACCGGTTCATAGGCGTTCACATCGGTATCCCCGGCAGTGACCTCGAAAGCGGCGAGGCGACGCGCGGGGCCGGATTGCCGCTCGGCCTCGGCGGCGGCGCGACCGATGAAATCGGCCTGCTTGGAAAAGCGGATGAACCTGTCGAGCCCGGTTTCGGCCGGGGTGTAATCGGGGCCGTATTCATGCAGCCAGGCACCGAAGAACTTGTCGAGCCGCAGCGACATCATCGCGCGCATGCCAAAGGGTTTCATCCCATGCGCTTGGCCTTCGCGCCAGAGCAGATCCCAGAGGCTGCGCTGCGCCATCGGATCGCAATAGATCTCGTATCCCAGATCGCCAGTGAAGCTGACGCGCTGAATCAGGCAATCGACCATGCCGACGCTGGCATGCATAAGCCCCATGAACCGCAGGCCCGCCACATCCGCATCGGTGCAGGCGGCCAGAACGTCACGCGCCTTTGGCCCGGCGATCTGAAAGCCGGTCAGCCGGTCCGAGATGTTCTCGATGCTGACGCCAGCCTGCGCGTTCTGTTCGAACCAGCGCATGTGATAGGCCTGCGCCCCGTAGGATGCGGTGAGTTGAAAGGTCGTCTCGTCGCGGCAAGCGACGGTGAAATCGCCGATGATGCGTCCCATGGTGCTGAGCATCGGGTTAAGCGCCAGCCGACCGGGTTGCGGGATCGTCCCGGCCATGATCCGGTCAAGCCAGGCGCGCGCCGCTGCGCCGCGCACGAGGTATTTGCCGAAATTCTGCACTTCGTTGATGCCCACGGCCTCGCGCACGGCTTTGACTTCGCGGGCGGTGGCCGCGAAGGCGTTGGAGCGGCGAAAGCTGGGTGTTTCGAACCGCGGCTCGTCGTCTTTTGCGAAGTAGTTCGCCACTTCCAGCCCGTATTGATGCCCCCAGACCGCGCCATGCTGGTCGAACAGGTCATACATCGGCGTGCGCCGGAACGGGCGCGCGGCGGGCAGTTCCTCGTTCGGGTAGGAAACCGAGAACCGCTTTTGATAGTTCTCGATCACCTTGGGCCGGGTGTAGCCGGGGGTGATCCAGTCGCCATAGCGCGCGACGTCCATCGCGCTCACGTCGCGTTCGCATTCGCCAGCCGTCATCCATTGCGCCAGCATCAGCCCGACGCCACCACCCTGGCTGAAACCGGCCATCACCGCGCAGGCGGACCAGTAATTGCGCAGGCCCGGCACCGGCCCGACCAGCGGGTTGCCGTCGGGTGCAAAGGTGAAGGGGCCATGGATCACCGATTTCACGCCCGCGCGGCCAAGGGCGGGGAAGCGACGATAAGCGAATTCGATACTGTCCTCGATCTTGTCGAAATCGTCGGGCAGCAATTCATGCCCGAAATTCCAGGGCGTGCCATCTACCGCCCAGGAGCGGCAGGGCTGTTCGTAAAACCCGATGCACAGGCCGCGCCCTTCCTGACGCAGGTAGCTTTCGCCCGCCGGGTCCATCACATGGGGGTGCTCGCCCCCCGCGTCGATGATGGCGGCGATCTCGGGCACTTCGCCGGTCACGATATACTGGTGCTCCATTGGGTGCAACGGCAGGTAGATGCCCGCCATCGCCGCCACCTCGCGCGCCCAGAGCCCCGCGGCATTGACAAGATGCTCGGCGTGGATCGTGCCCTTGGCCGTGACCACGTCCCAGGTGCCGTCGGGGCGCTGGTTGGTTTCATGGACATGGCAGTGGGTCTCGATCACCGCCCCGGCCATGCGTGCGGCCTTGGCATAGGCATGGGTCGTGCCCGAGGGATCAAGATGCCCGTCAAGCGGGTCATAGAGCCCGCCAAGAATGCCGTCGGTATTGGTGACGGGTGCGATCCTGGCGATTTCTTCTGGTGTCACGATCTCGGTTTCGAGCCCCATGTAGCGGTGCTTGGCGCGTTCGGCCAAAAGCATGTCGAACCGGTCGCGATTGTCTGCAAGCGTCACGCCGCCGACGTGATGCAACCCGCAGGAAAGGCCGGTGATCTCTTCGAGCTCCTTGTAGAGCTTGATCGTGTAGCCTTGCAGCGCCGCCATGTTGGTATCGCCGTTGAGCGTGTGAAATCCGCCTGCCGCATGCCAGGTGCTGCCGCTGGTCAGTTCCGAGCGTTCGATCAGCATGACATCCGACCAGCCCAGTTTGGTCAGGTGGTAAAGAACGCTGCATCCAACAACGCCGCCCCCGATCACGGCAACACGGGTGGTGGTCTTCATCGGCGTCTCCTGCATCTGGTCTGACCCTTGCAGACTGAGGTGGCGCAGCCGGGCGGGCATGTCGGAAAGCGACAGCTTTTGTCGCAACCGGGCAGGGTCCAATGGTCCCGCGGCGCCGGATTTCCGGGTCGCTCAAATCTGCGGCGCGGGGCTCGCTGCCGCAAAGCGAAAAATACTGTCGGAAACCGGAAGGACATTTTCCACCTTGCATCCAATGATGCCGGAACGCGACGATCCCCACGTGCGCTCAGGCGCGCAGGGTCGGCGACAACAGTCAAGGGACCGGAAATGAAAACCCATGCACAGGCCGTCGTGATCGGCGGGGGCGTCATCGGATGCTCGATCCTTTATCACCTGACCAAACTGGGCTGGAGCGATGTCGTTCTGCTGGAGCGCAACGAGCTCACATCGGGATCGACCTGGCATGCGGCCGCCAATATCCACGGCTTGCATGACAGCGCCAATATCTCGCGGCTGCAGCATTACACCATGTCGCTCTACAAGCAGCTCGAAGAGGAGACCGGCCAGTCCTGCGGGGTGTTTCAGCCGGGCAGTCTTTATCTGGCGCAGACTGAGGCGCGGGAGCACCAGCTGCGCCTGCAGGAGGCCAAGGCCCAGCTCTACGGAATGAATTTCAGCGAAATCAGCCGCGAACGTGCCGAAGAGCTGCACCCGCTCGTGAATTTCGACGGAATCCGCTGCATCATGTGGGAGCCCGAGGGCGGGAATGTGGACCCCTCGGGCGTGACGAATGCCTATGCCATGGGTGCGCGTCAGCGCGGCGCCGAGATCCATCGCTTCACGCCGGTCACGGCGACGACGCAAAAGCCTGACGGCACGTGGGTCGTGGAAACGCCCAAGGGCAATATCGAGACCCGTTGGGTGATCAACGCAGCGGGTCTTTGGGGGCGCGAGGTGGCGAAACTGGCAGGGATCGAGATGCCGCTGCAACCCACCGAACACCAGTATTTCGTGACCGAGACCATTGCCGAGATCGACGGGATGGACCGCCGCCTGCCTTCGGTGGCCGATCGCGACGGGGAATACTATCTGCGTCAGGAAGGCAAGGGCCTGCTGATCGGCGCCTATGAGCGCGACATGCGGTTCTGGGCAGAGGACGGCACACCGCTTGATTTCGCGCATGATCTTTTCCCTGACGATCTGGAGCGGATCATGGAAAACGTCATGCGCGCGATGGACCGCGTGCCGGTCGCCGCCGAGGCCGGGATCAAGCGGGTGATCAACGGGCCGATGATCTGGTCGCCCGATTCAAACGTGATCCTGGGGCCGGTGCCCGAACTGAAGAACTATTTCATGTGCGGCGGTATCATTCCGGGTTTCAGCCAATCCGCCGGGATGGGCCTGATGGCGGCGCAGTGGATTGTCGAGGGCGAGATGCAATACGACATGTTCGCCTGGGATCTGGCGCGGTTCGGGCAATGGGCCAATGACCACGATTTCGTCAAGGCCAAGGTCGAGGATGTCTATGCGCATCGCTTCGCCATTCATTATCCCAACGAAGAGCGTGAAGCGGGCCGCCCGCTGCGCACCCGCCCGGTTTACGGCATGCAAAAGGAGATGGGCGCCGTTTTCGGCCTGAACTATGGCTGGGAGCACCCCCAATGGTTTGCCGATGAGCCGGGCCGCAAGGACACGAACGGTTTCACGCGCCAGAACTGGTGGGGGCCGGTGGGCGAGGAATGCCGCATGCTGCGCGAGCGCGCGGGTATCATCGACATCTCGAATTTCGCGAAATACCGCGTCAAGGGGCCGGGGGCTGAGGATTGGCTGAACGCGGTTTTCGCCAATATCATGCCCAAATCGGTGGGGCGCTCGTGCCTCACGCCGCTGATTTCGGTGCGCGGCGGGATCGCGGGCGATGCCACGGTGACGCGGGTCGCCGAGGACGAGTTCTGGGTGGTCAGTTCGGGCATGGCCGAGCGTTATCACAAGCGGTTTTTCGACATGGTGCCCTTGCCCGAGGGCACCAGTTTCGACTCCTGGACCGAACGGATGTGCGGCTTCAACGTGGCGGGGCCGAAATCGCGCGAGCTTTTGGCGCGGCTGACGAATGCCTCGCTTGATACAGGGGATTTTCCCTTCATGCGCTCGCAGCGCATCGAGTTGGCCGGGGTCGATTGCCTGGCGCTGAGGGTCAGTTTCACGGGCGATCTGGGCTGGGAGCTGCATTGCGCCACCGAGGACCAGGCGCAGCTTTATGCGGCCTTGCTGGAGGCGGGGAAGCCCCTTGGCGCGGGTCCGGTGGGGGCGCGTGCGCTGATGTCGATGCGTGTCGAGAAAGGCTATGGCTCTTGGTCGCGCGAATACAGCCCCGAGTATTGGCCCCACGAGGTGGGCCTTGCGGGGCTGTGCAAGATGGGCAAGGATTTCCTGCACAAGGCGGCGCTGGAAGAGGTATTGGAAAAGACCCCGCGCGAGGATCTGGTGCTGATTCATATCGACGAGGCGGCCGTTACGGCCTCGAATGCGGATGCCACCGGCGGCGAGCCGATTTTCTGCAAGGGCAAGCCGGTGGGCCGCGTTACTTCGGGTACCTATGGCTACAGCGTGGGGATGAGCCTTGCGCTTGGCTATGTCCGCCACGGCGCGGCGGCACCGGGCGACGAGGTCTCGGTGATGGTGCTTGGCCAGCCCCACAAGGCCCGCATCCTGCATGAGCCGCCATTCGATCCCGAGGGCGAGAAACTGCGGGCCTGACATCGCGCGGCAAGGCCGGGGGGCCAGCCCCCCGGACCCCCCGAGGTATTTGAGGCCAGATGAAGGGGCCGGGTGCGCAGCGGTGTCTTCAGATCTTGCGGATCTTGAGGCGGGTGATCCGGTTGTCGGCCTTGGCGACGACCTCGAAGCGGAAGCCGTGGAAGTTGAAGACCTGGTTCACGTCCGGGATCATCTGCGCCTCGTGGATGACGAGCCCGGCGATGGTGTTGGCCTCGTCGTCGGGCAGGTTCCAGTCGGTGGCGCGCTTGAGGTCGCGGATGGTCATGGCGCCATCGACGAGGAACTGGTTGTCCTCGCTCTTGCGGATCGGGTGATCGGCAGCGGGATCGAACTCGTCGGTGATCTCCCCGACGATTTCCTCGAGGATATCCTCGAGCGTGATCAGCCCTTCGAGCGTGCCGTATTCATCCACCACCAGCGCGAAATGGCTGCGCATCCGCAGGAACTGGCGCATCTGGTCGTCAAGCGTGGTGGTTTCGGGCACGAAATAGGGTTTCATCGCCACGTCGCAGATATCGAAGCTCTTCAGCGCGTCGCGCGACAGTTCGTCGACCGTGACCAACTTGTGCATGGCGCGCAGAAGGTCCTTGGCATGAACGATGCCGATGATGTTGTCGGGGTCGTCGCGATAGATCGGCAGGCGCGTGTAATTGGATTGCAGGCACTGGTTGAGGATGGTCTCGGGATCGTCCTCGGCATTGATCATCTCGATCTGGCTGCGGTGAAGCATGATTTCCTCGACCGCGCGCTCACCGAGGTCCAGGGCCCCGAGAATGCGGTCGCGGTCTTCCTTTTCGACCACGCCTTCGGAGTGGCCCAGATAAAGCGCGCCGGCGATTTCCTCGCGCACTGCGAGGATATGGCTGTCGGGATCGGTCTTGACGCCGAACACCCGCAACACGCCGCGCACCAGCCAGCGCACCGCCGCGACGATCGGCGAGAAAGCATTGACCGCGACACCGATGATCGGGGCGACGCGCGCGGCGGCGGCCTCGGCATTGGTAATGGCGTAGGTCTTGGGCAGCACCTCGGCGAAGATCAACACGAGAAGCGTCATCACGAGCGTTGCCAGGGCCACGCCGGATTCGCCGAACAGACGGGTGAACATGGCTGTGGCCAGCGAGGCGGCGAGGATGTTCACAAGGTTGTTGCCCAGCAGAACAGACCCGATCAGCCGCTCGTTATCCTCGGTGATCTGGAGTGCGCGCGCGGCGCCGGTTTCGCCCTTGTCGGCACGCGCGCGCAATTTACCGCGCGAGGCGGCGGTCAGCGCGGTTTCGCTGCCCGAAAAGAAGGCAGACAGCACCAGCAGCGTGATGATCGAGACCGAGGTGATCCAGAAAGCGGCATCAAGTGTCGGTGAGGTAGGTTCCATGGAGTGAGGCATCCTTATATCCAAGAGGCGTTATGGGCTGTGCCGCGGTTGCGATCAAGGAGGAATGGGTGTGAATCTGCGTGATCTCGGTGCATTGGACGGCCCGGTGCTGATCTTTGGCGGTCCCTCCTCGAACCTGCATGCGACGCGGGCGCTATTGGCCGAGGCCGGCGCGCGGGGTATCGCCGGGAATCATCTCATCTGCACGGGCGACACGGTGGCCTATTGCGCCGACCCCGCCGCAACAGTCGCGGCCTTGCGTGCGTCGGGCTGCACCGTGATCGCGGGGAATTGCGAAAAGCAGATCGCGGCGGGCGCGCCCGATTGCGGATGCGGCTTTGATCCGGGCAGCACCTGTGACCGGCTTTCGGCGGGATGGTTCGCGCATGCCGATGCCAATCTTGGCCCGGATGAGCGGCATTGGATGGCGGGTTTGGCGGATTGGGCCGTGTTCACCCATCAGGGGCGGCGCTGCGCTGTGGTCCATGGCGGACTGAGTGATGTGGCGCGGTTCCTGTGGCCCGGCGCCCCCGAGGCGGGTTTCACGCAGGAGATCGCCTTGATCGAGGCCGCCTGCGGTCCGGTCGACATGGTCTTTGCGGGTCATTGCGGGCTGGCGTTTCGCCAGCGGGTCGGTTCTGTTGAATGGATCAATGCCGGGGTCATCGGCATCCCGCCCAACGACGGCACGCCCGAGGTGCGCTATGCGGTGCTGAGCGGCGCAGAGGTCTCGATCGAACGGCTGCAGTATGACCATGTGGGCGCGCGCGACGCGATGCGGGCGGCGGGGCTGACCCATGGCTATGACGATGCGCTCACGACCGGGTATTGGCCCTCTCAGGAGGTGTTGCCGCCCGGATTGCGCCGCGCCGCGAGTGCCAGCGGATGATGATCCTGCACGAGGTCACGCAGGCGCTGTTCCAGAACATGGGTATAGATTTCGGTGGTTGCGAGGTCGGCATGCCCCAGCAGCGTCTGGATAGAGCGCAGATCGGCGCCATTGGCCAGCAGGTGGGTCGCAAAGGCATGGCGCAGCGTATGCGGTGTGACCTTGGCCGGTGAGACGCCAGCCGCCACCGCGATATCCTTGATCAGCATGTAGAAGCGGTGGCGCGTCAGGTGCCCGGCCTTGCCCGAGGAAGGAAAAAGGTGCGGCGATGCGGCCTTCCCATGCTTGCGCGCGGCGTCCTCCTGCGCGTCACGGCGCGTGAGCCAAGCCGCCAGCGCGATGCGGGCATCTTGTGACAGGGGCACCATGCGTTCCTTGCCGCCCTTGCCGCTGACCAGCAACATGCGCGGATCCCCTCGCGCCGCCGAGACCGGCAGCGCGACCAGTTCGCTGACCCGCATGCCGGTGGCATAGAGCAGTTCCATCAGGCAGGTATTGCGCAGGCGGGACTCGTCATTGCGCCCATGACTGCGGGCTGCGGAAAGCAGGCTGTCCACCTCGGTTTCACTGAGGGTCTTGGGCAGTTTGTGATCGCGCCCCGGTCCCTTGATGCGGATCGCGGGGTTGTCCTTGCGCAGGCGCTCTTCAAAGGCGAAACGATAAAGCTGCTTGATGGCCGAGAGCCGCCGCGCACGGGTCGCGCGGGCCAGCCCCTGCGCGTCGCAATACACGAGGTAGGCTTCGATATCATGCTGACCGGCGGTGTCGGCCAGCAGGGCGTTGTTGCTCAGCCAGTCGTCGAAATCGCGCAGGTCGCGGGCATAGGCCTCGAGCGTGTTGCGCGCTGAGCCGAGCTCGGCTGCCTGCGCTTCGAGAAAGGCGGAAATCCAGTGCCGCGCCGAGGTCATGCCCCGCGTTCCAGGATGAGCAGCTGCAAACCCGCGCGCCGCGCGGTGTCTTCGAGCCCGACCGCACGCAGGGTGGCGAGCGACTTTGAGATATCGTCAAATCCGCGCGGTCCGGCCTCATCCAGTTGCAGGGCCGCCGTGAGGATCGCCTGTCCCAGCTTGCCGCTGTCGAGCATTCCGGCATGGGCGCGCGCCGGGCCGCTGGCCTCGAATGCGCGGGCGATGGCCTCCTTGAGCGGAGTGTCGGCAAAATCGGCAGGTGGTGCGCCCCGCGCCAGCCCGGCCAGGAAGGCTTCGGCGAGGTCGTCGGGATTGGCGCCTTGCGCGGCTGTTTCGTAGTCCGGCGAAAGCAGCGCGATGCGCAGCGCCAGGCCGCGTGCGGGCGCGGGCAGGCCGCTGATCGCAGCAAGATCCTTGCCGTAAAGCTCGGCAAAACTGACGCTCAGCCTTTGCTCGCGCATCTTGCGCCAGACATCGGGCAAGGTGTTGGCGATGGCGTCGCGCCTCCCGCGTGAAAGGGCCTGATCGAAGGCCTGTATCGCCGCGACCCTGTCCCACACCCCACCGGATGCGGCGGGGCTGCGTTCTGTGTAAAGGCCCAACAGGCGGTTCGGGGGCAATGCACCGGTCCGCGTGAGGCGCTCGGCCGCCTCGATCCGGGCCTTCCATCCGCTTGAGGGGCGCAGGTCGGCCATCGCGAAGGCGCGGGGCAGGCCTTGTGTGGGGAGCGGCTCGCCGATGGCTTCGTAAAGCCGGAACAGCAGCGGTGTCATGTCGCTTGGTGGGGCCAATGCGTGCGATTCCCCGACCATTTCGGGATCGAGGAACTGCGCCAGAAGGTCAGCTTCGGTCGCGCTCAGAAGGTCTAGCGCAAGCGCCGTTTCATAGATCAGCGCCGCAGTCTGCCAGTCGCCGGACCGCGCCATGCAGAAAATACGCGCGTCGTAGCGTTGGCTCAGTGCCGGCGTGTCGGCAAGCGCCTTGCAGGCAGCGTTCTCGGTGCCCGCCAGAAGCGACAGATCAAGCCAGCGGTCGAACAGCGCAGGGGTTGCCGGACCTGCGCGCTCGATCAGGGCAAGGGCCGGATCGACGGCGCCGAACGACTCGAGCGCGGTCAGGCGCGCCTTGAGGAAATCCGCGCCTGCGCCCGCATCCGCCGGGGCCTCGGCTTCGGCCAGAAGCAGCGTGTAATAAAGCGCCTGTATCGCTGGCAGGGGCTCGGGCGAGAGGCGCGCGAACTTGGCCGTCACTGCGCGCTCCGTGCTGGCCTGCCAAAGTGACACCGGCAATCCGGTCACGTCCGAAGGCAGAAGGCCGACCGAATCCGAACGTGCGGATCCAAGCGGCATGACAGCGACTTGCGGTGTGTCGACACCGTCGCTCACGGACATGTCGTCGAGTGGCATGACGCGGGGCGCGGCGACCGTGACGGAGACCGGGGCATCAAGCCACTCGATCGCCGAAAGTGGCTCCTGCGCGGCGGCGCCGGAGGCGATGAAGATGGAAGCGATGAGCGCGTCAGTCTGTCTCAAGTATGATTTCCTGGCGAATCTCATTCGTCGGAGGTGAGAAGTCCGCCCCGAAAAATGGCCCTATATAAGCATAGCCCACAAGCCCGATGAACGCCAGAATGGCGAGATATAACAACCATTTGATCAGTCGCAACATGGTGGGCCTGCCTCATTCGCTCCGGATTTTTGACTGTTTATAACTGGCCTTTTGGGCAAGATCACGTCATTCAGTGCGAACGCGCCAATTTTGGGCAGGGGAGCGCCGAAGGTGATTGCGCAGGGACAATGGAGACTGAAGAAAACCGTGGTGCTTGTCGGGATGATGGGGGCCGGGAAGACGGCTGTCGGCAAGGCGTTGGCCACAGGGCTCGGGGTGTCGTTCCTGGATTCGGATGCCGAGATCGAGCGGGCGGCGAACATGACCATCGCAGAGATTTTCGCGCGTGACGGGGAGGCGTTTTTCCGGGATCGCGAGACCCAGGTGATCGACCGTCTGCTTGATGAAGAATGCGGGATCTTGTCGACGGGCGGGGGCGCGTTTTTGGCGCCGCGCAATCGCGAACTGATCTCCCGCAAGGGCGTTTCGGTCTGGCTGAAGGTCGATCTTTCAATTCTGTGGAGTCGCGTAAAAAACAAGGATACCAGGCCCTTGCTGCGCACAGCTAATCCTTACTCGACACTGCGCGACCTGTTCGAGGCCCGCGTGCCGGTCTATGAGCAGGCAGATCTGTGTGTCGAGGCGCGGGCGGATTACTCGGTTGAAACGATGGCGGGCAAGGTGCTGGAGGCGCTGGCGAGCCGCGCGGATGTTCTGGAGAAGGTGACATGATGGAAACGGTGCATGTGCCGCTGGATGAGCGGGCCTATGACATTCAGATCGGCCCCGGCCTGATCGAGCAGGCGGGTGGGCTGATCGCCCCCTTGCTGCACCGCCCGCATGTGGCGATCATCGCCGATGAGAATGTTGCAAATCTGCATGCAGAAACACTTGTAACAAGCTTGAAAAATAGAGGTATTTCTTCATCTTTACTGACGCTTCCACAAGGCGAATCCACCAAGTCCTGGCCTCAGTTCGAGCGCGTGGTGGAATGGCTTCTGGAGGAGCGGATCGAGCGGCGGGACGTGGTGATCGCCTTTGGTGGCGGGGTGGTCGGTGACCTTGTGGGCTTTGCGGCGGCGGTGCTGCGGCGGGGGGTGCGGTTCGTGCAGGTGCCCACCAGCCTTTTGGCGCAGGTGGATAGTTCGGTTGGTGGCAAGACCGGCATCAACGCACCACAGGGCAAGAACCTGATCGGCGCGTTCCATCAGCCAAGCCTTGTTCTGGCCGACACTGCGGTTCTGGACAGCCTGACCGAACGCGATTTCCTGGCCGGTTACGGCGAGGTGGTCAAATACGGACTGCTTGGAGATTCCGATTTCTTTCAATGGCTTGAACGCCATGGCCCAAGTCTGGCGGCAGGTGATCGCGCGGCGCGCGTGGCGGCGGTGAAACGCTCGGTCGAGATGAAAGCGGACATCGTCGTAAGGGACGAAAAAGAGATGGGGGACCGGGCGCTTTTGAATTTGGGTCATACGTTCTGCCATGCTTTGGAGGCGGCGACGGGGTATTCCGATAGGCTCTTGCATGGCGAGGGCGTGGCCATCGGATGCGCGCTGGCGTTCGAGCTATCGGCGCGGCTGGGATTGTGCAGCCAAGAGGAACCGAGCCGCGTGCGCGCGCATCTGAACGACATGAAGATGAAGTCTGATCTGTCTGATATAGAGGGAGAATTGCCCGACGCCGATACGCTTTTGAACCTGATGGGACAAGACAAGAAGGTGGTTGCGGGCAAGCTTCATTTCATCCTGGCGCGGGGAATCGGAGAGGCGTTCGTGACCTCGGATGTGGACCGGGGCACGGTGCGCGACCTGTTGAGCGACGCACTGGCGGCGCGGGGCTGAAAAAGCGTACGAAACGTCCGTTTTGTACGCCGCTTTTGTACAGGATTCGCCGCCGCGCCGCGCAGGATTGTACAAAACGCCCGAAAACCCGCTAGCTGTCCTTGGTTCCAAGTGCCGCCGGGGCGTTCACCCGTTTGGACAGTTCCTCGAGCGATTCGACCCGCTCGGAATACCTGTCGGTCAGGTAATCCGTTTGCGCGCGCGTCAGTAACGTGAATTTAACGAGTTCCTCCATAACATCGACGACACGGTTATAGAGCGGCCCCGGTTTCATCCGGCCCGCATCGTCGAACACGTCCCAGGCCTTGGGCACGGAGGATTGATTTGGAATGGTGAGCATCCGCATCCAGCGCCCGAGGATTCGCATCTGGTTGACCGCGTTGAAGCTTTGGGATCCGCCCGACACCTGGGCCACGGCCAGGGTCTTGCCCTGGGTCGGGCGAATGCCGCCGATCGGGGCCAGCGGAATCCAGTCGATCTGGGATTTCATGATGCCGGTCATCGCACCGTGGCGCTCGGGGCTGACCCAGACCATGCCTTCGCACCACATCACGAGGTCGCGCAGCTCGGCCACCTTGGGGTGGGTATCGGGCGCGTCATCTGGCAGGGGCAGGCCGGATGGGTCGAAATCGCGGGTCTCGCAACCAAGGCCGCGCAGTATGCGCGCGGCTTCCTGCGAAAGGAGGCGCGAATAGGAACGCTCACGCAGGCTGCCATGCAGCAGCAGGAAGCGCGGCGCATGGGCGGGCCGATCCTGCGGGAACAGGCGCGCCGCGTCGATCTGTTGAAACTGGCTCTTGTCGATATTGGGTGTGCTGTTGTCAGGCAATCGGGCGTCCTTGTTGGTTGGTTATCAATCCGGCGTGGTCCTTATAGGGCGATCCGGGGGGCAGCGCATGAAAAAGGTCGCGCAGAGTTCGGGAAGAGTCGGGCAGGGCTTTGGAAAGCTATGGCAGGGCCTTTGGACGGGTATAGCAGTGCTTTGGAACGGTCGCAGGGGGTCGCAGGGTTGGTCGCTATGCGTGGCATGGAAAGAGCAGATCGCGCGGATGACCGGACCCGGTTGCGCCTGCATCACGCCGGGAGATGCATCCATGCTGACCGATGAGGTCAGAATTTCGGGCCATCTGCTGTCCATTTGCGTCAAGACTCAAGCTGGTGTCCTTGGTGAAGATCGGTGCGGTGGGTCTTGCAAAGCCGGCAGAGGTACAACCCCATTTGGAGCGCGCGGCGGCCGGATAAATGCCACCGACGGCGCGCGCAGGGAATCGGAACGGACATTGCGAGCGGGCGGGCGCGCCGGGGCGTCAGGCAACCCGTTGTCCTTGTTCGTTGACGATCAATTCGCCGTCCTCCTTGTAGAGCGGTCCGGGCGGGAGCGTCTCGAGAAGGTCGAGCACGGTTTCGGACGGGCGGCAAAGGCGCACGCCCCTGGGCGAGCAGACGATGGGGCGATTGACCAGCACGGGATGATCCAGCATCGCATCGAGCAGCGCCTCGTCGCTGACCGCCGGGTCCAGAAGGCCAAGCGACTCGGCGGGGGACTTGGTGGCGCGCAGGGCCTCGCGCGGGGTCAGACCGGCGGCGGCGAACAGCGCCAGAAGCTGCGGGCGCGTCCAGCCGGTATCGAGATAGGGAATCACCGTGGGCTCGGTGCCGCTGGCGCGGATCAGGGCCAGCACGTTGCGCGATGTGCCGCAATCGGGGTTGTGATGGATGACGATGCTCATGTGATTTGCCCTGTCTGTTCGGATTGGTCGGCGGCGGGGGCCTGGGCCTGGCGGATGGGGCGCAGGAGCCAGCCGAAGAAGGCAACGGCAATCATGGCCCCGACGCATTGCGCAAGGATGAAACCGGGCAGGTCGAGCGGGCGAATCCCCGAGAATGTATCGGTGAAGGCGCGCCCGATCGCGACCGCCGGGTTGGCAAAGGAGGTCGAGGCGGTGAACCAGTAAGCGGCCGTGATATACAGCCCGACCAGCCAGGGGATCGCCACTTCGCGAAAGCGCAGACCGGCAAGGATGGTGCCGACCAGCCCGAATGTGGCGAGAAGTTCGGCCAGCCATTGCGGCGAACCGGTGCGCACGGTCTGCGAGACCTGCATGAGCGACTGGTCGAACATGGCGTGGGCCATGATGGTGCCGATGACCGCGCCGCCCACCTGCGCGCCGACATAGGCCAGCGCCTGCGACGTGGGCAGTTCGCGGCGCAAGGTGAAGGCGAGCGTCACTGCCGGGTTGAAATGCGCGCCGGAAATCGGCCCGAGGATGGTGATCAGCACCACGAGTATCGCGCCGGTGGGAAGGGTATTGCCCAAAAGCGCGAGCGCGGTGTCTTGTGTCAGGGTTTCGGCCATGATCCCCGAACCGACCACGGTGCAGACCAGCAGCGCGGTGCCGAGGCCCTCGGCGACAAGGCGGCGGGGGAGATCGAAGATCATGCCGGGGCCTCGTCCTTGCCGGAGGTGGTTTCGGAATCGGTGCCGATGGCGTCGAGGTCACGTTTGAGCGCCAGGGAATCGAGGGTTTCGAGGGGCAGGTTCACGAAAACCGAGATCCGGCGCAGCAGCATCCGGTAGGTCTGTGCGAAGGCGGCGGCGATTTCGGCCTCGCTGCCGGTGACGGCAGCGGGGTCGGGCAGGCCCCAATGGGCGCTCATCGGCTGGCCGGGCCAGAGCGGGCAGGTTTCGCCCGCGGCATTGTCGCAGACGGTGAAGATGAAATCCATCTTCGGCGCGTCGGGCGCGGCGAATTCATCCCAGCTTTTGGATCTGAGCCCGGTGACATCGTGGTCAAGGTGTCTGAGCAGGGAAATCGCATGCGGGTTGGGTTCGCCCTGGGGCTGGGAGCCTGCGGAATAGGCGCGAAAGCGGCCTGCGCCTTCGGCGTTGAGGATCGACTCGGCCAGGATCGAGCGGGCGGAGTTTCCGGTGCAGAGGAAGAGAACGTTTTTCATCAGGGCAGCCTTTCAGCGGGCAGGTTTCAGCAGGGGCAGGTGATGGTGTCGAGCAGGGGTTGGCAGGCGGCGGGATTGCCGCCGCAGCAATCCTCCATCAGGAAGGCGAGCAAGCCGCGCAGCCCTTCGAGATCGGCGAAATAGCGGATCGAGCGGCCCTCGCGGCTGTTGCGGATCAGCCCGGCCTGCATGAGCACGCCAAGATTGGCGGACATGGTGTTTTGGCGTGTGTCGAGCGCCGCGGCGATGTCGCCTGCGGCCATGCCCGCGTCGCCCGCACGGATCAGCAGGCGCAGCACGTCAAGGCGGGTGGGCTGCGAGAGGGCGCCAAAGGCGGTGAGGGCCTGTATCTTATCCATATATCATGAATTATGGATATATCGGGCAAGGCGCAAGTGAAGGTTTTGTGACAGCCGGGCTTGAGGCCCGGCTGTCGCGGCTTCATTCGGCGAGCTTGATCAGCGCGTGGCGCTTCTTGCCGGCGCTCAGCTTGATCGGCGCGCGAAGTGCGCCCGCGTCGATCATGAGCCCCGCATCGGTGAGCGGCGCGTCATCAAGGCGCGCGCCGTTCTCGGCGATGAGGCGCTTGGCGTCCTTGCCGGATTTGGCCAGCCCCGAGCGCACGATCAGCTGCACGATGGACATGCCGTCGCCAAGCTCGCCGGCGGTCAGTTCGAGCGTGGGCAGGTCATCGCCGACGCCGCCTTTTTCAAACACTTCGCGGGCGGTGGCCTCGGCATTGGCGGCGGCTTCGGCGCCGTGCAGAAGGGTTGTCACCTCGTTGGCGAGGATGATCTTGGCGGCGTTGATATCGGAGCCGGCCAGCGCGCCGAGGCGGTCACATTCATCGACCGGCAACTCGGTGTAGTATTTGAGGAAGCGGCCCACATCGGCGTCAAGCGTGTTGCGCCAGAACTGCCAGAATTCATAGGGGCTGAGCATGTCGGCATTGAGCCAGACCGCGCCGCCCGCCGATTTGCCCATCTTGCGCCCGTCGGCGGTGGTCAGCAGCGGCGAGGTGAGGCCGAAAAGTTCGGCCCCCGAGACGCGCCGGGTAAGGTCAATGCCGTTGACGATATTGCCCCATTGGTCCGAGCCGCCCATTTGCAGCGTGCAGCCGTAGCGGCGGTTCAGTTCCAGGAAATCATAGGCCTGGAGGATCATGTAGTTGAACTCGAGAAAGCTGAGCGATTGTTCGCGGTCGAGCCGGGATTTCACGGATTCGAAGCTGAGCATCCGGTTGACCGAGAAATGCCGCCCGATATCGCGCAGGAACTCGATATAGCGCAGCCCGTCGAGCCATTCGGCATTGTCGAGCATGAGCGCGCCGGGGGCGGTGTCGCCGTAGTCGAGAAAGCGGGCGAAGACCTGCTGCATGGCGGTGATGTTCTCGCCGATCTGGGTCGCATCGAGGAGCGGGCGTTCATCGGAGCGAAACGAGGGATCGCCGACCTTGGTGGTGCCGCCGCCCATCAGGGTGATCGGGCGGTGGCCGGTCTTTTGCAGCCAGCGCAGCATCATGATGTTGAGAAGATGCCCCACATGCAGCGATTTGGCGGTGGCGTCATAGCCGATATAGGCCGTCACCGTGCCGGAACTCAGGCTGTCGTCGAGCGCCTGCAGGTCCGTGCAGTCCGCAAGAAAGCCGCGCTCGATCATCACGCGCAGGAATTCGGACTTGGGGTGGTAGGTCATATGGCTTGTCCCGGTCTTGATTGCGCGGCATGTATAGGCACCTGAGCCGCGAAGGGAAAGGCCATGATGAAAGCCGGGCGCATACGGGCATTGGGCGCGATGTCGGGCACCTCGCTTGACGGGGTGGACGCCGCGGTGATCGAGACCGATGGCGAGCGAATCTTTGCCCTTGGAGAGAGCCGCTACAGGCCCTATTCGCCGGACGAACAGGCGGTGTTGAGCGCCGCGCTGGGGCGTTGGCCGGACGATGGCGGGCTCGATGCCGCGTTGGCGGTGGTGCAGGGCGCGCACGAAGAGGCGCTGGCCGGGTTCGAGGATATCGCGCTCGTGGGGTTTCACGGGCAGACGCTGGCGCATGAGCCGCGCGGGCGGGGCACGCATCAGTTGGGCGACGGCGACGCGCTGGCGGCGGCGCTGGGGCTGCCGGTGGTCTGGGATTTTCGCAGCGCCGATATCCGTTTTGGCGGCGAGGGTGCGCCGCTGGCGCCGTTTTATCATTTCGCCTGCGCCAAGTGGATCGGCGCCGATGCGCCGCTGGCTTTCCTGAACCTTGGCGGCGTGGGCAACCTGACCTGGGTCGATCCGCGCAAGGCGCGCCCCGACGATACGGGCGCCTTGCTGGCCTTTGACACCGGCCCGGCCAATGCGCCCATCAATGACGTGATGCTGGCGCGGCGCGGCCAAGCCTTTGACCGTGACGGCGCGCTGGCGCGGCAAGGCGAGGTGGCGCAGGGCGCGCTGGAGATGTTCCTTGACGAGTCCTATTTCCTGAAGGTGCCGCCCAAATCGCTGGACCGGGACGCCTTCAAGGACATGATCGGGCTGGTCAACGAACTGAGCGACGCTGACGCGGTCGCCACGCTGACGGGCATGAGCGCCGCTGCGGTGCTGCGCGGCATCGAGCATTGCCCCGAGCCGCCCGCGCGGCTGCTGGTCTGTGGCGGGGGGCGCAAGAACCCGGTCATGATGGACATGCTGCGCGCGGCGCTGGATTGCCCGATTGACCCTGTCGAGGATGTAGGGCTTGACGGCGACATGCTGGAAGCGCAGGCATTCGCCCATCTGGCGGTGCGGGTCGCGCGCGGCTTGCCGACCTCGTGCCCCGGCACGACGGGGGTGCGCGCCGGGGTGTCGGGCGGCACGCTGAGCCGCCCGTAACGCATGACACGGCCTTGCGAGAGGCCGGAACGGAGGATCGATGACGCATTACAGGCTGGACGAGGGCGCGGGCGCGGGTTTGCGGATGGGTCTTGTTGTGCTGAGCACCGACGAGACGCTGGAATTCGAGGCGCGCAAGGTTCTGGAGGGGCGCGACGCGAACCTCATGCACACGCGCATTCCCGCGCAGGCCGATGTTACCCCCGAGACGCTGCGCATGATGGAGGCGGGTCTGCCCGCGACGGCGGGGTTGTTGCCCCAAGGGCTGAGTGTGCTGGGCTATGGCTGCACCTCGGCCTCGACGGTGATCGGCCCCGAGGCGGTGGCGGCGGCGGTGCAGACGGTGCATCCCGGCGTGCCGGTGACCAACCCGATGAGCGCGACGCTGGCCGCATTGGCGGCGCTTGGCGCGGCGCGGATCGCGCTGGTCACGCCCTATGTGCCCAGCGTCACCGCCGCGATGCGCGATTTCCTGGCCGGTCGCGGCATCGAGGTGCTGAGCGAGATCAGCTTTGGCGAAAAGGAAGACCGCAGGGTCGCGCGAATCGCCGAAGCTAGCACGCTGGATGCGATTCTCGAGGCGGGACGCGCCGAGGGGGTCGAGGCGGTTTTCGCAAGCTGCACCAATCTGCGCAGCTTTGGCGTGATCGAACAGGCCGAGGCCGAGCTGGGCGTCCCGGTGGTCAGCTCCAATCAGGCGCTCTTGTGGCATATGCTGGGGCTGGCGGGCGTGGCGCAGCCCAGCGGCTGGGGGCCGGGGCGGCTGTTTGATGAGGGGGCGTCGGCATGAGCGACAAGCGCCAAGGATGGGCGCCCGCGACCGTGGCGGCGCAGGCGGCGGGCGCGGTCAATCGCGCCGATGGCGGAGTGGTGCCGGGCATCTCGATGGCGAGCACCTATGAACGGGACCGAAACAATGCGCTGATCGCGCCCGACAACATCTATGCGCGCGACCATAACGAGACGATTCGCCAGGCCGAAGAGGTGCTGCGCCAGTTGGAGGGCGCGGCGGCGAGCCTGCTTTTCCCGTCGGGCATGGCGGCGATCGC
>Ga0102925_1000489_pt1 | contig 21813 bp, 17 predicted proteins | sample SalPonR1_A_D1_MG_FD_78216 | JGI IMG/M metagenome (GOLD analysis project Ga0102925, IMG submission 78216) | Salt pond soil microbial communities from South San Francisco under conditions of wetland restoration - Salt Pond MetaG R1_A_D1_MG | ecosystem: Environmental > Aquatic > Marine > Intertidal...
ATCTGAATCCGTGACCTCCCGAGAATAGGGAGTCAGGCGCGTTCGGCCCCGGTAAGTCAGAGAAGCGTTAAATCAGGCTTGACTCGGGGGAGGCGTCCATATATGTCCGAGTTCGCTGTCGTCTCAAGGCTTGCGGCTTCGCCGGGCCTTTGACAACGGCGATTTCGGATGTATACTAAATTTTCGGCGTGGGTTGTGTTGGCATGGTCTGTACTTGAAATCCATGTTCGTTCGCTGGCTATCCATACATTGCAAGTGAGCCGGCTTAACTAGTGCATCAAGAAAGTGGGGATTTTCTGATGAACAGCATGAGAATGAATTGTGTTTTGTTGGCCGTGGTGCCTTTCTTGGCAGTGGCGGCGCACGCAGATGAGGGGCTGTCCCCGTCTAGAGTTGCCGGCGAGGTCGCATTTGATACCAGTATGACGCCTGCAGAGATCATGACAGAACTAGCAGAAGAGGCTCTCGCGATCGACCCCAATGCTCAGGTCGAGTTTGTGGTTACGATTCCGACGATCTCCGATGGGAATGTCAAAAGTGACAACCTGTCTGGTTTGCCGGTCGATGATCGCGGCGCCGACGGCGTATATAATCGCCGCGGGGAAAAGATTCGTGAAATGAGTGTTTCGATACCATTTTCAGCGAACGACTACATAGTAGATGGCCATTTGGATTCCGCGAAGATGCACTATGAAACGGGTGACATTTTGACCCGTTTGGCGACCACGGGCTCAGTTCAAAGCAAAAATGACATGCGCACGCAGAATGCTTTGAATTATGCGAACTGTGGTGGTTTCCCGGTCGGGACCCAGATTACGGACACGACCAACAATTGTTTCGGCACAACAACTAGCACCTATCAGTGCATCGCGACCGGTGATGGCCAAAAAGACTGGATCCTGATGAGCCAGGAGTTTTACCCGGCCGAGGCTGCCTGCATCGGCAGCTAAGTAGCTATCGGGGCCCTTGAAGCGCGAAATCAATTGGACATATATGGACGCCTCCCCCGAGTCAAGCCTGTTTTAAGGCTTTTCGATTTGTCCGGGCCGAGGGGTCCAGGAGATGGGTGTCGGAGTTCGCCATCCTAGGCGCGTAACACAAACAATCCAGACACCCCCCATATCCTGCGCGCCGGGAAATCGCTACTCGCGCGGTACGAAGATGTCAAGCGGAAGGATGGCCGTGACGCCGACGTTTGGAACGTCGACCAGCTGCCCGATCCGCATGTCGACTGCGACGCTTGCGATCATGTAGGCCTGCGTGCGGGTATATCCGTACTCGGACACGATGTAGTCGATCATGGCCGCCAGCGCATTTCTTGCGGCCAGGTGGATGTCGCCGGACAGGTTGGCGAGGCCTGAAATCTTCGGCGAATCCAGGTAGACGAGGTTTGCCGGAACGCTGTCCTCTTGCTTGATCGGGAATCCGGTCGTCGCGTAGAAGCTTTCCGACGGGATGCCCAGAACCGAAGCCGGGCCTTCGTAGTGCGGCCCGCGGGACAGGTCTGGCCGATCTGCGACGATCCGCGTGGTGACAGTCAGCCTGCCGCCCATTTCGATCGCGGTGCCTGCCACCTCGCCGTCGCCCTGCGCGTAATGGAAGTCGCCGACGGCGAGTCCGCAACCGTCGATGAAACACGGAAGATACACGGTGGTCCCCGTCGTCATGTAGCGGATATCCATGTTGCCGCCGTGCTCACGCGGCGGGATGGTTCGCAGGCATTCGGACGGTTTGGTGCCCTTCGGTCCGCACAGCGCTGCCGGTGCTGCCTCGTCGAAGTCCGGTGGCAGTACCGTACCGCCGGCCTCCAGCAATCCAGCCTCTCGCGTCAGCACCTCGGCCAGCAACGCCTCGCCCGGCAACGTGGTCACGACACCTGGAAAGCTTCCGTTGGGAATTCTCACGCCCGGCAGCGCGTCGCTGACTGCGAATTCCTCGTTGATGCGCCAGACGATGAACTGGCCGTTCGTTCCGAACTGGTCGCCGGCGAAGCCGAACGGGCCGGCTTCGGTCCAGCCGACCTTGTCGGGCTCCAGCGCCTCGATCGTCACTGCCAGAATGTCGCCGGCCTTGGCGCCGTTGATGAACACCGGCCCGGTCAGTGCGTGAACGATTCCGACGCCTTCCCGTGGTTTGCTCGCGGCGCTCGAGAAGTCGTCCGGGTCCAGCGTCAGATCGAAGGCATCCCGGCCGTTGAAGACGATGCGCTCTCCGGGGTCGGCCCTGGCAGCCATCGGGATGTCCGGATGCAGGCGATTCATGCAGGCTGGATCATCGGCGCAACCGACGCTGCGATCGCCGATGACGACGTCCGCGGCAGCGCCGCCGGATCCAATCAAGGTCAACAGGGTTCCGAGTACATGAAGCTTGAGAGAAATAGTTTTCATTGTGCAATTTCGCATTGGAGGGTCATGCCGGGGCTCGCGTCGTCATACGCATCCATGACAGTCAGTCTACTTCAAAGCGCGAACAGTCGTTCGCAGCGAAAAGTCAGCATGGTCGAACAACGCGGACACCCGCTTGGAAAAGTATTTTCAGGCCGACCGAGACGGTCATTCCCTGGCCAGCGCACTCCTTTGCCGTTGCAATTGCCTTGCTGTCGGTGACATGATCCGAATCTGATTCAATGCATTGCCCTGGAGCCCATCCGATGTATCGACAGGTTTTGTTGCTGATATTCCTTGTTTACAGCACCGGCGCGGCGTTTTCCGAGGAGATCGAAACGGTGCGTTCCTGGGATCACTATCGCGAACTCATTATCTCGGATGGACGGTCCAGGGCCGAGGCCGACGCACGTATTTCGAGGATGCTTTCGAGCCTGAGGTCGATGGATCGTTCTGCAGGCAGCGATCGAGTTGGCGTGGCCGCACCTTCGTTTGCGTTCGACGGCTGGCTGAACTCGGAGCCGCTGTCGCTGGCCGATCTCCGGGGGCGGGTGGTTCTGGTTCGCTGGTGGACCGAGACGTGTCCATTCTGCGCCAGCAGCGCGCCGGCCCTTCGCGCGATCGACGAGCAGTATTCGGCCCGGGGGTTGACGGTCATCGGCGTGTATCACCCCAAGCGCGACCGCGACGGTCCGCTCGATCTGGCCCGCGTGGAGCGGGCAGTGGCGGCCCGGCAACTCGATTTCCCGATCGCCATCGACTGGAACTGGCGCAACGGCGTATTGGAAGACTGGTGGCTGACAGGGCCCGATCGGCCCGCTACCTCGGTGACCTTCCTGCTGGACAAGTCCGGCGTCATCCAATACGTTCATCCCGGCATGGAGTACCACGATCCCAACGGCCTGGAAGGACACGCGATGTGTGCGACCGACATGGCCGGGATCCGTTCCGAGATCGAACGCCTGCTTTCTCAGTAGCGCTTCGCACTGGCGTGGGTCTTGGGTCCAGGTCTCGAGACTTTGACCTCCGCCGCCCTTTTCCGGCTCGTCAGCACTTGATCTCGAGCGTCGCTTCAGCGAACCCTCCGCGACCGTCGCTGATGCGATAGCGAATCAGCAGTGTCGAACCGTTCCAACCGGTCGGCTCGAAACGGATCCGATTGTCGTCGGTCACCGTAATGACCGCAATATCCGCCCCGGGAAGATCCAGCAAATTGGTAATGGTCAACGGGTCACCATCCGGATCACTGTCGTTGGCGAGCACGTCCACGACCACGGTATCGGTCATATTCGTGAGCAGGAAATCGTCCTGCGCGATCGGCGGCGTGTTGGCCAACTCGACCGTGATCGTCACCGTGGCACTGGCGGTGCCACCGTTTTGCTCGCGAATCGTGTATTCGAAGCTATCCGTGCCCACGAAGCCTGTCTCGGGCGTGTAGACGACCGCGGTGCCTTCGATGCGCGTCGTGCCGTTCGAGGGATCCTCGACGTCGATGATCGTCAGCGGCTGTCCGAATCCGTCCAGATCATTGGCCAGAACCTCCACGCTGACGGGCTGGTTTTCTTCCGTGCTGGCACTGTCATCGACTGCCGTGGGTGCCGGTGCCTCGACTTCCACCGATACCGTCCCCGTCGCACGTCCGCCGTCCGACTCGATTTCATACGTAAAGGTGTCCGAGCCCGAGCCGCTGGCATCGGGCGTGTAGCGGATCCGCTGCCCGACGATTTCAGCCGTGCCTCTGAGCGGTGCACTGACGCTGGTCAGCGTGATCGGGTCGCCATTCGGATCCGTATCGTTGGCGAGCACGTCGATGTCGACCGATTGACCGATGATTACTTGCGCCGAGTCCGGCGCGGCGACCGGCGGTTGGCTGCTGACGGTCACCGAGACTTCCCCGGTGGCCTCGGCACCACCGGCATCACGCACCGTATAGGTGAACGAATCCGTTCCGCTGAAGCCGTCGTTCGGTGCATAGCGAATCTCATCACCGACGATACTCGGCGTGCCGTTGCTCGCACCCGACACCGCGACCAGCGCAAGTTCGTCTCCGTTCGGATCCGAATCATTGGCCAGCACATCGATCTGCACTGACTCACCCGAGCGGGTCTCGGCGCTGTCGGGCTGCGCCACCGGCGCATCATTGTTCACCGTCACCGTCACCGTTGCGGTCGCCGAATCGGAGCCGTCGGAGACGGTGTAGGTGAAGCTGTCCTCGCCCTGGAATCCGGCGGCTGGCGCATAGGTCACGAAGTCGCCGTTGTTGACCACCGTGCCGGAAGCCGGCTGGCTGACGCTGACCACGGTCAGTGGATCGCCGTCGGGATCGGCGTCGTTCGCGAGCACGTCGATGAAGACTTCGGCGCCGTTGCGCGCCGCGGTCGCAGTGTCGTTTTCCGGCAGCGGCGCGCGGTTCAGGAATTCGCGCTCGCCCAGGGTCACCGTGGTGGCCGTACGCTCGAAGCGGTACACGTCCACGGAGCGCTTGTGCTGGGCAGGGTTGCGCAGGGCGCGCATGACCCATGCCGGCGTCTCGCGAACCGTCTCCTCCCGGATCGAGACGGCTTCCGCCGTTGGTTCCGGCTCGACTCGCACCACCTCTTCCGTCTCCTCCACGCGGATGAACTGCACGTCCACGCGGCGGTTGAGTTGACGGTTCTCTTGCGACGTGTTCGGGACGGCGGGTTCGGATTCGCCCCGACCGTCGGTCACGATTGCGTCGGGATCGACGCCCATGTCGACGAGCGCGCGTTTCACGGACTCCGCGCGACGGTTCGACAGCCGCTGGTTATAAGCCTCGGGGCCCAGGTCGCAGGTATGGCCCACTACGCTGACTCGACCGAGGATCTTGCCGCGGGTGATCAGGTCCGCCAGCCGTTGCATCGTGTCCCGGGCCCCGGGCCGGATTTCAGCGCTGTCGAAGGCGAAGAACGCGTCGGACTCCATCTCCACTTCGCTGCGCACGATGCGAGTCTCGGTGCGGCTGGACTGTGCGGTCTCCGTCTGCGCCCTGGCCGGGACTGGAGACGCCGACGCCGGTGCTGTGACCCTTGGCCGGTATGTGCGCCCGAAAGCATAGCGCCAGATCAACATGCCCCGGGTATCGGAATCGTCCAGCTCAAAGTCGCCGGACTTCTTGAACCGCTCCACCGACAGGGCCAGGCTATGACCGGTGCCGTTAAAAAACTTTTCTGCCGTTGCAGACACGGTGGTCTGGCTCGAGTCGAAATCACCCCACTCGTAATCGAGGCCGCCCTGAATCCGGACATTGGGTGTGTCGAAGTAGCGGCCGACGCGCAAGCCTGCGCCGTAGTCGTAGGCCTGCTCGAAGGTCTCGGTCAGCACGCTGGTCGTTTGCAACTGGCGGAAGGGTCGACCGGAGGCGTCGTTGCCGAACACGAACTCCTCGAACACATCGGTGAAATCGTCGACGAGACGCTCATCGGTCAGACCGAGGGAAAACTGAGCCGAAAAGAACACGTTCTGCTTTTCGTAACCCGCACCGAGACTCAGCTTGCGGTCGTCGTGCTGGTTCTGATCTGCCGCAACGTACAATTTGTACACGCCCGGCAGGCTGTCTTGTTGCGCCGGATCACCGTCCCCCGGCAGCCAGTGGTAGTTGAGCTTCAGACCACCGGCGCCGTCCTGAAACCAACCCTCGGCGACCCAGGAATCTCGTTCACCATAGGCCAGCACCCCGAGCAGCTCGGCCACCACGTCGCCATCGTCCGACATGCCGAGACCGACGCGCCAGTCGTCACCGACATAGTCGAGCCGCGCCGTGTCCTGGCTCCCTGACAGGTTGACCGAGTCCGAAGCCGCTGAAGAGCCGGCGAAAAACGCGGCTGCGGCGAGTAAAACGAGATAACTGCGCATGGTAAATCCTTGTCCTGGCGTGGTAGCGTGCTGCGATTATCGATGTGGAGTGAAATCTCGACAAGGGACGTCAAGCTCGCCGGGGTCCCCTGAGGTTTCTCTCCCGACGAATCCGATGGAAAGTCGAGGTGCGATACCCAGCCCGATGAAGCGTGTAAGCGACGTGTGAATTGTAGCCGGAAAATGCCCGGTCGAAGAAGTCAAGCACAGGCGCCATCTCTGGAAGACGTGATTCTTGCGGCGAGAGCGGGATCTTGACCTCAGCCTTTCATCGGCACTCTATCGTCCGGCTCGGCTGGGCGACCGGTGCGATTGCCGGTGACGCAGCCGCCGAAGGGGCCGCTATCGGCGCGATTGCAGGTCTGGCCGCCGGCGCGTTTTCTGCAGATCAGGAGGAAGACCGCATCATCCGGCAATGCCTGCGCGATCGCGGTTACGAGGTGTACTGAAGCACTTGGAACTGTCGGCTGGGCACATTCCGAAGGTCACGGGAAATAGCGGCGGGGTAAACTGGGGTTGCCAGACGCTGGAGGTGTCGCGTATCGAAGCCCTCCTTGCAACCGAACTGGAGATCGAGCATGGGCACCAAGAGCAAAGTCGAGCCGAGTGACAAGGCATCGAATCTGGAAAAGGAACCGGAGGACTGGACGACCGCCGACGAGCGGATGACCGACGCCCAGGCCTCCTACCTGAAGACCCTCTGCGAAGAGGCCGGGAAACCGTTTCGGGCCAATCTCACCAAGGCAGAGGCCAGCAAGATGATCGACGATCTGCAGAAACAAACCGGCCGCGGCGCCGACTGAGTATTTTCGGCGGGCGAAGGTACGCCGCCCGGAAAGGCTTCCCGGGAAACGGCGATTATTGCGTCGGCGAAATGCCGTGGTTGCCGAAGACTTCCCGAATCTGCGGGATCTGTTCTTCGGGAATGATCACCTTGATCTCCTTGCGGTCTTCGTCGATGAAAATCTTTTCCTCGGGGATGCCGTAAGCGATCATGTCCCTGTGCGCGGCCCTGGCCTGGTCGACAGCTTCGAAGCCACCGGTCATCGTCTTGTTTGCGGGCGTCGTATTCATCGTTCAATCCTCCTGCGTCGGGTGGATGGTGCTGAAACGAATTCGCGTGTTGCATCAGCAGCTTATCACGATGCGGGGGCGTCGCTACGGGGCTTTGTGACCGAGTTTTCAGTCGTCGGCCGGAGAGTCCCCCGTCGAGCAGTCTCACGATACAGGTGAGAACGTTGTCGGTGCGCCCCGGCCACAGGACCTGCCCCCCGCGATGGCACGATGGCGGATGAGGTAGTCTTGTGGTCATGAGCGAGACCCTGGAGAGCGGCACCATCGTGTACCTGTACCGTCCACGCGTCGCCAGAGATGCTTCGGACGAGGTGCAGCGCTTCTATATCCTGCTGCGCAACAGCCGACACTTTCGACTGCTGGTAGTCGGCGCCAACCGCCTTCCGGCCGAAAAGAGCCGTGCAGAACCCGGGGGGCGCAACTGGGCCCTGGTGGAGGCGGTAACCGACGATGCCGACAAGATTGCGAAGATCCTGCGCGGCGGCGAATACGAAACGAGCACCAAGGGCACGCGGCACCTGCCGCCGGCCGCGCCGATCGGCGAGGGGCGTTACGCGTTGATGCAGTTCGACGATTCCACGCAGCTGGTGCACTCGCTCGATCGTTTCGGCGACGGTGATTTCGTGCGCGGCCTCGGGCTGCGACGCCAGGGTTTCTTCATCATCGCGGTGCGCAACCCGGAAGTCGAGGTCGAGGGTTTTCCCGACAAGGATCCGGATTATCCGCGATCGCTGAAATCGCTGTTCTGCGGCCGTCGGTGGCTGCCGGTATCGAACCCGGAGCTGCTGGATCACGAGGGCGCCCAACTCGCGCTGATGGCCGGGTTCGACGTCGATACGAATGCGCTGTCCGAAGCCGAGTCGCAACGCCTGGATGAAATGTTGGACCTGGATCTGCCGCGCTCGGCGCTGGAATCCGGTGAGGCGCCAGACCGCGACGCTTTCGATCACCGGCATCACGCGCCGATCGACGTCGCTTTCTCGGCCGGCGGCGAGACCGGTGGCAGGGCCGCCGCAGTCTCATCGGGTTCGGCCAGTGCGGTGGGTATGCTGCTGTCCGGCGTGTCGTTTCCTGCCTCCAAGAAAGACGTGCTGAATTGCGCCGAGATCAATCGGCGGCGCCTTGAAGATGCCGACCCGGCAATGGCCCGACTGGAGCGCTTGCCGCGGCGGACGTTCGAAGGCATGGCGGAGCTGCAGCAAGCGCTGTCGGAAGCGGCCGACCGGGACCGATTCGAGTGCGAAGTCTGCGGGCAGGCGTTCGATCGGCGCTCGGCGTACCGGCGTCATCGAGAGACCTCGCACCCGCAGCGGGCTGTATCGGCCGCAGATGTGGAGCGAGCCGTTCGCGACGCGTCCTTTCCGGCGACGCCGGACGACCTCGTCGAGCAAGCCCGCGCCAACAACGCCGGTGACCGGATTATCGAGGTCATCGGGGAACTGCCGGACCGCGAATATCGCGACGCGGCGGAACTGGCGATGGCGTTCCAGGAAGCCGTCACCGGCATCGACCGTTCCGACGAATCTCCGCCGTCGGAACGCGGGGCGAAAGGCGCCAGCGCAGCGGCACTGGCACATGCGCTACGCGGCATCGATCTTCCGGCCGATCGCGACGCCCTGCTGCGACACGCTCGCTCCAATGAGGCGTCGGAGGGACTGCTGGAGCGTATCGAGGCCATGCCCGAACGCGATTACCGGGATTTCGCCGAAATCGAACAGGGATTTTCGAAAACCTGACGACCTCCGCATACCGGAATTTCTGTCGGCATTGTCCGGCCTGGATGCCCGTGCCCGCAGGGTTGGGCTCCAGCAAGCCGGCTTTATTTCGCAAACGGCAACTGGTCGTAATGGTCCAGCACGTCGGCCGGGTCGTCGAAAATCGCGTCGGCGCCGCGGAGGTCTTCATCGTTCCAGCCGCCGCCGCATCGCAGCGCGACGATCGGGACCCCGGCTTTGGAGGCCGCGTCGATATCGTACGGGGTGTCGCCCAGCATCACCGCCTGTCGCGGCGCGCAGCCTGCCTGCTTCAACGCCTCTTCGACGATGTCGGGCGCCGGTTTCGATTCATCCACGTCTCCGGCCGATGTCGTTTTTTCGACAAGGTCGTGTACCCCGGCCTGCTTCAGCAGCGCGACGACATCGTCCGGCGACGCGGAAGTCGCGACGACGCGCCGGATGCCGTCGGTCTCGAGCCGCCGCAGAAGTGCGCGAGCACCGGGCATCGGATCCAGCCCGGGCAGATACCGGTCCCGGAAGATTTCGCCGGCACGCTGCTTGAACCGGCCGCCCTCCGGATCCGAAGCCCGGAGCCCGCTCAACGTGTGCAGCACGATATCGCCGCCCATGCCGATCAACGGCCGAACCTGGTCGAACGCGACATCGAAGCCGAACTCATCCCCGGCGTCCACCCACGCCCGGGCATGGGCGTCGTTGCTGTCGATCAGCGTGCCATCGATATCGAGGATCGCGGACTTTCTGCTCATTCTGTTGTCTCCTTTCAAGCCTGGGTTTTGTCAGCTTGTCGACAATGCAAGCCGATCGGGAATTCACCGCGTTGCCGGAACTAATGTAGATGAGAACGTGGGCATTCACCTACTTACCGCGGCTTCGTCTAGCAATGCCAGATGGAATCGTTTCAACATCCGGTTGATTCAACACCAATACGGCCCATTTCAGAGACGTGGAATCCGGCCTTCAGGCCAAGCCGGATCCGTTTCGACTGAGAGACTGCAATGTGGATGACCGCGGTGTCCGCTTGACCAGATCCCGCTTTGAGTTCATGAGCAATGCAAAGGCAGCCGAGCCTGCGGTAGTCTTCTCCCTGGTGGTCATGCCGTAATTGCCGACCAATGAAGGTTGTCGTCAAGCGGGAGTCTTGACTACCTCTTCTTTGCAGGCCCCGGAAGAGCCGTCGCAGACAAATTCGGAGAATACTGTAGTTTCATGGCGCAGCAACATTCCAACCTCGAACAACTGCTCGATCAGCTGGAACTGTTGTCGGAGCGCCGGGAGCGAGTCTCGCTGGACGATCTGATCGAGGCGGCCGGCCGCCGCTCTTTCGGAACCTTGCTGCTGATTGTCGGTTTAATCCTGGCTTCCCCGCTCAGCGGTATCCCAGGTGTGGCCACCACCATGGGGGTATTCGTGCTGCTGATTGCCTTGCAATTGCTTGGCGGTCGGAGACGGTTCTGGTTGCCGCGCTGGTTGCTTCGTCGGTGGGTATGGCGGGATCAGTTGCTTAAGGCTGTTGGCTGGTTGAGGTCGCCGGCTCGCTTTATAGACGGTTTTCTGCAACCTCGCCTGACGTGGTTGGTTTACAGCACGGGAACTTACCTTATCGCGCTGGTCTGTGTGCTGCTTGCCATGGTCATGCCCACGATGGAGCTTGTGCCTTTCTCCGCCACCGTCGCTGGATTGGCTCTGGTATTTTTCGGTCTTTCGCTGGTAGCCAACGACGGCCTGCTGATGATCATTGCCATTGCGATAATCGGTGCAAGCTTCGGCACTCTTGCTTACAGTTTCGTTCCGGCCGGATGAGAATGAGCCCGTAGTGCGGAGAACGTGGAGCCCATTTACTGATTCTGGATATGGATTGGAGGCCGTGGCGAGTGCGGTACGATTGGGCTCGGCTGGGTCGAGTTGGGCGGCGCGCTCCACGATTAACCGGCCTTTATATCCTTCAATGTCTGAAGCCCCGAGCATGGAACCTGGATAATTGAATATGACGCTGCCTGTGTGGTTGTTGCCGTTCGTCGTGGCGGTTGTTTATCTGACGATGTTTTCGCTCGAGCGGCGCTTCCCGCTGCGCGAGGCACGTCGTTCCCTTTGGCCGCGGGTGTTGGTCAACGTCGTCATTACCGGTCTGGCCGTGGCCACGGCCGCGATCACCGTCAGGCCGGCCGTCGAGCATTTGCTGGCGTTGTCGCCCGAGCAGAATTTCGGCGCGCTGGCCATGCTGGAGCTGCCGCTGGCGGCTGAATTCGTCATTGCCTTCCTGCTGTTCGACTGGTCGTTTTACTGGTGGCATCGATTGAACCATCGCGTTCCGCTGCTGTGGCGATTCCATAATGTGCACCACGTCGATCCGGATCTTGACGTGACCACTGCATTCCGCTTTCATGTCGTCGAGATCGGCTATTCTTCGGCATTTCGCGCCACGCAGGTCCTGCTGATCGGGCCGGCAGCCTGGATGTACTTCATGTACGAACTCTTCTTTCAGGTTGCGACCTTGTTCCACCACAGCAACGTGAAGTTGCCGCTGCGCGTCGAGCAGGCCGTGAATCGGGTGTTCGTGACGCCCCGCATGCACGGTGTCCATCACTCGCATTTCCACCACGAAACCGACTCGAATTACTCCACCGTGTTCTCCTGGTGGGACCGGCTGCACCGTTCGCTTCGGCTGAACGTGCCGCAACACGCCGTCCGGATCGGCGTTCCGGCTTATTCCCGGCCATCCGACAACCGGCCCGGCAAGCTGTTGCGCATGCCGTTTGTCCAGCAGCGGTCTTACTGGCGGCGCCGGGATGGCACGACAATGGAGAACCGTCCGGCATCACGAACACCGGGGTCGCCAACCCGGATGCAGGAATAGTCCAAAAGCGGGCTGTCGCCGGCATGTGCTGCGACGGGGCCACGCCTTCCTTGCGAACAGGAGAAAGACTGCGCGCAATATTGCTGGAAGCGCGTGTTGCCTGGTGATCTGCTAATCTGTTTCCAAGTCCCGGCAAGTCGGAAAATATGCCTGCTCACCACATTGCTGTGCTCGCCTTCTTCCTGTCAATGTCGCTCGTGCCGCCGGCTCCGGCACAGTCGGAGGGTATCGACTGGCTTCCTGTGGTGCGCGCCGCATTGGTCGAAAAAGTCCGGCTGGACGGCTCGGTAAAGGCTGTCCGGAAAAGCACGGTTTCGGCCCAGACCGCTGGCACCATCATGGCGTTGGCGTTCGACGTCGATGACCGGGTCGAACGTAGCGCCTCGGGCGGGCGTGTGAATTCTGAATCGGCTCTAACAACCTTCAAGTGTGGACGATGAATTCGAGACTGTTTCTCGCAGCGATGGTGCTTTTGCCGGCAGGCTTCATTGAAGCCGATCAGCAGAGCGCTGATGCCGACGCTCGGTCGGAACCCGTGACGCGAGTCGATTTCTGGAACGGCAACCGTTCGGTGGCGCGCCAGGTGTACGAGCGCGAGGTGCTCGAAGCGGTGCTCGCGGCAACCGAGGACGAGATGGGGCCTTGGCAGATAGCCGAAACGCTGGATGATTACCCGGGCGACGAAGAGTCGCGGGTTTTTTCCGGGAAACGCCACGACCTGTTCGTGACGATCGCCGGCAACCGGAAATTCGAGGATGGCGACATGATTGTCATCCCGCATCCGATGACACGCAATCTCCTGGGTTACCGAATCCCAGTCATTCGCGAGCAGGATGCGGATGCCTTTGCCGCAGTCAGCACCGAGGCGGAACTCCAGGTGTTGCGCCACGGCATCCCCGCGACCTGGAGTGATGCAGAAATCTTCAGGCGCAACGGATATACGGTGGTCGAAGAGGGTAGTTTCGACGATATATTCCAGCGGCTGGAGGACGGCCTTATCGACTACAGCGCGTTTGGTGCCAATGAGGTTCTCGGTGTATTCGAGAATCGGGCATCGAAGCAGACCGGGCTGGTGATCGACGATCACCTGTTGATGTTCTACCCGTTTCCGCTGGTCTTCTACGTCAACCCCGGCTTGCCCGCGCTTGCCTCGCGCATCGAAAACGGCATGCTTGCAATCGTCGCCTCGGGCAGGCTGAACGAGATCTTCAATCGTCATTACGGCGATATCGTCGAGCGTCTTGGCCTCGAACAACGAACCCTGTTCATCCTCGAAAATCCGTTCATACCCGAGAATTTCTCCGGGCTGAACCCGGACCTCGAGAAAGAATAGGTGATTCTGCCGGAATCTCCTTCAGTGATTCATCATTCACCCGGGATTCAAATGGATATGCCGGGTTAATACCCGTTCGGCACAGCCGGCCCGGCGCTCGACTTGCCCGGTCGGGATCAGTCGTCGCGACCGCTCTTCCAGATCGAGATCAACAGCCAGATCCCGCCGAGGGCGGCGCCGATGAAGCCGATCGTGCCGAGCAGCGGCAGGCCGGAGGATTCAGGATCGTACTGGACATTCAGCGCAATCGCCGATCCGATGATCAGTGCGGCGGTGACAACGCCGACCGTCAGCCGGCTTGCGGCCTTGTCGAGCCGTGCGGCGACTTCCTTGAGCGAGTTGATGTCGATATGCACTTCGACGCGTCCGCGCCGAGCCATGCGCAGCAGTCGGCTGAGGTCTTCGGGCAAGGCGCCGACGACGCGCAGCGTATCCATGAGGCTTTTCTGCAGCCGTTCGGCGACCCGCGACGGCGAATAATGGCGCTTGAGAACGCCCTGGACGACCGGCGCGGCTTCCGACGCCATGTCGAATTCCGGATCCAGTGATCGGCCCATGCCCTCGAGCGTGATGAATGCCTTGAGCATCAGCACCAGATCGGCGGGCAGAATCAGATGGTGTCGGCGCAGCACGCCGGTCATGTCGCCGATCATCGCCGACATGTCGAGGTGCTCCAGGGGTACGCCGTGATATTGCTCGATGAAATCGACGATGTCCTCTTCCAGTTGTTCCTTGTCGGTATCGGCCTCACTGCTCCAGGCGAGCAGGATTCTCGCGACGCGGTCGGGATCGCGCTCGACCAGGCCGTGCAGCAGATCGGCAACTTCGTGTCGGCGCGTCTGCGACAGCCGACCCACCATGCCGAAATCGAGCAGGGCGATGCGATTTTCGGGCAAGAACTTGACGTTGCCTGGATGCGGGTCGGCGTGGAAGAAACCGTGTTCGAGGATCATCGACAGGATTGCATGCGTGCCCCGACGGGCAATGCGGTGACGGTCCAATCCGGCAGCCTCCACGCCGGCGATGTCGCTGCCTGCGATGCCTTCGATCAGGCGCTGGACGTTGAGCCGTTCGCCACTGTATTGCCAGAATACCTCCGGCACGACGATGCCTGATTCGGCGTCCAGCTGGCCGTCGATCCGCTCGGCGTTGCGGCACTCGGCGGCGAAGTCGAGTTCGCGGCTCAGCGAGCGGGAGAACTGCTTGACGATTTCACCGGGCCGGTACTGGCGCATTTCGGGGGCTTCTGACTCGAGAATATCGGCCAGGCGCTGCAGCAGGCGCAAGTCGGACTCTATCGTTGGTCGAATTCCCGGACGCCGGACTTTGAGTACGACCTGGCGGCCGTCGGTCAGTCGCCCGCGGTGGACCTGGGCCAGCGATGCGGCGGCCAGCGGTTTGCTGTCGAGTTCGATGAACAGTTCCTCGGGCGGTTGCCCCAGGTCTTCGGTCAGCTGCGCGCGGATTTCGTCCCATTCGACCGGTGGCGCCTTTTCCTGCAGCCGCGCGAATTCTTCCAGCCATTCCGGGCCGAATACATCAACCCGGGTGGCCAGTACCTGGCCGAGTTTGACGAAGGTCGGCCCCAGGTCTTCGAGTACCCGCCTGAGCCGCTCCGGCGTGCGCATCGGACCCGGTTCGTCGGCGCTGCCCCAATGCAGGGCCTTGCCGGCCTTCTCGAGCGCGCCGGCCATGCCAACGCGCTGGACCACGTCACCGAAACCGTAGCGGATAAGTACGACCGCGATTTCCTGTAGTCGGCCGAGATCCCGGGCCGCGCTGATTGCCTGCCACAACATTGGCAGATGCTCCGTTGAACGATATATACCTAGTGTACTCTGCCACTCATTCTGTAACTTTCAGAGCGTGACCGAGAAGACAGTGCAAGGCGAGACATGCCGTGAATGGCAAGCCCGCTGCAAGGGTCGCCGCGCCGCGCTATCGACCCGGCCGCGCTGCCGCAGGGCGAGCCGGAAAAACGTTGATATGCGGCGTTATGCCTTTTGCAAAGGCCTGCCATTGCCTGGGCTAAATGTCTCGCGGCCAAGCACTCTCCGGCTCGCTGAATATGTGCCCGCATTCGGTGGCGGTTTGCTTGTCTGCCGTCGCCGCGTTATGTTAACAACATGCAAGCGGCCGTCGTCGATGGCCGCCCAGGCCCATCCGCCAATTGTTCTCGGTATTTCCCCGGGCCTGTCCATAACTCATATGTGGAGGTAAAAATGGCGTCGAAGACGATAGATCTATTCGTGCTGGGCCTGGACGACTCCAACCGCAGGAAGCTGGAAGCGGTAGATCTCGAAGAGTCTTTACGATTTCATCCGCTTCTGGATCTCAAAGGCGTGACCTCGACTCCCGATTTCGACGTGCATGCCGCGCTCGACGAGGCCGAGGCGCAGCTCCGGGGCTTCGACGGTACCGTCGACGGCATCATCGGCTACTGGGATTTCCCGGTCAGCCTGATGTTGCCCATCCTTGCGCAGCGGCTAGGACTGAAGGCGCCTTCTGTCGATTCAGTGATCACCTGCGAGCACAAATACTACAGCCGGCTGGTGCAAAGGCAGGTGGCGCCGGAAAACGTGCCTCGGTTCCAGGCCGTGGACCCGTTCGATGACGCGGCCCTGGATGCCATCGACATCGACTATCCGTACTGGATCAAGCCGGTCAAGTCGTTCGCTTCGCACCTGGGGTTCCGGGTCGGCAACCGCGATGATCTGAACGAGGCGATCACGGAGATCCGGGCCGGCATCGGTGAACTGGGCAACGCGTTCAGTGAGTTCATGGACTACGCCGATCTGCCGGGACGAGTCGAGAAGGTCGGCGGCAACCACTGCATCGTCGAGGCCTTGATCGGCGGGCGGCAGTGCACGCTGGAGGGCTTTGTCAGCAACGGCGAGGTCGAGATCTACGGCATCGTCGACTCGTTACGCTTTCCCAACGGCTCGACATTTTCGCGTTACCAGTACCCCTCCAGCCTTCCCCGGCCCGTGCGCCAGCGAATGATCGAACTCGCCCGCGGGGTGATCTCCGAGACCGGCCTGGATCATTCGGCATTCAACATGGAATTCTTCTGGGACCGACGCAAGGACCATGTCTGGATCCTCGAAATCAACCCGAGGATTTCAGAGTCTCACGGCGATGTGTTCGAAAAAGTCGACGGCTACCCCCATCACCGGATCATTGTCGATCTTGCGCTGGGCCGGAAACCGCGTTGGGAGACTGGCAAGGGTGAGTTCGGTGCTGCCGCAAAGGTCTTCCTGCGTGCGTTCGAGGACGCCCGGGTCAAGCGGGTGCCGACGCCCGACGAAATCGAGGAACTCAAGAGCCGGCATCCCGGACTGGAAGTGAAGGTGCTGGTCGAGGAGGGCATGCACCTGTCCGACCTGCAAGACCAGGAGCAGGACAGCTACAGCTACGCCTACGCGGTACTGTTTGTCGGCGCAGGTGGGGCGAAGCGGTTGCGTGACCGCATTGCCGAGATCAAGGACATGCTTCCCCTTGAACTGGAACCGCTTGCCGGTGCCGCCAAGACCCGTCGGACCAAAAACGGATTGGGAGTGCACCAGTCCGACCTTCAACCTCGTACAGAAGCGGAACGCAAGAACGTGTTCCTGATCGGCCTGACACCATTTCATCGCGAGAAGCTGGCCAGTATCCGCGGTGCCGGCAATTATCGCTTCCACGGGCTGCTCGACGAGCCGCACGGCTACGACGTGCCCGGCATGCTCAAGCAGGCCGAGCAGGAATTGAAGGCCTTCAACGGCCGGATCGACGCCGTCGCCGGCTACATCGATTTTCCGATCAGCACCATGCTGCCCATCCTGTGCGGTCGTCTGGGGCTGCGTTCGCCGTCGCTGGAAAGCCTTCTGAAGTGCGAGCATAAATACTGGGCGCGGGTGGAGCAGAAGAAGTCGATTCCCGAAGCGATTCCCGGTTTCGCCGCGATCGATCCGTTCGACGACGATGCGCTGGACAACTTGGCATTGAACTATCCGTTCTGGATCAAGCCGGTCAAGTCCAGCGGTTCCTTCCTGGGTTTCCGTATCGGCAACCGCAAACAGCTGGAGCGCGCAATCGGCGTGATCCGGCAACACATACGCGAACTGGGCGAGCCGTTCAACTTCGTGCTCGACCAGGTCGAGCTGCCCGAGGAGATTGCGCGGGTCGACGGCAACCATTGTGTGGCCGAGGAAATCATCGGCGGCCGGCAGTGCACGCTGGAAGGCTTCGTGCACGAGGGCGAAGTGCATTTCCACGGCACCGTGGATTCCATTCGGGTGCCGCGTTCGTCCAGCTTCGCACGCTATGAGTACCCGTCCAGATTGCCCAAAAGCGTACAGGCGAGGATGGAGGAGATCGCCGCCCGCGCACTCACGCACGTCGGCTTTGACCAGTCGGGTTTCAACGTCGAATTCTTCTGGGACGAGGATCGCGACCGGATCTGGCTGCTGGAGATCAACACCCGGGTGGCACAGCACCACAGCGACCTGTTCGAGAAGGTCGACGGCACCAGCAACCACGAGGTGCCGGTCAAGCTGGCGCTGGGCGAACGGCCCGGGATTCCGAAACGCGAGGGACGATTCCGCCGTGCCGCGGCATTCTTCCTTCGTGCCTGGGGCGATGCCAAGGTGACGCGGATTCCCAGCGAGGAGGAGATCGAGGCGCTGGCGCGCCGCTTCCCGGGGACCATCGTCCATCCTCAGGTGAAGCCCGGCATGCAGCTGTCCGACCTGCATGAGCAGGACAGCTACAGTTATAATCTCGCCATCGTTTACATGGGCGCTTCCAGTCGCAGCGCGCTGCGTGACAACTGGACCGAATGCGCCCGTTCCCTGCGATTCGAGTTCGACCGGGAAATTCCGGTTCACTGATCCGGGCCGGCAGGCTCCTGGCAACGTCGCCGGACCGCCCGTGTCCGGCGCCGCCCTCGCGAAGCCTTACGGCTTCTCCGACACAATCGCGCTTCGCGCTCAACACCAGAGGTTCCCTGGAAGTGAACTACGTCGACAAGTTTCCGAATGCGGTCAAGGTCATAGAGAACGCCTGGATTCCCATGCCCGATGGCGTCCGGCTGGCGGCGCGCATCTGGATGCCTGAAGATGCCGAGCGGCGTCCGGTGCCGGCCCTGCTGGAATTCATTCCGTACCGCAAGCGCGACGACGAAAGGCTCAAGGCCGAGTCCATGCACGGTTACCTGGCCGGTCACGGCTATATCTCTCTGAGGGTCGACCTTCGTGGTAGCGGCGACTCCGAGGGTGTGCTCGAGGATGAGTACCTTGAACAGGAGCAGGACGACGGTTTGGCGATCATGGAATGGCTGGCCGATCAGCCATGGTGCAACGGTCGGGTCGGCATCTTCGGCATTTCATGGGGCGGATTCAACGCGCTCCAGATCGCGGCTCGCAAGCCGCCCCAGCTGGGTGCCATCATCACAGTGTGCTCGACCGACGATCGCTACAGCGACGACATTCACCACATGGGCGGCTGCCTGCTGGGCGACAACCTTTCGTGGGCCTCGACGATGTTCGACTACAGCGCGCTGCCGCCGGATCCCGAGATCGTTGGTGAGCGCTGGCGCGAGATGTGGTTCGAGCGCTTGCGCGGCAGCGGCTTGTGGCTGGCGAAATGGCTTGAGCATCAGCGCCGCGACGCCTATTGGCGGCACGGTTCGATCTGCGAGGATTATTCCGACATCGAAGTACCCGTCTACGCGGTCAGCGGCTGGGCCGACGGGTATTCGAATGCGGTGTTCAGGCTGATGGAAAACCTGGACGTCCCGCGCAAGGGCCTGGTCGGCCCCTGGAGCCACAAGTATCCGCACCTGGGTGAACCCGGTCCCGCGATCGGCTTCCTGCAGGAGTCACTGCGCTGGTGGGACCGCTGGCTCAAGAACGAGCCCAACGGCATCGAAGACGAGCCGATGCTTCGTGTCTGGATGCAGGACAGCGTGCCGCCGACGACCCAGTATTCCCATCGTCCGGGCCGCTGGGTGGCCGAGGAGAAGTGGCCGCAGCCGGATCTGGAGGCGCGTGAGTTCGGCCTCGCCGAGGGCGGCCATCTGGTGGCCGGCGGCGTCGAGGCGGACGATTCGCTGCGTATCCTGCAGTCCCCGCTGTCGGTGGGGCTGTATGCCGGCAAGTGGTGTTCCTACGCCGCCGGTCCGGACCTGGCCTACGACCAGCGCGAGGAAGACGGCGGCGCGCTGGTGTTCGAGACCCCGCCGCTGGAAGAGGCCGTGGAGATCCTGGGCCGGCCCTACGTCGAGCTGGAATTCAGCGTCGATCGTCCGGTTGCGATGGTCGCCGCGCGCCTGTCCGACGTCGCGCGCGACGGGCGCGCCACGCGCGTGACCTACGGGCTGCTGAACCTGACTCACCGCGACAGTGCCGAGCATCCCGAACCGCTCGAGCCCGGCCGACGCTACCGGGTTCAGGTTCGATTGAACGAAATCGGCCAGAAGTTCCCGGTGGGTCACCGGATTCGGCTGTCGCTGTCGACCTCGTACTGGCCGCTGGCATGGCCGCCGCCGGAGCCGGTCGAGATGCACGTCTATCCGACCCGCAGCGCGCTGCGGCTGCCACTGCGCCGGCCGCTGCCCGCCGATGCCGAACTTGCACCGTTTCCGTCGCCCGAGGCCGCGCGCCCGGGCCGCGCGAAACTGATCGAGCCGACGCATCATACCTGGGTGGTCAAGCGTGACCTGGCCACCGACGTCTCGACGCTGGAAGTCGTCAACGACCACGGCTGCTGCCATCTGCTGGACATCGATCTGGTGATGAAGACCTGCGCAGCCGAGTACTACTCCACATGCGGCGCCGATTTCGAATCGCCGCGCGGCGAGGCGGTCTGGAAACGAACGCTCCGTCGCGGCGACTGGGAGATTCACACCGAAACCCGGACCGTGCTGACCTGCACCCGGGATCATTTTCACCTGACCGCGGAACTCGATGTGCGCGAGGGCGACACCCGGGTATTTTCCGAAAACTGGAACCTCCGAATTCCGCGCGACCTTGTTTAACCTGCGCGAATACAAGAATCACGGGGAAAGAACAATGCGGGCACTTACCCCCTGATAAGTCCGAACAGCTGTCGCGATAGATCCTTCGACGGTGGGCGGAATTCATCCTCAGGCCGTCACCTTCTGTACCCATGGCCCACCTCTGGCCACGATAGTGAATTCAGGGCGTGTTGGAAGAAATCCTGACTGGGCGTCACGCAATGATGCAATGCCTGGAGACGTTGCAGCGCTAACGCGGAGAGCTGCAGAAGGCTGGTGACCCGGAACGGGCCTTCCTGCAGTCGCTTGCCGATTGGGTGCGCGATCAGATGCTGGGCGATACCGAGGGGGCGGTCCGGCGTTTGCGCGAAGCGCATAAGGCGTGGCTGGAATCAATCGATGAAGCGCTGGAACTGGACTGGCACGGCAAGGAACAGCGCGCGCTGTAATCCCGTACGCGAGCATGTTGTGTAAACGCTGGATCGACTCGGGGCGCTGGAAGGAAAGCGACTCAAACGAAAGAGCGCCCGGCGCAGCCCAAGCTCACATGCACATCGCCCTCGACTGCACCTGACCGTAATGATTGCGCCTCCAGCATTGGGAAATTGAAATCCCTTTGCAATTTTGCATTGTAGTGATAAAGTGCTTGAATTCTATATTTGAATGCCGTAATGTGAGGTTAGTCACATCTATGCCGGCAGCAGGAATTTGCTCGGCCAAGATCGAGTGTGAGCCGACCCTGTTGCGTGGAGCAGACAGCTTATTGAATTGAAGGATGCGATCCGACGGCCGCTTTTTTGAACTTCCGCCAGGCGTGAGTCCGGAACCAGAGGCAAAAGGGTGTAGCCGCCATTTGCAGTCAGTCGCGGCCGTTTGCCGCTATCTATCCATAGGAGCAACAATGAAATACGCAAAGACAGTCATTTTCAGTTCGATTCTTCTCTTTTCGGTCGCGGCCTTCGCCGATCTGGATCCGTGGGAGGACTATGACATAAGCGATGCCGTGTGGTCGATATCCACGATCAAGGTGGATTCCAACATGGGCGACGCCTATCTGGAAGGCATCCGCGATACATGGGTCAAGGGTAACGAGATTTCCAAGAAGCTCGGCCATATCGAAGACTACGCGATCTATCGCAGCGAACTGCCGGAAAGCGGCGACTTCAACCTGCTGCTGGTTGTCAAGTTCGCCGACAATTCGTTCCTCGCCCCGAACAAGGCGCGATACGATGAATTCATGGCGGAATGGGGCAAGGAAAATGCCGATGCGGCGACCGAACAGGCCCAGAAGGACTATCCGGGAATGCGCACCATTACGGGCGAGTATCGCCTGCGTGAAATTACCCTGAAGTAAGACTTTAAATCAGGAGCTCACTTTCAAACCCGGGATTTGGGGATCGCCCCGATTGGGCGGTCTGCATTTCCCGGTTTCAAGTTATGGCTATTTTAATCATCAATACAGGGCTTACAAAATGAAATACGCAATCCGATCTTTCCTGATTCTTGTCGCGATCACTTCCAGCAGTTTTGTGCTTGCGGCCGGACACATGAGTGAAGACCAG
>Ga0102925_1000490_pt1 | contig 21776 bp, 25 predicted proteins | sample SalPonR1_A_D1_MG_FD_78216 | JGI IMG/M metagenome (GOLD analysis project Ga0102925, IMG submission 78216) | Salt pond soil microbial communities from South San Francisco under conditions of wetland restoration - Salt Pond MetaG R1_A_D1_MG | ecosystem: Environmental > Aquatic > Marine > Intertidal...
CCTTCGGACTTTCCGGGACGAAGGCCGAAAAGCGCGCCCGGGTCGAAGAGCTTCTCGAGCGGGTCCGCCTGCCGCATCTCATCGACAGCTTCCCGCACGAGCTTTCGGGCGGCGAGCAGCAGCGCGTCGCGCTGGTCCGCGCGATCGCCCCGCGTCCGCGGATCATGCTGATGGACGAGCCGTTCTCGGGCCTCGACAACCGGCTCCGCGACGGGGTGCGCGACGAGACGCTGGAAATCCTGAAGGAGGAGGGGGCGGCGGTTCTGCTCGTCACGCACGAACCCGAGGAGGCCATGCGGATGGCCGACGAGATCGCGCTGATGCGGGACGGGCACATCGTCCAGCGTGGCGCGCCCTACAATGTCTACAATGCGCCCGTGGACAAGAGTGCGGCGGCGTTTTTCAGCGATATCAACGTGATCCGGGGCAAGGTTGAAGGGGCGCTGACCGATACGCCCTTCGGCCAGTTCCTGGCTCCCGGCGTGCCGGACGGCACGGAGGTGGAAATCGTCATCCGCCCCCAGCACCTCCGGATCGACTTCGACCGGAACGGGCGCGGCCCGAATCCGACGCCGCAGGACGGCCTTCCGGCCCGCGCGGTGGTTGGCCGGGCGCGTTTCATGGGCCACGAGAGCCTCGTCGAGCTTCGGCTCGAGCACGACAGCTCGATCGTCAGGGCGACGGTGCCCTCCGTCTTCCTGCCAAAGCCCGGCACGGCGCTCTGGATCATGTTCCGGCGCGAACGCTGCTTCGTCTTCCCCGCGAAGGAGCCCGGATCGCCGGATTGAGCGCCCGTGGCGCTGAGGGCGCGTGTCACCCACCGCTGTCGGGCGCGGGCGTGTCCGGAGCAGGATAACACCTCAGGGCGGCTTCCCCGTTCCGGTTATCCGATCCAGGTAGTCGGCGAGCGACTTGCCCGGCTCGTCGACGAACAACTCGGGCCGGGTCTCGACGCCGACGATCCGGTCGACCCGGATGATGCGGAAGTCGTCGCGCGCCTCGCACCAGGCGGTCAGTGTCCAGACGCGGCCCCGGTATTCCATCTCGAGCGGACGGATCACCTCGCACGTCTCGTGGCCCTCTTCTCCGCGATAGGTGAGGTCGAGCTTCTGGCGCGCCCGGATCGCGGCCCGCAGGACCGGCATGTGTCGGAAGCCGCGCGCGGCATCGGCAAAGGGATGGACGGCGAAGCCCCGGCCTTGTCCCCGTGCGACGCCGTCCTCGGGCAGCACGGCGTCGAGCTTGGCAGACAGGCTTTTCGCCGCGCTCTGCAGTTCGGGGTCGGCCGCCTCGGCGACGACGGCCATGCCGAGCTCCAGCGCTTCGAACTCGAGAAGCGTCAGGTTCAGTGGCGGCAGCGTCACGGGTGCGCCCATGACGTAGCCCGTGCCGCGCGTGCCCTCGACCGGGATGCCGGAGCCACGGAGCGTTTCCATGTCGCGATAGACCGTTCGCACCGAAACCCCGAGACGGTCCGCGAGATCCTGCGCGCGGTGCAGGCGGCCGTCGCGCAGGATCTCGACGAGATCGAAGAGGCGGTCTGTGCGGCGCATGGGCTCCGGCGGGGGCAGGGAAGCGTCTCCGATTCGGGGCTTGGTCCCGGATCGGTGCCGGGAAACTGACACTAACCTGTCAGTTGAGCGAAGGCAATCTGCCGAAATCCGTGCCTTCGCGAGGTCGGGCGCGCCCAAGCGGCGGTCTGCCCTTCCGGTGCCCGACGGCGGTGACTAGATAGGCGGTGACATCACCCGCATCCCATCGAGGGAAACTGACCAATGCTCAACAACATCGGCCTTCCGGGCCTCCTCCTCATCGCCATCGTCGTGCTCGTCCTCTTCGGCCGCGGCAAGATCTCCTCGCTCATGGGCGAGGTCGGCAAGGGTATCACCGCGTTCAAGAAGGGCGTCAGCGACAGCACGAAGGAGCTCGAGGAGGGCACCGAGAACGCCCGCGACGTGACGCCAGAGAACGAGAAAGACAAGGTCTGACCTCCGGGCCCCGGGACGACACTCAATGTTGGACATCGGCTGGACCGAGCTTCTCGTCATCGGCGTTGTCGCGCTGATCGTTGTGGGTCCGAAGGACCTGCCCGGCATGTTCCGCACGCTGGGACAGTTCACGGGCAAGATGCGGCGCATGGCGCGCGACTTTCAGCGCGCGATGGATGACGCCGCCGACGAGAGCGGCGTCAAGCAGACCGCATCGGACCTGAAGACGATGACCTCGTCGAAGAACCTCGGTCTCGACAAGCTCAAGAACGCCGCGGACCGCTTCGACAAGTGGGAGCCCACGAAATCCGCAAAACCCGCGGACACGTCGGCGGCGCTTGGCGAGAACACCGCGAAGCTCAAGGAAAACCAGGCGCTCGAGGCGCAGAAGCGGCTCGCCGCGGCGCGGGCCTCCCGCGAGGCGAAGGCGGCCGAGGCCGCAACGCCCGCGCCGGGGCCTGAGCCCGAACCGCGCGCGCCGCGCGAGAGGCCCGGCGCGCCCACGGCGCGGGCCGCGCGACCCAAGAACATGCCCAAGAAGAAGCCCGCGAGAGGCCGATGACTCAGACCGAAGAGATCGACGACTCCGCGGCACCGCTGATCGAGCATCTGGCCGAGCTGCGCGCGCGGCTGATCAAGTCGGCCGTGGCCTTCATCGTCGGGATGGTGCTGTGCTTCACTGTCTGGAACCCGATCTTCAACTTCCTGACCGAGCCGCTCTGCGGCGCGATGGCCGAGCGCGGCCACGAGGACTGCGGTCTGATCCTGATCAAGCTGCAGGAAGGCTTCTTCGTCGCGATCTCGATTTCGCTGATGGGCGGGCTCGCGCTGTCGTTCCCGTTCATCAGCTACCAGCTCTGGAGGTTCGTGGCGCCGGGTCTCTACCGGACCGAAAAGAACGCGTTCCTGCCGTTCATGGTGGCCTCGCCCTTCATGTTCTTCCTCGGCGCGTCCTTTGCCTTCTACGTGGTCACGCCGCTCGCCTTCGATTTCTTCCTCGGCTTTCAGCAGCCCGGCACCGTGATCGGCGAGGGCGCGGTCGAGGACGCCGTGGCCGGCATCGCCTTTCAGGGCTCGGCACAGGAATACCTGAGCCTCACCATCAAGTTCATCGTGGCCTTCGGGCTCTGTTTCCAGCTGCCGGTGCTGCTCACGCTGATGGGCAAGGCGGGGCTGGTGACGGCGCGCGGGCTCGCCGATGTCCGGAAATACGCGGTCGTGGCCATTCTGATGCTCGCGGCCCTCGTCACGCCGCCGGACGTGATCACGCAGGTCATCCTCTTCGTCGCGGTCTACGGCCTCTACGAGATCTCCATCCAGCTCGTGAAATGGGTCGAGAAGAAGCGGGTCGAGGAACTTCGCCGCGAGGGCGTGCTGGGCGAGGACGAGGATCTCTACGACTTCGGCGACGATTCCGGCGAGGAGAAGGAATGAGCGACGACGCGCTGGCGCGCATCGCCGCGGCCCTCGAACGGATCGCCCCGGCGCCGCGCCCGGCGCCGGATTTCGGCACAGCCGACGCCTTCGTCTGGCATGTCGATCCCGACCGGCTGGACCCCGTGGGGCGGGTGAACCGGATCGACATCGGGCTGCTCGTCGGCATCGACCGGTCGCGCGACACGCTGCTCGAGAACACCCGGCAGTTCGCGAAGGGCCTGCCCGCGAACAACGCGCTTCTTTGGGGCGCGCGCGGGATGGGCAAGTCGTCGCTCGTCAAGGCGATCCACGCACAGGTCGTCTCGGAGGGATTGCCGCTCGGGATCGTGGAGGTCCAGCGCGAGGACCTGCCCTCGATCGGGCGGCTCCTCAACATCCTGCGCGCCGCCGAGGCCCGGTTCGTGCTGTTCTGCGACGACCTGTCGTTCAGCCACGACGACCAGCACTACAAGTCCCTGAAGGCGGTGCTCGACGGCGGGATCGCGGGGCGGCCCGACAACGTGGTGTTCTATGCCACGTCCAACCGGCGCCACCTGATGCCGCGCGACATGATCGAGAACGAGCGGTCCTCGGCCATCAATCCCTCCGAGGCGGTCGAGGAGAAGGTCTCGCTGTCGGACCGGTTCGGGCTCTGGCTCGGCTTCCACCCCTGCACCCAGGACGAATACCTCGCCATGATCCGCGGCTACTGCGACGCCTACGGCGTGGAGATCGGGGACGAGACGCTGCGGGCGGAGGCGATCGAGTGGCAGGCCACGCGCGGCGCGCGGTCGGGCCGGGTGGCCTGGCAGTACTTCACCGATCTCGCGGGGCGGCGGGGCGTGCGGGTCGGGGCCTAGCGCCCGAGGCTGACGAAGGTCTCGCGCGGGTCCGGCCCGATGCCGAGCCAGCCGGCCGTGGCCCTCGCGATGTGATCGACGATGCGCTGCCGTTCCGAGACGCCGTTCGCCGCGGCGACGGCGGCCGAGGACTGGGTGAACGCCGGCAGGTCGGCCTGAATTGCGTCGGGTCCGGCCAGGATTTCCCCGGTCGAGGCCTCGACGACCCGGATCACGTAGGAGATGTTATGGACCGCCGCTGGCGCCTGGTTCACTGCAATCGGGGTCACGCCGTGGAACTCGACGACTTGGGCCTGGAGCGCGACGCGCGTCGGGCCGCGAAGCCCCGCGCTGCCCTTGCGCAGTCCCTCTTCCAAGATGCGTGCGACTTGTGCCCGGCGGTCGCCTCTCGGTTCTCCGTGCCAGACGATGTCGGCGTCGGGAACGAGAACGTTCGCTTCGGTGGTGGTCAGGCTCGCCGGGACGGCCACCGACACGCCGCCGACCTGCCAAGACCGGCTGAACTGCTCGTCGAGCGGCGCGTCAAAGCCGGTCGCGAAGCTGCCGCCGCATCCCGTGAGGATCGCGGCGGCGAGGCCTGCCGCAAGCGCCTGTCGTCTCATCATGCCAGTGCCCTCCCGCGATCGATCGCACCCCGAGGCTGGGCAAATATGGTTGAGGAAATGCCAAGAGTCTCATCTTTTGTGCATCACTGCAGATATGGCATCGGATCGACGGCGACCGAGCCCTCGCGAACCTCGAAATGGAGAACCGGCGGCGCGCCCGCGAAGACCCGCGCGATCGGCTGGCCGCGCGTCACGTCATCGCCCTTCTCGACGGAGATGCCGTCGATGCCGGAGTAGACCGTCAGAAGGTTGTCGCCGTGCCCGATGACGAGGATGTCACCGCGGTAGAGTTCGTCGCCCGTGCTTTCGGACTGCGCCGGCCTGGTGATCAGCAGGACGCGGCCGTCGCCCGCCGCGCGAACCGCCGCGCCGGCCTCGGCGCTGATGCCGATGCCCGAACTCGAGCCCGCCCTGAACGGACGGATGATGCCGCCGCTCACCGGCATCGCGAACTGCCCCGGATCGGAGGCCTCGGTGCGCTCCTCCGACAACGCGGGAGAATCAGGCTCCGGCTCGTCGTCGCTGGTGTCCGCCACCGGCGGCGGGGGCAGCGGGGTTGCCGCGCTCGGCGGTTCGGGCGCGGTCGACCCGGTTCCCGGCGCCGCGGCGACGGCGGCTTGCGGTGCGGGTTCCGCGGCCACCGGGATCAGCAGGTACTGGCCCTCGCGGACCGCGAGGTCGGCCCCGAGCCCGTTCCAGTCGGCGAGCGACCGGACCGAGACGTTGTAGAGTCGCGCGATCGAGAAGGCGGTTTCGCCGCGCTCGACGCGGTGGCGCACCGGTTCCTGCCCGGTCTGCACCTGCGGCGTCGCGCGGGGCGCGGACGTGCCCGACGAGCGGTCGATGGCCGCGCCCGCCACGGCCGCGACGTCGACGCCACCCGGCTGGATCGGGCCGGTGGCGACGGCGCCGGTCGCCGGCGACGGCTCGGCGACCCGGCTTGGCAGCACCAGCACTTCGCCCTCGCGGAGCGTCACGCCCTGTGGAATGCCGTTGAACGAAGCAAGCTGGGAGGCCTGCAGCCCGACGCGGGCCGCGACGTCGGCCACCGTGTCGCCGCGCGAGGCGACCGCGACCTGATAGTTCGGATAGGAGATCACGCCCCGGTCGTCGGGCGGTGGCCGCTGGGTCGTCGCCTGGCGCACCGCCTCGGAGGTGTCGAACCCGTTGCCGAAGCCCCTGAAATCCACATCGAAGGGTTCGCCGCAGGCCGCAAGGCCCAGCAAGGCGACACCCGCCACCCCCAATCGTCCGCCGCGGAGAAGGTCCATCGCTCGTTCCTCTGTGCCCGGCCCGTCTTCCTGCGGGCCTTGTACCGCCAAATGTCTGTCCCGGTCAGTCCTGTCCGAGGCCCTCGACGAGCGGCACGAACCGGACCGGCCGGAGCTCGTGGTAATCGTAGCCTGTCTCGGTGCGCGTCACCTTCACGAGGGTCTGCACCGCGTCGGACTGCCCCACCGGCAGAACCATGATACCGCCTTCTCTCAGTTGAGCCAATAGCGGACCTGGCGGGTCTTCGGCGGCGGCGGTGACGAGGATGCGGTCGAAGGGCGCCTGTTCGGGATAGCCCCGGCTGCCGTCCGCCGTGAGGGCGGTGATGTTGGTGAGGCTGCACCGGTCGAAGACCTCGCGGGCCTGTGCGACGAGCCGCCGGTGGCGGTCGACGGTGTAGACGCGGCGGGCGAGCTGCGACAGCACCGCCGCCTGGTAGCCGGACCCGGTGCCGATCTCGAGCACCTTGTCGCGCGCGGAGACCTGGAGCGCCTGGGTCATCAGGCCCACGACCGAAGGCTGGCTGATCGTCTGGCCGCAGGCGATGGGCAGCGGCATGTCCTCGTAGGCGCGGTCGGCGAAGACACCTTTCACGAAGGCGCCGCGGTCGATCTTCTCCATCGCCGTCAGCACCCGCCCGTCGGTCACGCCCCGCGATCGCAGCGCATAGAGAAAGGCCATCTTGCGTTCGGCCTCGTCGGTCATTCCAGCCGCTCGCGCAGCGCGTCGATCACGTCGTGCGCCGTGAGATCGGCCCGGAGCGGCGTCACCGAGACGTAGCCGTCGAGATTGAGAGCGGCGTCGGTACCGGGGGGGCTGGGGTGGTGCTGCGGCCCGCCCTTGATCCAGAAGAACAGCCGGCCCGACGGCGAGATGTGCGGCTCGACCCCGAAGACGGTGTCCTTGCGGAAGCCCTGGGGGCCGACCCTGACGCCCTTGACCCCGGCCGCGGGCACGGGCGGAAAATTCACGTTGTAGAACAGGCGGTATCCGCCCGTGTCCCAGAGGCCTCGGTCGAGGAGCGCCCGGACGACCGCGGTGCCGTGCTCCGCCGCCGCCTCGAACGGATCCTCGAGGTCGACGTTCTCGGGGCCATAGAACTGCGACAGGGCAATCGCGGGCAGGTTCTGCAGCGCGGCTTCCATCGCGCCGCCCACCGTCCCGGAATACAGCACGTTCTCGGCGGCGTTGTTGCCGCGGTTGACGCCCGACAGGACGAGATCGGGGGAGCCGTCCTTCAGCACCTCGTGAATCCCAGCGAGCACGCAGTCGGCCGGGCTTCCCTCGGCGGCATAGCGGCGGTCGTCGAGCTTCGCCAGCATCGTGGGATGGGTGTAGCTGATGCAGTGTCCGACGCCCGATTGCTCGAAGGCGGGGGCCACCGTCCAGACCTCGCCGTCCGGGCCCGCGATCTCGCCCGCGATCGCCTCGAGGACCTTCAGCCCCGGCGCGTTGATCCCGTCGTCGTTCGTGATGAGAATGCGCATTCGCCCGCCCTGCCTGTTTCGCCCTTCCTAGGCGACGCGGGCGCGGGCGGCAAGCGGGGCAGGGGGCGCTGCCCCCGCCGCGCGGAGCGCGCCTCCCCCGGGATATTTGCGGACAGATGGAGGCGGGGTCCGGTTCAGAGGCCGAGGAGGCCGGACAAGCGGCGTGCCTCGTCGAGCGGCGTCGCCAGCGGGGTGCGATCCTCTCCGGGGAAGAAGCGGGCCCGCATGGCCGTCGCCAGCGCGCGCGGTTCGACGATGTCGACCTGCGGGCCGATCCGCCGCGTCTCGGCCTGCCAGCTCCCGACCAGCGCGATCTGGCCCGCCTTGGTGGCTCCGTAGCTGCCGAAGAAGGCCTCGCCGCCGCGCCTGTCCTCGAAGAACACCGCCCGACCGGCGGGGGCGGCGCGCAGGAGTGGCTCGACCATCCGGATCAGCGTGGCGGTGGCGGTCATGTTGACCGCGACCGACTTGTCCCAGTCCTTCGCGTCGACATGGGTCGCCGGCGCGAGCGGCGCGGCGTGGATCGCGGTGTGGATCCAGAGATCGACATGGCCCCAGCGGTCATAGATGCCGCGACAGAGATGCGCCATCGCGTCGGCGTTGGTCACGTCCATCGGAGCCAGCGTCGCCGCTCCGCCGGCGGCGATGATCCGATCGTCGACCTCCTCGAGCGCCCCCGCGGTGCGCGCCACGGCGACGACGTGATGGGTCGGCGCGAGCGATTCGGCGAAGCCGGCGCCTAGGCCGCGCGAGGCGCCGGTGATGAGGGCGATCTTCGTCATGCGGGCCTGATGCGCGGGGCGGCTCCGGAGGTCAAGGGCCTTCACCAGTGCGGGAGCGAGACTCGGAACTGCACGGTTTCGACGCCGGGGTTTTCGTCGTGGATCCCGCCGTGCGAGCGATGATCCAGCGACAGCGAGACGCGCATGCCGTTCTCCATCTCAACGCCGAGTTCGACCCCCGCACGGGCGGCGACCGGACCACCGATATCGAGGGAATCGCCCTGATGCTGGAGCCCCGGCATGAAATGGAACTGCGCATAGATCCCCTCGGGTGGCAGCTCGAGCGTGTAGGTTGCCCCGAGCCCCGCCCAGACCGAACCTTCGGTGGTCGCCGAGACGCCGACCGCGAAACCTACGGGCCCGTACCGCCGGCCGAGGTCGTGGCGGAGGTAGATTTCCTCGCCGATCACCTCATCCTCGAACACCAGTGCGCCTGCCGACAGGTGGGTGCGTGGCGCGATGTCGTTCCGGGCAAAGCAGTCCGTGACGCAGTGGTTCGCCCGAACATCCAGAAAACCGATCAAAAGCGGCGCAAGCGTCCAACCCCACTCCGGCATGGCAGCGTCCTCTTCCCGAACAACTCCTCTCAGGTGCGCAACGCTCAACATGCGATTCAAGGCGTCAGACCGCGCAGTGTCTTTTGCGGGAATGCACAACACAAATCGGTCAACGCGGCGTGATTCCGGCGGTTCCGGCCGTGGAACCTCAGGGCGGGGCGCGGGCGCGCCAGGGCCTCAGAGAGCGTCCTGCGCCTCGAGCCAGGCGAGGAAATTCGCGAACCAGAGGTCGCTCGGCGTTCCCCGCGGCTCGAAGCCGAAGCCGTGACCGCCGCTGGCGTAGTAGTGGAACTCGATCGGCAGGCCGGCCCGCCGCCAGCTCTCCAGGAGGCCGAAGGACGCCGAGCCGAAAAGCGGATCGTCCGCGGCGAGCGCCACGAAGAGCGGTGGCGCGGGGTCTGGCGGGGTCACCTCGGCCATCCGGCCGTAGAGCAGGGCGGCGAAATCCGGCGCGGCCGCGCCGCCCGCGACCACCGCGTTCAACGACGTGATCGCGCCCGCGGAGAAGCCAAGAAGCCCGATCCTGTCGCGGTCGACGCCCCATTCGTCCGCGCGGTCGTGCACGAGGCGCAGGGCCGCCGTCACATCCTCCAGCGCCGCCGCCTCGCCGGGGACCGGAGTCTCCGGCCCGGCGGCGAAGAATTCCGTCACGCCGCCGGCGACCTCCGCGGCGAAGCCTGCCGCCTCGCGCGGCGTCTCCTGCGTGCGGTACTTCACCACGAAGGCCGCGACGCCCGAGGCGGCGAGCGCGCGCGCGACCTCCATGCCTTCCTTGCCCATCGAGAGCGCCAGAAAGGCGCCGCCCGGCACAACGACGACCCCGGTTCCGGTGGCGATGGAGGGATCTGGAAGGACCGGCCGCAGCGTCGCCCGCGTGACGTTCCGGACCGAAAGCGACAGCGCGTCCTCGCCGAACCACTGCTCGGTGGCGGGATCGCCCGTCCCGGCGAGCGGGACCGCGCCCACGATCGCGTCGGCCACGAAGGGCGTGAGGGTCGGCGGGACCTCCTGGGCGGCCGCCGGAAGGGCTGCGACGAGCGCCGCGATACGGAGCGCGCGCCGCACTACTCCGCCGCCTTGAGCGCGAATCCCTTCTCGATCTGGTCGGACGGTGCGACGGGATACTCGCCCGAAAAACACGCGTCGCAATACTGCGGCGCCGTGGGGTCGCGCCCGTTCGCTTCGCCGACCGCGCGGTACAGCCCGTCGAGCGAGATGAACTTGAGCGAATCGACTCCGAGGTGCTCCTGCATCTCCGCCTCGCTCATCGTGGCGGCGAGCAGTTTCTCGCGCTGTGGCGTGTCGACACCATAGAAGCAGGGCCAGGCGGTGGGGGGCGAGGCGACGCGGAAATGGACCGCCGCCGCGCCGGCGTCGAGGATCATCTCCTTGATCTTGCGCGAGGTCGTGCCGCGCACCACGCTGTCGTCGACCAGCACGATCCGCTTGCCGGCCACCAATGCCCGGTTGATGTTGAGCTTGAGGCGGACGCCCATGTTGCGGATCTGCTCGCTGGGTTCGATGAAGGTTCGCCCCACGTACTGGTTGCGGATGATGCCGAAGGCGAAGGGGATGCCGGATTCCTGACTGAAGCCGATCGCCGCCGGGGTTCCGCTGTCGGGCACCGGGCAGACCAGATCGGCCTCGACCGGCGCCTCGCGGGCCAGTTCGACCCCGATCTGGCGGCGCGTCTCGTAGACCGACTGGCCGCCGAGGATCGAATCCGGCCTAGAGAAATAGACGTGTTCGAAGATGCAGAACCGGGGCTTGGCGGGCGAGAAGGGCCAGTCGCTCCTCACTTCGCCATCCTCGATCACCACCATCTCGCCGGGCGCGACCTCGCGGATGAACTCCGCCCCCACGATGTCGAGCGCGCAGGTCTCCGAGGACAGCACCCAGCCGTCGCCGAGCCGGCCGAGCACCAGCGGGCGCACGCCGAGGGCGTCGCGCACGCCGATGAGCTTGGTCCGGGTCATCGCCACGATCGAGAACGCGCCCTCGACCCGGCGCAGCGCGTCCTTCATCCGCTCGGGGACGTTGCGCTGGAGCGAGCGCGCCATCAGGTGGATGATGCATTCGCTGTCCGAGGACGACTGGAAGATCGAGCCCCGGTCGATCAGCTCGCGCCGGAGCGCGTCGGCATTGGTGATGTTGCCGTTGTGCGCGATCGCCGCGCCGCCTGCCGAGAACTCGCCGAAGAAGGGCTGCACGTCGCGGATCTGCGTGGCGCCCTTCGATCCGGCGGTGGAATAGCGCACATGCCCGATGGCGAGCGCGCCCGGCAGCGTGTCCATCACCGACTGGCTGGTGAAGTTGTCGCGGACGTAGCCGAATCGCCGGGCGGAGTTGAAGCCGGACTCTGCCTCGTAGGAGACGATGCCGCCCGCCTCCTGACCCCGGTGCTGGAGCGCGTGGAGGCCGAGCGCCAGGAAACTCGCCGCCGCCGAGACGCCGATCACGCCGAAGACGCCGCATTCCTCGCGGAGCTTGTCGTCATTCTCGTCCGCGGGCACGGCGTCGAAATCAAAGGGATGAGCGGGAGGAAACTCGCGCATGTCGGATGTGGTCCGGATCCATCAGGCAGCTACCCCTCACATAGTGCAGGGGGCGGCGGCTGTCACCGTTCTTTCACGAAAAGTCTGGTGCCCCGCCTCAGTTCCCGGCGGGGTCGGTGCCTTCGGGCGCGTCTTCGGCGGGCAGGTCCGCGGGCGAGGGGGTTCCGGCGACCGGGCCGCACTCGCTCATCAGGTCCTCGTAGCGGTCCACGAACCAGCGCGGCGCCTCGGCGGGAATCTCCTCGGCGACCCGGTCCGACAGGTTCGCGAAGACCTCCGCCGACCGGCTGTCGTCGACCATCGCCACCGGTTCGCCGATCATCACGCGGTCGTAGATGATGAGCGCCACGACGACGAGCAGAACGCCCCGGACCACGCCGAAGAGGAAGCCGAGGCCCTGGTCGACGCCGCCCACGGCGGACCGCTGGACCGCGCCCGAGAAGACCGGCGTGAAGATCGAGATCAGGATGAGCGCCAGGGCGAAGACGGCCGCGAAGCCCGCGATGATCGACAATTCGCAGCTGTCGCCCAGGAATTCCGAAAGAATCGGAACCTCGGCGATGAGCGGCGTTACCATGGGCGCGAAATAGTAGGCCGCGACCGCGGCGCCGATCCAGCCGAGGATCGACAGCGTCTCGCGCACGAAGCCGCGCGAATAGGCCAGCACCCCCGACAGGAGAATGATGAGCGCGACCGCGCCGTCGACTACAGTGAACCCTTCCATGCACTCCGCTCCCCGGCGCGCCTCAACCTGCGCCGAATATGTCGCCGACGAGCGCCGTGAGGTCCGGTATTCTCTGTACCGTCAGCCCCGCCTCTGGCGTCGCCTTCTTGTCCTGCGGCATGATGGCCCCGGCAAATCCCAGCTTCCGGGCTTCCTTCAACCGCTGTTCCGTCTGCCCGACCGGGCGCACCGCTCCTGATAGGCTGATTTCGCCGAAAACGACAGTATCCGTGGGCAGGGGACTGTCTTCGCGCGCCGAAAGTAGCGCGGCGGCCACAGCGAGATCGGCGGCCGGTTCGCTGATCCGGAGCCCGCCGGCCACGTTGAGATAGACGTCGAGACCCGCAAACGGGATGCCGCAGCGCGCCTCCAGAACCGCCAGGATCATGTTGAGCCGCCCGCCGTCCCAGCCCACGACCGACCGCCGCGCCTGTCCCGCGGGGGCCGGCGCCACCAGCGCCTGGATCTCGCAGAGCACGGGCCGCGTGCCCTCGATCCCCGCGAAAACGACCGATCCCGGCGACGGCGTCTCCCGTTCGCTGAGAAACAGCGCCGATGGGTTCGCGACCTCCGCCAGCCCCGCGCCGGTCATCTCGAAGACGCCGATCTCGTCGGCGGGGCCGAAGCGGTTCTTCACGCTGCGCAGGATGCGGAACTGGTGCCCGCGCTCGCCCTCGAAATAGAGCACCGTGTCGACCATGTGCTCGACCACCCGAGGCCCCGCGATCTGGCCTTCCTTCGTGACATGGCCCACGAGCACCACCGACATCCCGCGCCGCTTGGCGAAGGTCGTCAACTCATGCGCCGCCGCGCGGACCTGCGCGACCGACCCGGGCGCGCTTTCCACGTTGTCGGCCCACATCGTCTGGATCGAATCGATCACCGCGAGGCCGGGCTTTTCCGTCTCGAGCGTCGTGAGGATGTCGCGCAGGTTCGTCTCCGCGGCCAGCAGCACCGGCGCCTCCGACAATCCCAGCCGCGCCGCGCGCATCCGCACCTGCGCCGAGGCTTCCTCGCCCGTGACATAGACGACCTTGAGCCCGGCCAGGGCGAAGCTCGCCGCCGCCTGCAGAAGCAGCGTCGATTTGCCGATGCCGGGATCGCCGCCCACGAGGATCGCCGAGGACGGCACCAGACCGCCGCCAAGCACCCGGTCGAATTCGTCCATCCGGCTCGCGACGCGGGGCGGGGCGGGTTCGCTCGCCGACAGCGTCGACAGCGCCACCGCCGCCCCCCGCGCCGCGCCGAGCGATTTCGAGGCCGGGCCCGCCACCAGAGGCTTTTCCTCGACGATGGTGTTCCAAGCGCCGCAGGCGTCGCAGCGGCCCGACCACTTGGTGTGGGCCGCGCCGCAGGCGGTGCAGGTGAGGGACGGGGCCTTGGCCATGCCGCCCTCTAGCGCGCCGCGCCGCCCGCCCGCAAGCGCCCTTCGGTCGGACGCGCCACGGCTCGCGGCATCGGGCGCCGTGTCCGCCCGTCAGGTCGAGGAGGGCGCGCCGCCCCGCGAGCGTCCCCGGCAGGACGCGAAGACCGGGCCATCGGCCGCGGCCGCGCCATAGCGGCGGGGTGCCGAGGTGAGCGCGCGGGCCGCCGCCCAGAGCGGCAGGCTTGCGCAGGCGAAGAGCGCCGCGCCGGCGTCGAACGGGCCGCCGAGCGTCACCATTCCGGCGACCGCTCCGCCGGCGACCGCGGCGTATCCGCAGGCGAGGCCATAGAGAAGCGTGTTCCGGCCCCGCGACAGGTAGAGCCGCCGTCCCGAGACGACGGCCACGGCGAAGGCGAAGCCGGCGAGGCCGAGCGATATCAGTGACGTCGTGAAGTCGATCATGCGGCGCCAGTCCAATCCCCGATTCCGGCTAAACCATTAACCTTAAGAGGGCGTTAAGGCCCCCAGATGAGGTTCGCGGCCCAGTGGAAGAAGACCGGCATTATGGGCAGCACGAGGATGAAGCTGACGACCGCGCCGATGCCCACCCATTTGTCGAGGCCCCGCTCCAGGGCATCGGGCGCGGAGCGGGCAAAGACCGCCAGCCCCACCGGCATCGCCCAGGAGATCGACCAGGCGAAGGCCTCGGCCGCCGAGCCCATCGCGACGGCCCGGGTGTAGCCCATGAAGGCCATCCCGAAGGTCAGGAGCGCCGCAATGGACCAGGTCTGCGCGCCGCCCCGGTTCACGATGGCCCGGATCAGCGCCACCGGCATGAAGCACGCGCTCGCCCAGAACAGGAACAGCCCCAGAAGCGCGATCGTATCCGCCAAGTCGTCCTCCTACCGCACGGTCTCGATCGGTCCTTCGGCGTTCCCGTTGATGAACTGCACGAGGTAAGGATCTGCCGCATCGTCCATTTCCGTGATCGGGCCGGCCCACCTGATCTTGCCGGCGTGGAGCATCGCGACCCGGTCCGCGATCGCCCGGACCGAGCTCATGTCATGGGTGATCGTCATCGCCGTGGCGCCCATCTCGACCACGATCTCGCGGATCAGGTCGTTGATCACGCGCGCCATGATCGGGTCCAGCCCCGTCGTCGGCTCGTCGAAGAAGATGATCTGGGGTTCGGCTGCGATCGCCCGCGCGAGGCCCACGCGCTTCTGCATGCCGCCTGAAAGTTCGGCGGGAAAGAGATCGGCCACCTCCGGCCCGAGCCCCACCCGCCGCAGCTTCTCGACCGCGATCTCCCGGGCCTCCCCGCGCGGACGCTTCAGCGACCCCCGCAGCAGCCGGAACGCCACGTTCTGCCAGACCGTCAGGCTGTCGAACAGCGCCGCGCCCTGAAACAGCATTCCGAAGCGGGCGAGGAAGGCGTCGCGCTCGGCCTGCTCCACGTCCTCGCCGTCGAGGAGGATGGTTCCCGTATCGGGATGAACGAGGCCGAGGATGCATTTGAGCAGAACCGATTTTCCCGTCCCCGAGCCGCCGATGATGACCATGCTCTCGCCGGTCTCGACCTTGAGGTCGATGCCCCGGAGCACCTCTTTCTCTCCGAACGCTTTTTCGAGGCCGCGAATGTCGATCATGCCGAGAAGAAGACCTCCGTCAACACGTAGTTCGACGCCAGGATGAGGATGGAGGAGGACACCACCGCGTTCGTCGTGGCACGGCCCACGCCCTGCGCGCCGCGTCCCGAGTTCATCCCGTGATAACAACCCATCACCGCAACGATGAAGCCGAAGACGGCAGCCTTGACGAGCCCCGACAGCACATCCCAAGGCTCAAGAAAGTCAATGGTGTTTGTCATGTAGGCGGCGGCGTTGAAGTCGAGCCGCGAGATTCCCACAAAGAACCCGCCCATGATCCCGATGACGTCGCCGATGCCGACGAGCACCGGCAGCGTCAGCACCGCGGCCAGCACGCGGGGCACCGTGAGGTACTTCATCGGATGCGTCGACAGCGTGACCAGCGCGTCGATCTGCTCGGTTACCTTCATCGTCCCGATCTCGGCGGCGATCGACGCCGAGACCCGTCCGGCGACCATCAACCCGCCCAGAACCGGCCCGAGTTCTCGCACCATCCCAATGGCGACGATCGACGGCACGACGGATTCGGCGTTGAACCGCGCGCCGCCCGCATAGATCTGCAGCGCCAGCGCGCCGCCGGTGAAAAGGGCGGTGAGGCCGACGACCGGCAGGCTCAGAAACCCTATGGAAACAACCTGCTGGAAAAATTCTCTCAGGTAGAAGGGGGGCCGGACGAGGTGGCTGACGGAGTGCCCTGCATAGATCGCAACCCGCCCCACAAGCGCAAGAAGGGCCAGCACCTGCGCGCCGATGGCGGCGACGGCCGTCACCCGTCGCGCTCCAGGTAGCGCCGCTCGTAGCGCGCGCCGAGCGATGTCAGGATCTCGTAGCCGATGGTTCCTGCCGCCTCGGCTAGGTCGTCGACCGTCTGCCGCGGGCCCAGGATCTCGACGGTGTCCGGATCCCCGGGCAAATGCGTCACGTCCACGGTGATGAGGTCCATCGACACGCGGCCCACGACCGGGCAGGCGACGCCGCCCGAGAAAACCCGTGCCGCGTCGCCCATCGCACGGATCAAGCCGTCCGCGTAGCCTGCCGATATCGTGGCGATCCGGCTTGGCGCTTGGGCGATCCAGGCGTTGGCGTATCCGACAGTCTCGCGCGCCGCGACCTGTCGCACCTGGACCACCGGGATCTCCAGCCGCACCACCGGCCGCGCGTCCTCGAACGGCAGGCCGCCGTAGAGCCCGACGCCCGGTCGCGTGACGTCGAAATGATACTCCGGACCCATCACGATGCCCCCCGTCGCCGCGAGCGATCGCGGCGCGGCGATCCCCTCGGTCAGTTCGCCGAAGAGCGCGAGCTGGCGCACGTTCATCGGATGCCCCGGGTCGTCGGCGCAGGCGAGGTGGCTCATAACGAGCTTCGGACCCTGGCCCAGCACGATCTCGCGGACTGCAGCCCATTCGGCGGGCTCGAGGCCGAGCCGGTTCATCCCGGTGTCGAGCTGGATGCCGAAGGGCTGCCCCGGAAGCGCCTCGAAGTGGCGGGTCAGCTGCCCCGTCGAGTTCAGCAGCGGGATCAGATCGGCGAGACGGATCGCTTCGGTGTCGCCCGCCATGTGGCCGGAGAACACGAAAATCTCCGGCCCCGGCCCCAGCACGTCGCGGAGCGCCGCGCCTTCCTCCGCCACGGCGACGAAGAACCGGCGCGCTCCGGCGCGGGCCAGCGCCGTCGCGACCTCCTCGGCGCCCAGCCCGTAGGCGTCGGCCTTGACGACCGCACCGGTCTCGGTCGCGCCGCCGCTCGCCCGGTCGAGCGCGGTCCAGTTCGCCACGATGGCGCCCGTGTCGATCGTCAGTGTCGCCGTTCCCATGGGGCGCCACAGACGACAGGAGCGGGGGCGAGGTCAAGCGGGTTGTCGGCCCCGGGGCGCGGGGTGTGGCCGATGGGAGCGAGGGGGCTGCCTGCCCCCTCGCGCTCCCCCGGGGATATTTCCGGACAGATGGAGGCTCAGGGCAGGGTCCAGTTCAGACGCCCGCGGTTCTGGTCCCAGATCTTCTCGCCGATCAGGCAGTCGTAGCCCCCCGAGGGCGCGGCCATCTGCGCGGGGACGACGCGCGGGGGCAGGCCCGCGATCTCGAGCACGAGCTTCCGGCGCACGGCGGCGGCGAACTGGGCCCAATCGGTGACAGGGATCACGAAGGCGCCCGGGCCGCCGATCACGCAGTCGAGGTAGTAGCGGTCCAGATCGTCGATGTGCCACATGCCGCCGTATCCCTCGCGCGTCATCAGCGGCAGCCCGTTGATGACGATGCCCCGGGCGAGCGCGGCGTCGCGTGCCTCGGTCACCGGGCCGCCGTGGTTGTTCGGCCCGTCGCCCGAGACGTCGATCACCCGGCGGAAGGATGTGAAGCCGTTGCCGTCGAAGAGATCCGCCGCGTCCCGGATCGCGCCCGAGATCGAGGTGCGCCGCAGCGAGGGCCGGAACTCCGCGGTGAGCCTGTTCGCGAAGGCCTCCGCCTCCTCCCGCGTCTCGATCAGCGTCCAGCCGGCGACCGTCCGCGTCGACCCGCTGCCGGCCCATTCGACATAGGTGAGCGCGATGCGGCCCAGAAAGCCCTCGCCGATCACGCCCAGAACCTCGTCGGAGGTCAGCGCCTCGGCGTAGCCCCGGCGCTGGATCTCCAGTTCGTAGGGCGACATCGAGCGCGAGACGTCCACGGCAAGCACCAACTCGACGTCGACCTCGGTCTCGGCCCGGACGGGAAGCGCGGCGAGAAGGAGGAGGGCGAGGGCGAGGCGAAGCATGTTCCGATCAGGCCACGCGGGGCGCGCCCTGTCCAATCACATCCGCGCTCATCGCCGCAACGCCTCGATCAGGTCGTCCTTTGACATCCTCGACCGTCCCTCGACGCCGGCGTCCCGCGCCCGCCGGAGGAGCTGGTCCTTGGTGAGCGCGCGCAGACCTGCCTCGCACTGGTATCCCCGGCCGTTCTCGTCCGTCGCCTCGTCGATGGCGGCGAGCAGGTCCTCCTTCGACATCGACGACCGGCCCTCGATCCCGAGATCCCGCGCCCGGTCGTCGACCATCGCCTTCGTCGGATCGTGCCTGCGGATGTGGTTCGCCTTCTCCGCCACGTCGTCCGGCTGGTCCGAGACCTGCTCCGACCCGTCGTGACTGTCCGAGGTCTTCTTCTCCGTCGACCGGCGGTATTCGTCCTCCGTCAGCAGCATCCGCACCTCCCGCGGCAGGTAACGCTCGCCTGTCGTCGCGGACCGGGCGCCCGATTTCGTGCCCCAGTCCTCTTCGGTCCACTGATGCAGGTCGGTCTCGTCGCGTTCGGGCCCCTCATCGGCGTAGCCGCCTCCGCGGGATTTGTACGCCTGCACCGCCATCTGCGCCTTGCGCGCGGACCACTGCCCGGGAGTCCCGCCCTTGCCGCTCCGGGTGATCTCGTCCTTCACCTTGTCCCAGAGTTCGGGATCGGTACGTTTCGCCTCCGGCATGGGTCGCTCCGCTGCTGCGTCGCGAAAACCGCAACGACGCGCCTCCGGTTCCCGACCGGTCGGCGGCTGAACCCGACCCGCCCGTCCCGCGTTACTCCGGCATCGCCGGAAGGGGGGCGACAGGGCATGACGGAACAGGTGCGCGTCCCGAGGTCGAGGGCATCATGGGCGACGGTCGTGATCGCCGTCGTCGCCGGCGTGACAGGGCTCGTCCTCGCGCGCAGCTTCCTGATGCCCGTCTTCCTCGCGTTTCTCCTGTCGCTCACGTTCTCGCCGGTCCGGCGCTGGGCGGCGCGGCACGGCGTGGGGGCGCCGGTCACCTCGGCGCTCGTCGTCGGCATGCTGCTCTTCGCCACAGCGGCGCTCGTCTTCCTCCTTTCCGGCCCGGTGCAGACCTACGCCGAGCAGAGCCGCTTCATCGCGGCGGAGGCCGAGCGCAAGCTCAGGGGGATAAGCGAGGCGCTGGAGACGGTGTCGGAGGCCGGCGAACAGGTCGAGCGGATCGCGACGCCGGACGACGCCTCCGACGCCCCCGAGGTCGTCGTGCAGGACGGACCTGGCCTGTTGAGCGGGATCGCGCTCAGCGCGCCGTCGGTGCTGGCGCAGGTCGTGTTCACGCTCGTGCTCCTGTTCTTTCTGATCGCCTCGGGAGACCTGTTCTACGAGAAGCTGGTGCGGGCGAACCCGAGGTTCTCGGACAAGAAGCGCGCGGTCCAGATCGCCTTCGACATCGAGCGCAAGCTCAGCCGCTATTTCTTTACCATCACGCTCATCAATGCTGGGCTGGGGCTGGCCGTGGGGCTCGCGCTCTGGGGGGTCGGCATGCCCAACCCGCTGCTGTTCGGCGTCATGGCCTTCGTTCTGAACTTCATTCCCTACCTCGGCGCCCTCGCCGGCGTGGCGATCACGACGGCCATCGGCATCGTCGCGCTCGACACGGTCGGGCAGGCGGCGCTGGCGGGCGGCGCCTATCTCGCACTCACGGGCGTCGAGGGCCAACTCGTCACCCCCTACGCAGTCGGGCGGCGGCTCAAGCTGAGCCCGGTCCTGGTGTTTCTCGCCGTGGCCTTCTGGGGCTGGGCGTGGTCCTTCATCGGCATGTTCATCGCGGTCCCGGCGCTCATCGCGCTGCGGGTCTTCTCCGAGCATATCCCGGGGCTGTCGAACCTCGGTCTGTTTCTTGCGGGACAGGAGGACACCGAGCCGGAGCAGGCCGCGCCGCCGCCCGGCGAGGGCCGCGCCTGAGCGGTCTCCGGCGCGGATCCCGGTTTTCCGGCAAACGGAACCTCATCGATCGTCCGAGGTTCTGTCGGCAGAGACAGAAATTGAGACAGAGACCAAAGGAGCCACGACATGAAACTTCTGACCCTATCCGTCGCCGCCGCCGCGACCGCCGCCCTGCCGGTCATCGCGCAGGAGATGACGATGGACTACGAGGACATGATCCGCACCCGAGACCTCACGGGCGAGAACGTCTACACCACGAACGAGGCCTGGGACGAAGGTGAATGGACCGACGCCACCTGGAACGAGGTGGACGCAGGGTGGAACAACATCGGCGAGATCGAGGACGTGATCCTCAACGTCGATGGCGAAATGGTCGGCATCGTCGCCGAGGTCGGCGGGTTCCTCGACATCGCGGACAAGCACGTGATGCTGTCGGCCGACGACTTTCGCATCATTCCCATGGGCGATGACGACTATGCGGCCGTGACACGCTGGAACGAGGAGCAACTCGAAGGGCTCGAAGACGTCGATCAGGGCTGGTGGAACTGACGCCGTCCGTCCCGATCTTTCGAACGGCCCCCGCGCGGCGGGGGCCTTTTCGTCTCAGCCGCCCTTGACCTCGACCTTGCCCACGAGCGACGCGCCCTTCGTCGAGGTGAGCGCGCCGGTGCTCAGGTCGGCTTCGACCCGCGCGGTCTCCTGAAGCGACAGGTCCTTGCAGGCGACGCGGCCCTTCACGGTGCCGCCGATCGTCACGATGTCGGCCGAAAGCGTGCCCGAGACCTGGCCGCTGGGCCGGATGTCGATCGACTTCGCCGTCACGTCTCCGGTGACCCGGCCGTTGATCGTCAGGCTCGACTCCTTGGCGATGAGATCGCCCTCGATGGTCAGATCGTCCGAGATGATCGCGTCGTCCACTGTCCGCCCCCCGCTATCGTTTCCGCGTCCATAAGCCGACCGGCGGAGGAATGCGACAGAATACAGCGCGCGTGGGCAAATCTTTGCCGAAGGGGGCGGGCGGTGATGGACACGGCGGGATAGCGGTCGGGCCCGACGGACCGGATCCCCCCGCCGGGCGCGCCCGGCGCGATGGCGCGGGTTCCGGAGGATCCGATCACCGGCCATGCCGGACGCGCAAGAAAGTGCCGATTCAGCCAGAAGCGTCGTGTCCGGTGGTAGTGGTAACGCAAGCGACGCCAGGGATTGAGCCCCGTCCGGGGTCGCTCGCCCCTCAGAATCCCTCGACCGCGCCGCCGTCCTGCTGCCAGGGCTTGACGAGGTTTCCGAAGCGGGTGAAACGGCCCTCGAAGCTCAGCTCGACCGAGCCGATCGGCCCGTGCCGCTGCTTGCCGATGACGACCTCGGCCCGGCCGTGGACCTTCTCCATCGCCTCCTGCCAGGCGGCCATCTTGTCGAGTTCGTGGTCGCCGGGCTTCTCCCGCTCCTTGTAGTACTCCTCGCGGAACACGAACATCACCACGTCGGCGTCCTGCTCGATCGAGCCCGACTCGCGGAGGTCGGAGAGCTGCGGGCGCTTGTCGTCGCGGCTCTCGACCTGCCGCGACAGCTGCGACAGCGCCACGACCGGGATGTCGAGTTCCTTGGCGATGGCCTTCAAACCTTGCGTGATCTCGGAGACCTCGTTCACCCGGCTGTCCTTGGCCGAGGCGGGCCGGACGAGCTGGAGGTAGTCCACGAAGAGCGCGTCGAGCCCATGCTCGCGCTTGAGCCGCCGCGCCCGCGCCGCGAGCTGGCTGATCGGCAGGGCCGGGGTGTCGTCGATGAAGAGCGGGCAGGCCTCGAGTTCCTTCGCGGCCTCGACGAAGCGGCGGAATTCG
>Ga0102925_1000491_pt1 | contig 21762 bp, 18 predicted proteins | sample SalPonR1_A_D1_MG_FD_78216 | JGI IMG/M metagenome (GOLD analysis project Ga0102925, IMG submission 78216) | Salt pond soil microbial communities from South San Francisco under conditions of wetland restoration - Salt Pond MetaG R1_A_D1_MG | ecosystem: Environmental > Aquatic > Marine > Intertidal...
AAACGGATTTTCGCCCATGGCACGCCTCAAATCTTCTGCAGTAGAATTCCCGCTTCGATCCCAGGGTCTGACCGGGCCGAAAATATTGTATTTCAGATCTGTCTCAAATCCAAGATCTTCACGTAGGTACTGGTTGATGGCTGGCGTAAATGCATGGTTCCACGCGGTCAGGGCGGGGTCATGATCGTAGCGCTCACCTGCATCCATCCGGTCGATACCGCGATAGCGCGAATCGAGCCTGCCAACTGTTACCCCCCGGTCGCGAAGCAACTCTTTCCAGTAGAAAGATGTCGGTAAGGTGAGGTTGTGATTCAGCACGTGCTGTCTGTCGATCCCCGAATATTCTGAAACGCGTGTTGCAACTTCATCGCGTCTTGAGTCACCGAGCGTGCTGCCAAGCGCAACGGCCGGCAGGTAAGTTTCTATGGTAAACTCTTCAACCTCGGCCAGAAGATCTTCCAGTGACATCTGCTGCAGATTTTCGTCAAGCGCTTCATGATACCAGGCGGTAGCGGCGTAATAGGGGAGTTTCAGGATTTCTGAACGCGGCGTCATAGCCGGGGGTTCGAGTCCCATCCCGGTTGGTGATACCAGTATCACACCGTTCAGAAACATCCAGTTTCTATTCTGGAGACTTCGGGCAAGTCCGGCAACCCGGGTCGTGCCGTAGCTTTCACCGATCAGATACTTCGGAGAAGACCAGCGTTCGGTTCTGGAAATGAACGTATTGATCCAGTCAGAGAGATACTCAATGTCTTTATTCACACCAAAAAAATCTGACCTTTCGGCTTCCTCGTTCAGGATACGGGAGAAGCCCGTATTGACAGGGTCAACATAAACGATATCTGCCACATCCAGAATAGACTCGCTGTTTTCAATAACTCCATAGGGTTGAACCGGGTATCCCTCGTCATTTATTCGAAGAAACCGGGGCCCCGTATACCCGATATGCATCCAGACAGACGCCGATCCGGGTCCGCCATTGAATGATATGACGAGAGGGCGGGTGGATTTGTCATCGACATCACTCCGCTCATAGTAAACATAGAAAAGTGATGCATCCATATCACCGTCACTATTCCAGACAGGTTGGGTACCGGCTGTTGCGGTGTAGGGGATCGTTTCTCCGTTTATTGAAACCGTTGCTTCAGTTGTAATGGATGTATCAGCCGGAAGCTCCAGCTGCTGCGTTTTTGCAGTGGGTGCGAAAATAAGCAATGAACAAATAGCTAAAAGCAACATTCCCAGTTTTTTGCGGACAGTAAATGATGAAGTCATAGTAAAATTGAAGTGGTTGATGTGTATAGCTCAATCGGGTTGATTGTGAATAATCCGTCCAATATACCCGCCACCGACAGAGCGGGCAACTTAAGAGGTGTAAAAAATCTTGAAGTCGGGTGATCACAAACTAATAAAACAAGGTTTATTCCGGGATCCGTATAGACCCGCCTTCATTTATGTCGTGCTGCAGCGTATAGCCGGCATTGACTTCAACTACATATTTAGCCGGGGCACCTGAGGCAATGCTCTCCTGTGAGTAGGGGGAGGCATTGCGGTGAATGCGCACAATTCTAAAGTCTTCATTTGCGAAAATAAGATCGAGAGACAGCGGCGTGCTGGCCATCCAGAAACTTCGGGGCTGGTTTTCATCGAAAATAAAAATCATGCCGGCATCCTGTGGCATAGAGGTAACGTTCATTAGTCCCTGTGTCCGTGAGGCTTGATCGTCGGCTACGGCTGCATCAATAACTGATAGCGTATCACCGGATGGCGAAAGAAATGCTACTGTTGTTTCGTAGGTAAGCGTGCGTTCTTCCTGTACTGTTTCCCGCTGAGTCTGCCGGTCTGTACCCGAACAGTTAACCAGTGAAAATAAAAAAGCAGATACAAGCACTATTGACAGTATATGACGGGAAGGATCAGCCTGAAACATAGAAGTGGGCTTATTTGGTTAAAATCTTTGGATGATAGCCGTCAATATAATAATTCAAACCGAATATGATATGCTGATAATCCGGCTAAAACTGTCATTGCAAAGACACACTCCGGGTGACGATCACCGCATATTGAAAAGTGAGCGTAATTCAAAGAAAAATAAAGGCACAGGTTGTGACTTACCGGAAATCGGATAGCGTTAGAGGTTGGTTTTTAACGGATATTAGCATATTTTATGATTCTCAAGTGAGTTCCGGGGAGGATCTCACTTTTTTTTGTAGTTACAGCCAATGTTTAATGATTCACGACCCTTTGAAGCGTATTGAAGAACTGGCGTTACCGCTTGTTAAGCAGGAAGATTTATTTCTTGTGGACATTGAGCTCAAACAACAGGATATGAATGTTGTATGGGTCTATGTTGATTCAGAAGAGGGGGGTGTCAATCTGGATGTTTGCTCAAAGATTAGTCGTGAGCTCTCGTTTCAGGTGGAAAACGAAGATATTTTTCCGAAATCATATCGTCTGAATGTATCGTCGCCTGGCTTGAGCCGGCCGTTAAGCGATAAACGACAGTATGGAAAAAATATCGGACGAACTGTAAAGGTAAAGTATAAGCAGGATGGCGAATACGAGAAAATTGAAGGCATTTTAAAAGAAGTAGCGGATAGTTTCGTTACGATTGAAAATGAAGGCGGACATTCTGAGTCTATCAACTTTGATGATTTGGTTGAGACTAAAATTGTCCCGAAAATATAGCCGGTACTGAACACTATAAACCATCACAACCGATGCAAAACGACGTTTCAAAACTTATTATTCAGTCCTTCGCCGAGATTGCTAAAGATAAGGGGATCGATAAAGATCTGCTTCTCTCAATCCTGGAGGATGTTTTCCGATCTATGATTCGTAAAAAATACGATTCTGATGAAGCATTTGAGGTGATTTTAAATGCAGATCGGGGTGAAATTCAGATTCTTCATATCCGTGAAGTGGTACCGGAAGATGAACTTACTGATAAAGTGACCGAAATTTCGCTTGAGGAAGCTCAGAAGCAAGATCCAGATCTTGAACTTTATGACGAATATGCCCAGGAAATATCAATTACTGATTTTGGACGTCGCGCCGTAACTATGGCCCGGCAGCAGCTTGCCCAGCGCATCCGTGAAATTGAAAAAGATAATATTTTCGAGGATTACTCCGACCGGATTGGCGATATCGTCCTTGGCGATGTGTACCAGGTTCGCAACAATAAAGATATTTTGGTAAACCACAACGGTGTAGAGCTTCTTCTGCCGAGAAACGAGCAAATTTATAAAGACAGGTATCGTAAAGGTGATACCATTCGTGCCGTGGTTGTTGAAGTAAAACGAATTGGCGGTAATCCTACGGTCATTATTTCGAGAACATCGCCAATGCTTCTTGAACGATTATTTGAAAATGAAATCCCTGAAGTTTTTGATGGTATTATAGACCTTATGCGAATTGCCCGTGAACCGGGTGATCGTTCAAAAGTTGCGGTTATGTCGCACGATGAACGCGTGGATCCTGTTGGCGCATGCGTAGGTATGAAGGGAATTCGAATTCATGCTGTCGTTCGTGAACTGCAAAACGAGAATATTGATGTTATTAACTGGACACCCGATAAGTTTGAATTTATTAAACGGGCACTGCAGCCTGCAAGGGTTCTGAAGGTTGAGCTGCTTGATGATGGTAAACACGCCAACGTGCTTGTACCTGCTGATGAGGTTTCCAAGGCAATCGGTAAAGGCGGTGTAAATATCCGGCTTGCATCCAAATTGACGGACTGCGAGATAGATGTCTTCCGGGAAGTTGAAGAGGAAGACGATATCGATATCGATGAGTTTGAGATCGATTTCGGACCGGAAACAATCGCTATCCTGCACGATATTGGCTGCGATACAGCGCGCGCTGTGCTTGAACTGGATGAGGATGAGCTGGTGCGGCGAACAGAAGGAAAAATTGATAAAGAAGAGGCAGAGCGCATCATCGATATCATAGCCTACGAATTTGAGGACGAACAAGATTGATCGTAACTTTCGGTATCTTTAATTTCCGAATACGGTTTTCTGACACATTTCACTAAACATTTTTATGACGGACCAAAAGCCAAAAAAATTATTTAAAGTTGCTTCTGAATTTAATGTGGCAACCCAATCTATCGTAGATTCATTGGGGGAGCATGATTTTGACGTTGCTAATCGTCCGAATACCAAGATCACCCCTGAAATGTACGAGGTTCTTTCGTCCATTTACGGAGATGACAAGGCCAAACGGCAAGAACATGCCGAAGCGCGGGAAGAATATGAAAGCCGCAGAAGCCAGATTATGTCCAACCGCAATGAAAGTGTCACCTTAGACAGCTTTCTTGAGCCTATGGATGATCTAGAGCCGGAAGAGGAAGAGCCGGCTAAAGATGAAAAGGAAGACACTGAGGCGAAAAAACCTGTTGAATCGCCTGAAATGAGCCTCGAACCTCAGGAGACGCCTCCACCGGCACCCGAACCCGAGCCGAAACCAGAAGAGAGAGAGGAAGAGGAAAAACTGCCCGAAACAACCGGTGAGGAAACCGGGGAAGAGACTCCAGCTGAAGCTAAATCTGAGACTAAAAAGAAAGTTGAAGAAGCGGATGCTGAAGAACAAGAGAAAGAGATTGATGAAGAGGAAACAGAAGAGACCGTAGCTGAGGATGAAAACACAAGCGACTCTGACGTTGAAGAGGATATAGCTGAAGCTGTACCCGAAGCCAAAGAAAGTACGGCCGATACGGCAGACGAAGAAGAGACTGAGAAAACTGCTGCGACGGCCAAAGAAGAAGAAAAAGAAACTGAACCAGAATCTGAAGCTGTCACCCCTGAAGAGTCCGAAGAAGATGAGAGTGATGAAGAAGAAGCTGATGAGGAAGACGAAGAAGTGATTCGTGGCTCTGCCGGCCGGTTGAAAGGTACAAAAGTGGTAGGTAAGGTATCTTTCACCTCAGAGAAAAAGAAAGTTAAGAAGCGTAAGCGGCGTAAAGACCGCAAAGACGATGATGATAAAAAATCAAGCCGCAGTAAATCAGATACAGCTGCTCCATCGAAAAAAACGAAAAAATCTAAAAAACGATCGAAGTCATCCAAAGTTGATGAAGAAGATGTAGAGAAGAAAATGCGCGAGACAATGCAGCGCATGAAAGATTCTGACACTGTGGGTAGTAAACGCCAAAAACGACGAAAACAACGTCGTGAAGAGCGGGAAGAGGAGCAGCAGATGCAGGATGAGATGTCAGAACTTGAAAATGAGGTTCTTGACGTCACCGAATTTATCACTGTTAGCGACCTGGCAGATCTGCTGGACGTGAAACCGACAGACGTTATTACCACCTGTATGAATCTTGGTATGATGGTTTCCATCAACCAGCGGCTTGATGCTGCTACAATTGAACTTGTTGCAGAAGAGTTCGACTATGAAGTTAACTTTGTAGATGCCGACGAAGTTGTTGAAGAAATTATGGTTGAAGAGGAAGATGATCCGGAAGATCTGGAGCCTCGTTCACCCATTATTACTGTTATGGGTCACGTCGACCACGGGAAAACATCACTTCTCGATTACATCCGAAAAGCGAAAGTTGCAGCCGGCGAGGCTGGTGGTATTACCCAGCACGTGGGTGCTTATGAAGTGAAAACGGATGATGATAAGAAAATTACATTCCTGGATACTCCGGGTCACGAGGCGTTTACAGCCATGCGTAGCCGGGGTGCTCAAGCTACAGATATTGTGATTTTGGTTGTCGCAGCAGATGATGCAGTTATGCCGCAGACCATTGAGGCGATAAATCACTCGAAAGCAGCGGGAGTTTCAATTGTTGTGGCAATTAACAAGATGGATAAACCCGGTGCGAATCCCGATAAAATTAAACAGCAGCTTTCTGAACACCAGGTTATCGTTGAGGAGTATGGCGGTGAAACGCAAGTAGCTGAGGTGTCTGCAGAAACAGGTGATGGTATCGACGATCTTCTCGAGAAAGTGCTTATTGAAGCCGAACTTCTCGAACTGAAAGCCAATCCTGATCGAAATGCACAGGGAATTGTGCTTGAATCACGAATTGATAAAGGAAAGGGTACAGTAGCGAACATTCTTGTTCAGAACGGTACGCTTAAAGTGGGTGATCCGTTTGTTGCAGGCCCGTGTTTCGGTCGGGTACGGGCAATGGAGAATGAACACGGTATCAGGCTTAAGGAAGCCGGACCCTCAACACCTGTTCAGCTTACAGGATTCGATACCGTGCCGCAGGCAGGTGATCGGCTCGTTGTGCCAATGGATGAAAAGACAGCGAAAGATGTGGCCAATCAACGCCAGCAAATTCGCCGTGAGCAGTCGCTCAGACGAACGAAACATCTTACACTTGACGATCTCTCCAGAAGAATGGCACTTGGCGAAGTATCTGAGCTGAGCATTATTATTAAAGCTGATGTGGATGGATCCATTGAGGCGCTCTCCGGTGCACTCCAGAAACTGAGTACCGAAGAGGTATCCGTGAACATTATTCACACAGGATCAGGTGCTATTACAGAGTCTGATGTTCTGCTCGCATCTGCATCCGATGCTATTATCATCGGTTTCCAGGTAAGGCCAAGCTCAACCGCACGTAAACTTGCAGAGGCTGAAAGCATCGATATACGTCTCTTCAGCGTTATCTATGACGCCGTTGATGAAGTTCATGATGCACTTGAAGGTATGCTGAGTCCTGAAATTTCTGAGGAAGTCAGGGGTATGGTTGAAGTCCGTGAAGTATTCAAGGTATCGAAAGTGGGAACTATTGCCGGTTGTTATGTAACAGAAGGCAAAGTTCACAGAAACGATCCGATCCGAATTATCAGAGATGGTGTTGTGATCTGGGACGGTGAAATTGATTCGCTTAAGCGGTTTAAAGACGACGTGAAGGAAGTACAATCCGGTTACGAATGTGGTATCAGCATTGTGAACTTTAATGATATTAAGGTTGGCGATGAGTTTGAAAGCTACACGATTAAAGAAGAGAAGCGTAAATTAGAAGACGCGCAATAGGAGTTATATGAGCATTCGAACAGAAAGGCTCGCATCTGTTATACAGAAGGACCTTGGCAGTATTTTACAGCAAAGTTATCAGCCATCCGGAACATTTATTACGGTAACACAGGTTCGTGTTACCGCGGATTTGTCAATCGCCAAGGTGTATCTTAGTGTTTTTGCACAAAACCGCGATCCTCAGACGATTTATCAGTTTATTGACGATAATCAGGATCAGATCCGGTATGAACTTGCCAGTAAAATCAAGAACCAGGTTCGCCGTATCCCTGAACTTCTTTTCTTTGAAGACGATACGGCTGAATATGTAAACAAAATGGAACAGCTTTTTGCTAAAGTCCGAAAGCAGCGTGGCGATAGCGAAGAATCCGAAGGGTAAACGGAATGGCAAAACAGGTCATACCGCTGTCCGACCTGCCAATCGTTTCAAGCAAAACGATTAAAGAGTTTCCGCAAGATAGCTTTATCAGCGGTGCTGCAATTCTGGTTGATAAACCTCTCAACTGGTCGAGTTTTGATGTTGTCCATCATGTAAGAAATCGAATTCCCCCCAAGAAAGTGGGCCATGCAGGAACACTTGATCCTCTCGCAACAGGTCTTTTAATTCTCTGTTCCGGAAAGGCAACCCGAACGATTTCTCAAATCCAGAATGGTGAGAAGGAGTACATCACAACAGTAAAGTTTGGTAAATCCACACCAAGCTACGATGCTGCACTGCCGTCTGATAATACGGCGGACTGGAAGCATATTACTATTGAACAGATCGAAAAAATAATCGATGAACAGTTCACCGGTACCATCACTCAGCTGCCACCTATATATTCTGCAATCCGGGTGGAAGGCGAGAGGCTGTACAAAAAAGCAAGACGCGGTGAAAAAGTTGCGCTGCCGCCACGTCAGATTACCATACATAGTATCGAAATTTTACGGGAAAGACTGCCGGAGCTTGATCTCAAAGTAGTATGTGGCAAAGGAACTTACATACGGTCGATAGCTCATGACCTGGGAAAGGCCGTGGACAGCCTTGCTCATGTCACGTCTCTCAGAAGAACGAGAATTGGCAATTTTTCTGTAGATGATGCGCTGCTACCAAAGGAATTAGATGCACACTTAAACCGATGATACGCTATGTCTAAATTGGTCATGCTTGATGATGCCTCAAGGGATTTGAACACGGTTTTGACCGTCGGAACTTTTGACGGCGTACATGAAGGTCACAAAGTTCTTATCAAGGCTGTCGTTGAACGCGCAGAAGAGCTTTCAGCCCGAAGCGTTATCGTTACATTTGATCCGCACCCGAGAGATATTATTAACCCCGGAGCAGATGGCATCAAGCTGTTGAGTACTCTTCCCGAACGATGCGAATTGCTCGCAGATCTTGGAATTAACGAAATGATTGTTATACCGTTCGACCGCGACTTCTCACTGCTGACATCCGAAGAGTTCATACGCGATGTGATCTATAAAAAGATTGGTGTTAAAGAGTTCATTATCGGATACGATCACCAGTTTGGCAAAGACCGCGAAGGAACTATAGAAACCGTGAGGTCTCTTGGGGAAGAACTTGGGTTCCAGGCAAATGTAATATCACGTCAGGAAGTCGAAAACCAGACAGTGAGCAGTACGTCAATCCGAAAAGCACTGCAAGTTGAAGGCGACGCTGAAAAAGCAGCGAAGTTTCTCGGGCGCTACTATATTTTGCACGGCACGGTTGTTCATGGCGAAAAGCGGGGCGGTAAAATTGGATTTCCGACAGCTAACGTTCACGTAGACCAGGCTAAAAAGATTATTCCGCGTAAAGGTGTTTACGCCGTTTGGATACGCGTTGACGGGGAGTATCATCCGGCTATGATGAATATTGGTAAACGGCCCACATTTGACGGGGAAGAACTGACGGTAGAAGTTCACATTTTTGATTTTAAAAAGGATATTTACGGAAAAGAGGTCCACACCCAGTTTGTCAGACGCCTTCGTGATGAGAAAAAATTCAGCGGAGCAGATCAGCTGAAAAAACAGCTGGAAAAGGACAAAGCCGATGCAGAAAAGATCCTTAAATCAAACCCTCCAAATATTGCAAAACAAGATAATTAAGCTTATTTTCTTAAGCTGTTAATTAATAGAACATTTTATAATTCCCAAATGAGCATAAGTAAAGAAAAAGTACAAGAAGTTATAACTGAATATGGTGGATCAGAAGAGAATACAGGATCTACCGAAGCACAGATCGCGCTGCTGACCGCGCGCATCAACCACTTGACGGAACATCTGAAAGAAAATAAACTTGATCATGCGTCACGTCGTGGCCTGCTCAAACTTGTTGGTAAGCGTAAAAGACAGCTTACCTACCTGAAAAATACCGATATTGAAGGATACCGTGAGCTTATTCAAAAGCTTGGTATCAGAAAATAATTAATTAAGCACGCAGTCTACTGCGTGCTTTTTTTTTAGAACGAAGTTTGGCTATTCTCTTCGTTCTGTATGTCCTATCCACAGAATAGTTGTAAACCGAGAAAAGAACAGAAAAACAGTTTATGAATCCAATTAATAAAAGTATAGAATTTGCACCCGGCAAAACGTTAAGCGTAGAGACCGGAAAGCTAGCTAAGCTCGCTGATGGTGCTGTAATGGTCACAATGGGCGAAACAATGGTGCTGTGTACCGTTGTAAGTGCAAAACAACCAAAACCCGGCCAGGGATTTTTCCCTATGGTGGTTGATCTAAGAGAAAGTTTTACAGCTGGCGGGAAATTTCCCGGTGGTTTTATGAAGAGAGAAGGCCGTCCTTCTGATGGTGAAACCCTTGCAAGCCGTTTGATCGACAGAAGTCTGAGACCACTTTACCCCAGCGGATACCTGAACGAGACACAGTATATTTGTCAGGTTTATTCATCAGACGGGCAGAATCAGCCCGATGTACTCGGCGCATTTGGAGCATCTGCAGCCACACACATTTCAGACATACCGTTTGACGGGCCGATGTCACAAGTACGTGTAGGCCGCGTTGATGGTGAGCATATCATCAATCCCACACTTGATGAACTTGAAAATAGCGATATGGATATCATCGTTGCCGGTACGGCCGACAGTGTCTTGATGATTGAAGGTGAGATGAAAGAGATTACTGAAGCTGAAATGCTTACAGCAATCAAGGAAGGTCACAAATCAATCGCGAAACTGTGCCAGTTCCAGGAAGAGTTGCGTGAAGAGTGCGGCGTTCAAAAACGTGAGTTTGAGCCGGAACCAATAGACGAAACGCTCAAAGCAAAAGTAGAAGAACATGCCGGTGACAAACTAAAAGAGATTATTGCTACCGGCCTCGGGAAAGAGGAATACAACGGTCAGCTCAGCGATCTGAAAAATCAGGTTATTGAAGAGATTACCGCTGAAGAAGAGTATGAAGATGCTTCAGGTGACATCTCAGATTTCTTCGGCGATATGGAGAAAAGAGAATTGAGAAATATGATACTTGAGAAAAAACGCCGGATTGACGGCCGATCTCCGGAAGATATCCGTGATATCTGGACGGAAGTTGGCTACCTGCCAAGAGCTCACGGATCAGCAATTTTCACCCGCGGTGAAACACAGGCTCTTGTGTCTGTTGCACTCGGCACAAAACGCGATGCACAAAGTGTAGACACTCTTTTCTTTGAAGAAGAGAAAACATTTATGCTTCACTACAACTTCCCGCCTTACTGTGTTGGCGAAGCCGGATTCCTGAGAGGTCCCGGCAGACGTGAAATCGGTCACGGTCATCTTGCTGAGCGGGCACTGAAAATGCTGATGCCTGAATGGGAAGAGTTTGGATATGTTGTGCGTGTTCGATCAGACATTACAGAATCAAACGGATCATCATCCATGGCTACCGTTTGCGGTGGCTCTATGGCCATGATGAATGCCGGTGTTCCACTGAAGAAACCGGTAGCAGGAATAGCTATGGGTATGATTGTAGGCGAGGAGAACACAGTTGTTCTTTCGGATATTCGTGGTGAAGAAGATTTCATGGGCGATATGGACTTCAAAACTGCCGGTACTTCCGAAGGAATTACCGCAACTCAGATGGACATGAAAGTAAAAGGGATCTCCTTTGAAATACTTGAGGAAGCTCTGAACCAGGCACATGAAGGCAGATTGCATATTCTGGGCGAAATGGCGAAGACTATTTCCGAGAAGAGCGAGAGCATATCTCAGTATGCGCCTCAGTTTATCAATATGACCATTGATGGCGACAGTATTGGCGCCGTGATTGGACCTGGCGGTAAAGTCATCCAAACGCTTCAGAAAGAGACAGACACAGAAATCTGGATTGAAGAAGACGATGAAGGTAAAGGTCAGATCACCATTACCGCAGACTCTCTCGAAAAGGCTGAAGCTGCCAAAAAACGAATCCAGGCCGTTGCCGGTCAACTTGATGAAGGTGCTACATACCAGGGTACCGTAAAAGCAATTAAAGAGTACGGGGCATTTGTTGAAATTGTACCCGGAAAAGAAGGACTGCTTCATATATCAGAATTAAATCACAGCCACGTGAAAAACGTGGATGATATCTTATCCGTTGGCGATGAGATTGAAGTTAAGCTTCTGAAGGTTGAGCATGGCGGAAAGCTTCGGCTTTCCAGAAAAGCTCTTCTTCCAAAACCGGAAGACGATTAGTAGTCCTGCATCAATTAAGATTAGAAATAGCGCCTTTGAACAGAAGGCGCTATTTTTGTTTCTGTCTATTAACACACATTTTTCACACGCCGGATGTTCACATTTGAAAGTACATCCGTTCGGAAATAAAACTATATATGAATAAAGTCAGTGAACTTGAGTCGGTATCGAAAACTGTACTGCCAAATGGCATGCAGATTGTATCAGAAAAAATTGAAAGCGTCAAAAGTGTCACAGTCGGAATCTGGGCAAAGACCGGAAGCCGTAATGAAGCGGAAGATAAAGCCGGGATCACCCATTTCCTCGAGCATATGCTTTTTAAGGGAACTGAAAACAGAACCTCGTACGATATCGCTCTTAGTATGGAATCTGTTGGCGGGTATTTAAATGCACTCACGTCAACTGAGTACACCTGTTATTATGCACGTTGCCTTGATACCAAGCTACCTGTTGCGCTGGACGTACTCACGGATATGGTGAAAAACTCCACGTTTCCTGCAGCGGAGATGGAGAAAGAAAAAAAGGTGGTTATTGAAGAGATGAAGATGTACCGGGACAGTCCCGAGGACACACTATTTGAAGAATTTAGTAAGCAAACATTTGATAAACATCCTATTGGCCGACCGGTTATTGGTTATGAAGAGGCTGTTTCATCGTTAAGCAGACAAGATTTGTTTGACTATATGGAAGAGCGCTACAAACCGTCGAACCTTCTGATTTCAGTAGCAGGTCATATTGATCACCAGCAAGTTGTTGAGCTGGTATCTAAGGTGATGAATGTGGAATCGAGCGGGGATCCTGAACCCATGAATCAGCCTTTGACTGAGTACACGACGTTTAAAAATACGATTACAAAACCGATTGAACAGACGCACATGATAACGGGCCGGCGCGGCTTGTTTTACGATCACCCCGATAAATACTTGTTATTACTTGCCAATACCGTGCTGGGAGGAGGGATGAGTTCAAGACTCCACCAGAATATTCGCGAAAAATATGGCTACTGTTACTCTATCGGAACATTCAATCAATCTTATATGGATTCCGGACTTTTTGGCGTTTATATAGGAACAGATAAGGAGTACGTAGACCATGTACGGGAACTCATTACGCGCGAATTTGAAAAGATTCGTGAACAGAAGATACCGGCCCGGGAGCTGGAAGAAGCCAAAGCACAGCTGAAAGGAAAGTTACTGCTCTCCCAGGAAAGTACAAGCAACAGGATGACCCGCCTCGCAAAAAGTGAAATTTACTTCGGCCGGTTTGTCACGCTAGATGAACTTGTAACTAATATCAACTCCGTGACAGCTGAGGATCTTCTGAAATTCAGTGAATCGTTCTTTGATCCGACACTGTTCTCTGAAACAGTGCTGCTTCCTGAGGATAAAGTGTAACGATTATCAAAAAGCGGCTTCAATACCTATCGGAAGCCGTTTGTTTCAATACGCCTGAACATTAAACGATCGATATTTAATTACTTTATGACGACTATAAATCAACTTTCGAATCACGAAAACGAGATTGTAACTCTGAAGGGCTGGATCTATAACAGCCGAAGCAGTAAAGGCCTTCATTTTTTAGAATTGCGGGACGGTACCGGGCTTTGCCAGTGTATTGTATCCGAACAGGAAGTATCTGAAGAGGTGTTTGAAGCCGCCGGGACACTTAAGCAAGAGAGCTCTCTCTCTATTTCGGGCAAAGTGATTAAAGATGACAGAAGTGTTGGTGGCGACGAACTTCACGCCACGGACCTAACCGTTTACCAGGTAGCCGAAAATTATCCGATCACGCCAAAAGATCACGGGGTGGAGTTTTTGATGGAGAACAGGCATCTGTGGCTCCGCAGTCAGCGGCAGTGGGCAGCCATGCAGGTTCGGAATACGATCATATTTTCAATCCACCAGTTTTTTCAGCAGGAGGGGTTTATTCAGATGGATGCTCCTGTATTTACCGGTAATGCGGCAGAGGGAACCACTACACTTTTCGAGACAGACTATTTTGATGAAAAAGCCTATCTGACCCAATCCGGTCAGCTGTATGCCGAGGCGATGGCAATGGCTCACGGTAAAGTATACACGTTTGGGCCAACCTTTAGGGCTGAAAAAAGCAAGACGCGCCGCCATCTCACAGAGTTTTGGATGATAGAGCCGGAAATGGCCTTTTATGATCTTAAGATGAATATGGAGCTGGCCGAGAAGATGCTGAAGTTTATCATTACGTCTGTGCTCGAGAAACATGAGGAAGAGCTTAAGATTCTTGAAAGAGATACCACACTGCTTGAAAAAGCAGCGTCTGAACCTTTCAAGCAAATTTCTTACACGGAAGCTGTCGATCAGCTGAAAAGCAGTGAAACGGCCGGTATGCTTGATCAGATGAAGAAAGATCGGGAGACTGAAAAAGAAGAGATCTCAAAAGAGCTGGAAGAGATCAAAAAAGAACATGGCTCGGCCAAGAAGTGGCGAAAAGCCCAGATTGACGAGCGCATTAAAGAGATTCATGCACGCATCGACCAGATAGATGAAGACCTGAGAAATATACCTGTCTGGAAAGAATCAGCGGCTAATTTTGAGTGGGGCAATGATTTCGGCGGCAGTGACGAAACGATATTGACCATGCAGTACGATACACCTGTGATGGTTCACCGATACCCTGCTGCGGTAAAAGCATTTTATATGAAGCGGGATCCCGAAGATGACAAGCTGGCCCTCGCTCTTGATGTTCTGGCACCGGAAGGATACGGCGAAATTATCGGCGGAAGTGAGCGAGAGGATAGTCTTGATGTGCTCCTCGAACGAATCAAAGCGCACGATCTTCCCGAAGAAGCATTCGACTGGTATCTGGATCTTCGTAAATATGGTTCAGTACCACATAGCGGATATGGCCTTGGACTGGAACGAACGGTTTCATGGATTTGTGGCTTAACACACGTACGCGAAACAATACCTTTTCCGCGCATGCTCGGACGACTCCGTCCCTAAGCTTTTGAAAACCGGCAATGAAATCTGAATTGCACTTGTAAATTGGTTATTTTATAAGGCTTTAAGGGACAATATCAGTCACTCTCTGCGTTTAATCACTCAGACTGATCTGGCCTTAACAAAAATCAGATTTTGAGAAGACACTTTTTTTATGCCTACATGGATTCTAAATACCGAATTTAAGTTTGATGCCGCGCACTTTATTGAAGGGTATGACGGTAAATGCGGCCGTATGCACGGTCATACCTATAAAGTGCACATGAAAGCGAAATCGCATAAACTGAATCCCTCTCAGTACCTGGAATCATCCGATATGGTTTGTGATTTTAAAGAGCTGAAATGGGCGGCTGCAGATTCAAAAAAAGGCGGGTTCGATCATTCGGTACTCAATGATGAGTTGCCGGTTGCAACTACTGCGGAGCGAATTGCGGAATACATTCATAAAGAAACAAAACGACGAATACCCGATGGTATCTCACTGGTAGTTACCGTCTGGGAAACGGATACAAGCTGGGTAGAATACACGGACGACGATGTATAAGACAGAACAAAAAGCGATTCAGACCGACATAGAAATTCAGCGCTTGAATGGTGTAGAATATCCGCTGGTGGAGGATTTTTATACGATTCAGGGCGAAGGTGCGCACACCGGGCGTCCGGCATATTTCATCAGAACGGCCGGATGTGATGTAAACTGCTGGTGGTGCGATGTGAAAGAGAGCTGGGATGAAGATAAGCATCCGAGAACACGCACGGGAGACATTGTCAAGCGCGCTGTAGACAGCGGTGCAGGGTTCGCTGTCATTACAGGAGGCGAACCATTGCTGCATAACCTCGAGGCGCTCTCTGTTCGCCTGAAGCAGGAAGGGCTTGATGTTCACATCGAAACGAGCGGATCTTCTCCGCTTTCTGGTCAGCTCGACTGGGTTACGCTTTCGCCTAAACGATTTAAAAAACCGCTGGATGAGAACTTTCCATATGTAGACGAGCTTAAGGTAGTGGTCCTGAAAAATAAAGATATTGAGTGGGCTGAAGAGAATGCAAAGAAATGTCCGCCTGCCACACGTTTACTTTTACAGCCGGAATGGGAAACGCCATCATCTATAAAATTGATTGTAGACTATGTTAAAGAAAACCCCGAGTGGGGCATAAGTCTTCAAACCCATAAATTTATAGATGTTCCCTGATGATTTACAAACATTCATCTGTCCTGATAACCGGTGCCAGCCAGGGTATCGGGCGAAGTATTGCCATTACGTTTGCTGCAACCACCACACGTCCGATATTGCTTCTGGCACGAAGTTCAGATAAACTTAACGAAACTAAAAATCTTTGTGAGAAAGCAGGAGCTGCAAATGTAGCATGCCTTGTCTGCGACGCCACCGACGAGAAACAGCTCTCTGAACTTCAAATCCCCGATGATATGCCTGCACCAGGTATTATCGTCAATAACGCCGGAAGTTATCTGTATAAAAAAGTGACTGAAACGTCAGGGAAGGAGTATCAGAAGCAGATAGATTTGAACCTGTTTACGGCCGTTAACGTGATTAATCGGTTTTTGCCGGGGCTGAGAGAATTTGATAGAAGTCTAATCCTGAACGTGTGTTCGATAGGGGCTCTCCAGGGGCTTGCTGAAAGTGGAGCTTACTCCTCTGCAAAACACGCTCTCCTGGGCTACACACGCTCACTGCGTGATGAACTCAAGAGTACAGACATAGGTGTGACGGCCATCAATCTGGGCCAGACACATTCACCGTCGTGGGATGAATCAACCATGAGTCCCGAAAAGCTCATAAATCCGTCGGATGTCTCTGCACTGATCGTTCAGATGTCTCAGCTGTCACCTCGTACTCTTGTGGAAGAAATCACAATACAGCCGCAGCACGGCCGGGTTGCTCCAATGTAAAAGACCCGGATAGACCTGAGGGATATTTGTCTTCTGGCAGATCTCGTGTTAAGGTCCATTAACGTTCGCTTATCATGTCAAATATCTTGCTAATATTTAGGAGGCTTTGAAATACCCATCAGTCGGTTGTTTTTACCGGCCGATGGGAGCCCCTAACCCGTCGGCCCGCACATGCAGCGTGCAGACGGGTGGTAATGCAAAGTCTTTATTGAGTCTCTCAGGAAAAAATTGACTCTCAGCAGATCATTTTTCCGTCAATGATTTGGGCTACTTTTTTTTCAATCGATCGTAGATATTTTTTCAAAAGTGATTTATAGTAAAATCCAGATGGCTTCATATAAAGAGAGCGGCAGCGTTTTTTACTAAAAATATGCTCTACGTAGGTATTTTAAGAGAATATCAATTTATCGCTAAAGGAATCTGTATATGTTGTCGATAAGTATTAGGTAAATACTTTAGATATTTATTCTTAAGTATTTCTTCTGGCACGGAGGTTGATAGTATTAACACGTACGGACGAGCGGTCGCAATAAGGAGCAGTCAGTGACTTGATTTGGTTACAAGTGTTTCTTAAAGACCATTGAAAACGTACATGTTTGTAATAGTATTGGAAGATTATCCGATTGATGGATCGGATTACTGCACTTGAGAAAGTGCATTTGAGAACACAGTAAGATCTCTCCCCTGACCGGGAGGGATTTTTTCAATAATTTTTTACTCCTTTATAAAAACTGCACCGATTGATGGATCGGCGCAATATTAAAAAAGTGTATTTGAGAACACAGTAAGATCCTTCTTTTGATCGGGAAGGATTTTTTATTTGTATCTGCTAAAAATGTGCGATAATTCGTCATTAAAGTCAACAGTACTTACCGGATTAAATGTTTTTCCAGTCAGAACCTCGTACAGCTCTTTATAACGCTCATAAACACTCCATCTGAAAGAGTCAGGCAAAGCCGGTGGTTTTTGTCCTTCTTGTCCCTTAAACCCTTTTTCCATTAACCATTCTCTTAAAAATTCTTTTGAGAGCTGTTTCTGTTGATCACCGGCCTCAAGCCGCTGCTCGTATCCTTCTTTATAAAAATACCGGGAGGAGTCAGTGGTATGCACCTCGTCGATGAGAGTAAGTTTACCATCAGCCAAACCAAACTCATATTTTGTATCAACAAGCAGCAGCCCCTGTCTTTGAGCAATTTCTGTACCCCGGCTAAAGAGTGCAAATGCTTTTGACTCAATATCTCTCCAGAGGGTTTCTGAAACTATATTATTCTCAAGGATCTCCTGAGGTGAAATATCCTCATCATGTCCCTCCTGAGCTTTGGTGGCTGGTGTAATAATAGGTTGTGGAAACGCCTGGTGCTCTTTCATACCGGAAGGCATATCGGCTCCGCAAAGCGTTCGTTTGCCGGCTTTATACTCGCGCCATGCATGCCCGGTGAGATAGCCTCTGATAACTACCTCGATTGGGACAGGCTCACATCTTTTTGCAATCATTACATTTTGATGGGGAACATCGATGACATGGGTAGGGAGGATGTCAGCGACTGCATCAAACTGAAACTTTGATAAGAGGTTTAATATCTGACCCTTAAATGGAATGGCCTCTGCCATTACATGATCAAATGCACTGATTCTGTCTGTGACAACGATACCAAGCGTTGATTCATTAAGGGTATACACGTCCCTGACCTTACCATGATAGGGGTCGGCCAACCCGTTGCAGCTAGTCGATTTTATACAGTTCTGAAGATGATGATTTTTCTCGGTATCTGAAATCATGGTTCACGCTTGGTTGAACCCCGGGGGATTAAGACTGGATCAATCGTTTTTTGAATTTTCTGATTGTCATCATTTCGGATGATCTGCGCCAGACGTTTGGTTGCCTCTACACCAACACTGTACATTTTCTGGTCTATTGTGGTAAGATCAAGATATTTGGTGAATTTAATGTTGTCGTAACCCATGAGCGCAATGTCCTCAGGAATGCTCATGCCGAGCTTGCTGATTGCATGAAAGGCTCCAATCGCAAGTGTATCATTTGCGCAGAAGATGACCTCTGGAAATTCTCCCATCTTGTCGAACTGGTAAATCGCCTCAAAACCGGCTTCTTCAGTAAATCCGGCGTGTTTCGTACTTTCACCACGGATGAAAAATTTCTCCTCAACAGGCATTTTAAATTCTCTGAGTGCATCAATAAAACCCTGGTGACGCAGATTTGATGCTTTTGTTCGTAGTGCAGGTAATATCATTCCCATTGATTTGAATCCCTGTTTTACGACGTGCTCACCGGCAAGAAATCCACCTTTTTTGTTGTTGAGTTCAAAATAGTTGTATTCGGGGTGAGAGCTTCCGATGAGAACAATTGGGATTTCTGATGACTGAAGCTGCTGGTGGACTTTATCTGTAATATCAATACTGATAGTGATGATTGTATCGGCCGTACCGCGGTTGAAAAAGTTTTCAACGCCTTCTTCCGGGTTTTTTGAGCCGGTATTATAGATTACAATATCAAGGTCGAGATCACCTATTTCATCTTTCACACCTTTTAAAACTTCTGTATAATAAGGCGTGGTAAACGATGGAACCGCAATAGCCAGCATTTGTGGTTTACGGCTTGCGAGATTTCGTGCACTCACCTGCGGGCGAAAGTTAAGTTCTTTGATCGCCTCATTTACTTTATCTTTTGTGGCCTGAGAGACATTTGGAGAGTTGTTAAGCACTCTGGAAACTGTAGATATGGCTACACCTGCTCGCTGTGCAACCTGATAAATTGTAATTTTTTTCTGACGTGGCATGTGGCTGAAGTATCTTAAGTAGAACTGATTACGTAAAACAGATAGTTAGTTAATACAATGAGCGAAAATAATGAATTTATAAGAAGATAAATACTTTAATTGTTAATTCAGGAACGAAACGTTTATTTCAAAACATTATTTGAATAACTTTTGACAGTCAGTATTGATTTAGTTAAGTCCATCACGTCAATGAACAGCCTTTTACGTCTACCAATTTCTTTATTCAGGCCCATTTATGAGAAAACCAATTTTCATAAGGGTGTTATTACGGAGCTGAATGATCAGACACTTCAGTCTGCGTATTCTCACTGCAGGTCTATCACAAGAATACATGCTAAAACATTTTATATGGCTACCCGGTTTTTACCGAACCATAAACAGCGCAGTATTTTTGCTATATACGGACTATGCCGTTATCTGGATGACCTGGTTGATGAAGCTGAAGACCTGATTGAACATAATGAAATAAGTCACCTCGAAATTTATGAGAGGCTGGATATTTTCAAAAATAACCTGATTGAGAGCTACAAAGGCATTAATCAAAATGATCCGATTCTAATCGCCTTTTCCGATACGCTTAAACGATATGATATTTCACTTGAACTGCCCCTTCTTCTACTCGAAGGCGTGAAAATGGATCTTCAGAAAACACGCTATAATACATTCAATGAGCTGTATGAATACTCATACAAAGTTGCGTCGGTGGTTGGCTTAATGACCAGCGAGGTGTTTGGGTACAAAGATAAAAAAGCTCTCGATTACGCTGTAGATCTGGGTATAGCTATGCAGCTGACCAATATTTTGCGCGATGTGGGGGAGGATTTGCAGAGAGACCGTATTTACCTTCCAGCTGATGAACTGGACGATTACGGCATACGCCGACAGTCTCTATTTGACAGGAAAAAAACACCTGAGTTTTGCGAATTTATGAGCTTCCAGATTAAAAGGGCACGGCGCTACTACACCGAAGCTGACAAAGGCATTTCCATGCTTGATCGCGACAGCAGGCTCCCTGTTCTTCTTGCCCGTGAAAACTACAGCCGTATTCTTGATAAGATAGAAGAGAATGAGTACAACGTATTTGATCAGCGTGCCTTCCTGAATTCTACGGAAAAGCTATCCATCATTCCTAAAGTTATGTACAGCCTTAAAAAAAATGGTTAATCCTTAAAGGCGTAAACAGCAAGAATATTTCTTCTGCTGATTCAGGTAATTTTCAGGATTAATTAGCCTGCCTTTTCTCATCATACATTTTTTCTACAATAAGCATATGAGGAAGGGTCAATACGCTTATTAGAATGAACATCAGCGATAAAAACCGGTTCTCTAAATTGATCTGAACGTTAATTAACAAGAGCAGCAGCAGACCAACAATAGAAACGAGAGTGAACGGTGTCGCTTTTTTGTAAAACTGTGCTACAGAGAGTGATTTACCGCGGCTCTCAAAGAATTCCCTCATCTCATTGATATGACCGGCCGAATGCCAGAGAGCAAAATAAACTGCAAAACCTATAAGAGGTCCTGTTACCCATAGGAATAGAGTAAGAAGCAGGCTGTCTATAACAAAATTTGGAACGTTCTCAACACGTCCTGTAACTATACCGAAGACGGAAATGAGACCATAAAATCCAATAAGTATCCAAAGAGAACTGTTAGCCGATGGCATAAAATCGGACAGAACAAGAGTGTTCATTTGCATTGCATCAGCCATGATGGGGTAGGTGGTTGTGGGTTCTGAAAATACAATCAGACCGATGATCAACAGACCGCGGGCAGAATAAAAAAGGCGGTTAACGGGTTCTCGTTCTTTCAGAAAATCTTCCATATCAGCCTGCCCAAAATGGTAGATGGAAATAATTAGAAACAGCGCCATTCCAGCCTCGGGAAGGAAGATCCAGAGTGCGCCTATGATGAACATAATAAGCAGGTAGCTGGAATAAAAAATCAGATGATCTTTTAATGTCTGATTTAGACTGAAAAGTTCAGCTGCCATAATATGATCAATGGCACCATGCGGAATTCCAATGATGAGAACAGACAGCACTACCACCCATATTTCGGCTGATTTTATAAATGAGGGAAAAAAAAGTGCTCCAAGGATAAAGGTCAGTGCAGTGCCGGCGGTAATCAGGTTGAGACGTTTGTCGGAGTGTCGCATTAATTCAGGCTCCTGTAAGTATCCGGTGTTTCATTTTATAAATAGCTTTGAAAAATGGTATGTAAGGGAGTGATGCGAAAATTGATAGTTCTTGATACAATCGTGTATCCTCTTCTAGGAACTGCAGGACCCTGTCGAAACTGTTTCGTTTGAACAGATCGTGAAATATTTTTTTGCAGACATCAGGCTCAGCCTCAAGAAGCCATAAAAGCATCATGTCATACACACGAAAACGGTAGGGTGATTTATTAGAAACGGGAGGCGTTTCATTTTTTTC
>Ga0102925_1000495_pt1 | contig 21709 bp, 24 predicted proteins | sample SalPonR1_A_D1_MG_FD_78216 | JGI IMG/M metagenome (GOLD analysis project Ga0102925, IMG submission 78216) | Salt pond soil microbial communities from South San Francisco under conditions of wetland restoration - Salt Pond MetaG R1_A_D1_MG | ecosystem: Environmental > Aquatic > Marine > Intertidal...
ACCCGGAAGTTTCAGAGCAGACCTTCATTGCAAACCCGGGATGCTATCCCACAGGTGCAAATCTTGCAGCAGCTCCTCTGGCAAAGGCCGGGGTAATAAACTCTGTGATATTCGACTCAAAATCCGGCATAACCGGTGCGGGTATCAATCCAAGTGCTGCATCTCACTATCCGAACATGGCAGAGAATGTGCAGGCCTACAAGCTCACAAGCCACAGGCATGTTGCGGAATTTGTGCAGGAACTTAACAGACTTGATAACTCACTCACAAATATCAGCTTTACACCTCATGTAGTTCCTTCGATAAGGGGAATATTGACTACAGCTCATGTTTTCACAAAAGATACAATGGGTGTTGACGAGGTTCGGGCTTTGTACGAGGAAATGTACATGGACAAACAATTCGTGCGTCTTGTCGATGGTAGTCCGAGTCTTGGTGATGTGCGTGGTTCCAACTTCTGTGACATTGGCTTTGAAGTGGATGAGCGAAACAACCGTGTAGTTGTGGTATCAGCTATTGATAATCTCGTAAAAGGTGCCTCGGGACAGGCAATACAGAATATGAATATGATGTGTGGTTTCAATGAAACCGCAGGACTCTGGAGTGCAGCTGCAGCTCCTTGATAGACAATCCTGAAATATAAGATGATAGATAAGGTATATCAATGAAAGTACAAGACGTTATGAATCCGGATCTTATTGCTTGCAGTCCTGACACTCCAATAAGGGATGTTGCACAACTGCTCAAACAGAAGAACATAAGTGGGCTTCCTATTGTGGAAAATGATAAGCTTGTGGGTATAGTATCCGAAGGTGATCTTCTCAGGTTACTGGAAGTTCCGGAGCATAAAGGACTCTGGCTCCCTAGTCCTTTCGAAGTCCTTGAAGTTCCGATAAGGGAACTTGTAAGTTGGGAAGACTCCAAGCACATGCTTGAGGACATTGGTTCAAAACCCATAAGTGACATCATGAAAACGAATGTTTACACGGTCGCTCCATCAAGCACTGTGCAGGATGCTTCAGCAATAATCACAAAACATAAGATCAACAGGTTGCCTGTTCTTGAAGGTGGCAATGTTATAGGTATTATTACCCGTGGTGACATCATTCACGGACTTGGCAGCGTATAATTGTAATTATAATTGTAATTATAACTATAGAAATTGTAGAAGAAATTAAAATCATAAAATAGTGTGAACAACATGAAATTCATTGAAGGCGGTATCTGCGCGGTTGCGGGTGTTCGTGCAGCAGGCATAAAACACGGAAAGATGGGACTTGCGGTAATTCAGGCAGAAGGAAATGCTGCCGGAGTTTACACCAGAAATAAGGTAATTGCTGCACCCCTTACAGTTACTCGCCAGAGCCTGTCCCAAACTGGAAAGCTATCAGCTCTTATTGTTAATAGTGGCAATGCCAACGCCTTCACAGGCGAGCAGGGAATTGAAACTGCAAAGGAAATGCAGTCTATGCTCTCAAAAGAACTCAATGTCGATTCCGAAATGGTAGCTGTGGCTTCAACTGGTGTTGTTGGCCATCAGCTCGATCTTAGCTGGATAAAGGAAAAACTTCCTGATGTATCAGCTTCACTTTCAAACGATGCTGATGCCAGCATGGATGCAGCAAAGGCTATCATTACAACGGATACGTTTCTCAAAGAAATTGCCATTGAAATGGATTGTGGTATCCGCATTGGTGGGATTGCAAAGGGTTCCGGCATGATAGAACCCAATATGGGTACAATGCTTTCATTTGTTTACACCGATGCAGATGTTCCAACAGCAAACCTGGATGAATGTCTGAAAACCGCTGTTGACAAGAGTTTCAATATGGTGGTTGTTGATGGCGATACTAGTACCAACGATATGGTACTTGTAACTGCAACAGGAAATTCAGGGATCAATCCAAAGACTGGGGACCTTCTTCACGGAATGGAACTCGTGCTTACAGAACTTGCCAAGATGATAGCCATTGATGGCGAAGGTGCCACCAAGCTAATCGAATCCAAGGTAACAGGTGCAGTGAATGATGAGGATGCAGTGCTTGTTGCAAAGGCAATTGTTCGCTCACCTCTTGTAAAATCAGCAATATTCGGCCAGGATCCAAACTGGGGCAGGATAATAGTTGCAAGCGGTCACTCCGGTGCAGAAATTGTTCCCGAAAATATCTCACTTTCATTCTCTTCCGCCAACAAAGTTGTGGAACTCGTAAGTTCCGGTGTTGCAGTTGAATCCGATGAAAATAATCTGGAAAAGCTGAAAGAAATAATGGCTCAGGATGAAGTTGTGATCATCACAGACCTCGGTCTTGGTCATAGCAGTGCCACAGCATGGGGTTGCGACCTGACTTATGATTACGTGAAGATAAATGCTGAGTATACTACATGAAATTAGTATGTGTTTAGATCTATCTCTTTTCTTTTTTATTTACACCATCTTTAAATTCTTATCCTCCATTATTTATATATGAAGTATTTACATATGTTATCTGGGTGTGACCATGGAGATCGATGAATGGGAGAAGCTTTATTCTGAATCATTTTCAAATATTAGCGGCTTATTGAAAAACATCAATGGTGTTTTTGTAGCATATAACAGCAATGTGGATGCTATCAAACACATAAGAGAGCATGAAGTAAAACGGCTGATTAATCTTCTTGGCTGCAGGAATGTGCAGCAGAGGATTCTGGATTATCCGCGTGATATAAAAGACCCTGTGGATTTCATGGCACGACTTATAATCGCAATGCGCGATGGGAAAGCTGCTGAAGTTCCGACCTACACTACCGATCTGCATGACTGGCTCATGGATAACCTTGTATTTGACAAGGCTCGAATAGGAGGGCAGGCAGGTATCATATCCAATCTTCTGGCATCGCTTGACGTTAAGGATGTAATCACTTACGTTCCGTGGCTTTCAAGGGAGCAGGCTGAGTATTTTGTTGACAAACCCAATCTGAAATATCCCGTTGTAGAAGACGGAACACTTATTTTGAAATCTCCAAAGGATGCTTATGAGCCTGAGCAGAAAGCAAAGATAAATTGGATAATAGAATTCTCAAAAGGCACAAAAGTAGATTGTTCCGGTGATGTTTTTTCAGTGCCAAGGGACAATCGTCTCATTGTATCATCCAGACCGAAATGGCTTCGTATAGACATGCCAAATTATCTTTATGAACATCTTCCTGAACTTAGCAAGGGCATAGACGGTGCCATTCTTGCAGGTTACCAGATGATCAAAGAGAACTATGACGATGGCAGTGATTGCCATAATTATGTTGAAAAAGCCGTCAATGTCATAGAGAAGCTTAAGGAAACTAATCCCAAAATGCGTATACACGTAGAATTTACTTCAATACAGAACAAGGTAATTCGTAAAGCAATTTTAACTGAAATAGTTAGCAGGCACGTAACATCTCTGGGACTTGACACTGTAGAAGTTGCTAACGCATTAAACGTGCTGGGCTATGAGGAAATTGCATACGCTGTAATGGAGAAAGATGAGAAAAGCATTATTTCTCTTTATGAGGGCGCTGTAAAATTATTGTGCGAACTGGACCTTGAAAGGGTTCACATACATTCGCTGGGCTTTTACATTTGTGTAGCTTCAAAAGATTATCCACTCGATGTGGAATCCCACAGACAATCTCTTTTATTTGCATCAACACTGGCTGCTGCACAGGCAAGTCTTGGTGACATCAATGATATGGAAGATGCAAGTGCAGGTTTGCAGGTGCCGGTTTACGATCAGGGATATGAAGACCTGAAGCAACTGGAGAAATATCTGGTTAGGCGTAGTATCTGTTCAGCAAAGGATTTCGAAGATGGTTGCATTCATGCATCAACTCATAACCTGATAATAGTCCCATCAAAGGTCGTAAAGGAGCCGGTAGCAACTGTAGGTATTGGTGACACTATATCAGCTGGTGCATTTGTGGCTATACTTGCAAAGATCAATGAGAATTTATAGCTAGAAACCTGAAAATGAAGTGATAAGTTTGAAGATTCTCTGCGGGTATAATGCAAATATTGATTCCATATATTCTATTAAGGGCTCTGAGATAAACGAGCTCCTCTCTTTTTTTCCAAAAAGTGAGGTCAAAGACCGACTATCCAATTTACCTGGTTCTATTAATTCGGTATCGGATTTTCTTGCAGGATTGATATCATGCATGAAGCATGGTTCCGGTGGGGAATGGATGATCCACGACAGATATGTTTATACCTGGCTTAAAGACAGGTATTTTGATAGATCTCTTCTGAGAATGGGCGGTAATATGGGCATAATGGCCAATGTACTCTCTGAGATCGGAGCTTTTCAGGTAGTTCCAAATGTTGTGAACCCTTCAGAAATGCAGATGTCATTCTTTTCTGAGAAAGCTATATTCCTTCCTTTTTCTGATGAATCCCTTCTTTCTAAAAAAACAAAACAGGAGTTTAGGGAAGATCCGATCCATTTTGTTTTTGATTTTAAACAAGGCGCTAGATTCTCTTTGTTTGGTGAAGATTTTGTAGTTCCCCGGGAGAACAGGTTCATTGCAACATATGATCCGCTAAATACCAGGCTTAAGATCAATAATGAATTTGCAGAGTATGCAAATAAGCATGTTCATGAAATGGATGGCGCTTTGATATCAGGTTTCCACATGCTTCAAAGTAAATATCCTGATGGTAGTTCTTACATTGACAAATTGGACCATGTGTGCCAGCAACTCAAAAACTGGAAAAAGCAAAACCCGGAATTTTATATACACGTGGAGTTTGGTCATTTTTCCATACCTGAGTTAGCGTCATCCGTATTTTCTTCCGTGGCCCCACTTGTGGATAGCATTGGTATGAACGAGGACGAATTAGCAACATTGTCTATTGTTCACGAGATGCCCGAGGAGCCCATTGCTAAAATGGATTCATCTTCAATACTTGCTGCAGCAAGAAACCTGTGTGATATTTCCGGTATTGGCAGGTTATTTGTTCATACCCGGGAGTTTGTACTATCTTTGTCAAAGGACCCTGTTGATTACCACGATGAAATTGAATCCCTGCAATTTGGTGTAAGTTGTGCTGCTGCTTTTGCACAATCTGGTAGGCTTGAAAACCGGGATTTTATACAGAGTACCGCTTCAGAAATCGATGAAAGTGAATTTGGTCGTCAGCAGGTCATAAAGATTTCAAAGCTCATATCATCCGGATCGGACGAATATGTATGCGGCAAGTTCAAAGATTATTATATATGTGCTATTCCTACCCTGATATGCGATGAACCTGTATCAACTGTAGGACTTGGAGATACAGTATCTGCCGCTAATTTTTTAAGGCGCCTTGAATTAAGGGCATAGTATGTATACAATTTTTAATGAGGATTTCAATCTGGAATACACGCTTGACTGCGGGCAGGTTTTCAGATGGAGTTATATCGATGGTTGGTGGGTAGGTGTTGTTGCAGGTCGATTTTCACGTCTAAGGCAAGATAGCAGGACTTGGGAGATAACCGTTGACTCCGAGCTTCCTAAGGAGTTCTTTGAAGCCTACTTCCGCTTTGACGATGACCTTGAACATATTTTGAATGAGGTCAATAAAGATGAATTCATGAATGAGGCTATCAATAAATACTGGGGTCTTCGTTTGATCCGTCAGGACCCATGGGAGTGTATGATATCCTATATGCTTGCAACTGCCTGGAATATCCCAAATATTAAAAGAGCTATATCCAAAATTTCAGAGATGTATGGCAGGGAAATGGAATTTGGATTTTATGGATTTCCTGATGCTGAATCCCTTGCCTATGCTGATGAGGGGATCCTTGAATGTAAACTTGGATTCAGGGCTGAGAGAATTGTTGATGCGGCTGTAGAAATTGCGACCGGTGCCTTTGATCTTGATGAATTGTTTGAGATGGATTACTCTCAGGCAAAAAAGAAACTGATGGAATTGAATGGAATTGGAGATAAAGTTGCCGATTGCATACTGCTTTTTGCTTTTGATAAAATGGAAGCTTTCCCTGTTGACACTCATGTCGAACAGGTTGTGAAAAATGTATATGGCGACCATGAGTTCTTTGACGGCAATGCTACAAAAAGCAAAATAGGTGACTGGGGTCGGGAATACTTTGGTGAATATTGCGGCTATGCACAGCAGTATTTCTTTTATCAAAAAAGGATGGAAGGACTTTAGTCCTTTTCGATCCTATTCCTGATACTTCACAGGATGTTACTCCAGTTTTTCAGGAATATTCTGAAATCATCATCTTTGATACTGCAAATTTCCATATCAACAAGTATTGTAAATTCTTGTTCCATGCTCAGTGCAAGCTGTTTTCCAAGTGCACAGGTATGAATCCTGTTTTCAATTAGCTCTTTTGCATCTGGATACTTTCGTTTTATATCTGCAACGTAGTGCCCGTTTTCAACATAGAATGAAAATACATCATCAGATTCCCTGTATTTGGATTTGAATGCAATGGCATGGCTGCCAACCCATACAGGTGGTCCTTGATGCTTTTTTACATTGGGTAATTCAGATGACATAAGCTCCACAAGGACAACGGCATTTTCCCCTGCCCATGTGCCACTATTGAGTACACTGAATTCATATTCTTTAAGTAGTCCACGGATGCCATTCTCCATTTTATGAAGCTGCGGATAGAGAATGTCATCTACTATGTCAGGTGCTGGGAATACAATTGCTACAAAAGAACTTTTTCTTTTGTTGATCATCTCCTCCACTTCAGTATCATCAAGAGGTTTTTGAGCATCGGGGAAAAAATATTTCATTGATGCTTCTTCAGTATAAGATAAACAACTATCAATGAATTCAGCAAATCGATTAATGGATAGTGCAGCTGCCACATTTCTTTTAGGGTCAGTTGGGTCAACTACGATAAGTGGTTCATTATGTTTTACTGTTCCATGTGACATAAGGTCGATAGTTGTGCCTGGCCTCCATTTGCACGCATTGTTTATGACCTCAATAAAAGAGCCGTAATTAAGAATAAGAAGCTCTGTGAGATATCCTGAAAAACCCTGTGTGCGAAGCTCTGAACCATATACTCCGGTTCCTTTCATGAACTGTTTTAGCAGGAGCACTTCATCTTCTCTTCCACTTATTCTTTCTTTTACAAATTCATTGTGAAATGGGGTTCTGTCAACTGCAGATTTTATATTGGAACTGCAATCAACTTCAAAGCAGGGAACAACATCTACATCGAATCCCAGGTATTGCATGTTCAGGTATGGATGCTCAGCATAGCGTTCTTCCACATGCTCGGCATCTTTTGCCACTTCCCTTGCTATCATAAGCCCGTATTCTTCCAGCTCATCATAGCTCTTATCTTCCGGAAATGATAGGAATATGTCAAGGTCATGTGTGCCGGATATCCATGTTCCTCTGGCTGCGGATCCAACTAATTTAGGTTCAACTTCTGGAATATTGAATTCCTTTGCAGCAGTATTTACTTTTTGAAATAACTTTGCAACAATTTCTGTGATAAGCTCTCTTTCTTCATGGGTGGGCTTAACTTTGAGGAGTACTTGTTCTTCAATAGTCATTATTCTGCCTGATCAATATATGCTCAAACACTAAAAAAATGTATATGGGTAGATGAAACTTACTAGCAAAGGCCAATGTTCTCTTTTTTTATAGCATGGTCGTAGTTCTTGTAACCAAGCAGATCAGCTATTTCATTTGTATGCTTGCCTTTGATCTTGTCAATCTCGGCAGATGTATAATCAGTGATGCCCTTTGCGAATACATCTCCATTACATTTGATCTCGACAATATCGCCCCTGTCAAATTCTCCATTGATATTGGTTATGCCGGAAGGAAGAAGGCTCATGCTGTTAAGGATAGCTTTTTTTGCGCCTTCATCAACTTCTATACTTCCATTTGATTTGGAGAGGAGTATCCATCTGATCCTATTCTTATGAACTTCCTGATTTGCAAGGAATAAGGTACCTAATTCTTCACCTGAAATTATTCTTACAATAACGTTCTCGACATCGCTGCTTGCAATGAGCATGTAGGAACCTGCCATATTGCATATCTTGGCGGCTTCTATCTTGGTTCGCATACCACCAACACCTTTCATACTTGTAGGGCTGCCCCCGTAGCTTTCAATTTCAGGTGTTACTTCCTCGACAACACTGAGTAATTTTGCCTCATCATTACGTTTTGGATTCTTATCATACAATCCATCGATGTCTGAGAGAATTACCAGAAGATCAGCTTCCATCTTGCTTGCTACCATTGCCGACAGTTTATCGTTATCTCCAAAAGTGGCTTCTATCTCATTAACACAGGTGCTGTCGTTCTCGTTGATGATCGGAATCACACCATAGCTCAATAGTGTTGATATGCTGTTTCTGAGATTCAGGTAGGTGAGCCTGTTTGAGAATGATTCGTAGGTCAGGAGGATCTGGGCGACCTTGAGATTGTGTTTGGCAAAGGCCTGGCTCCACTCCTGCATGAGTACTCCTTGTCCGACTGCTGCACAGGCTTGTCTTACAGGTATCTCGCGTGGTCGTTTGTCAAAATCAAGCATGTCTATGCCAATTCCGATTGCTCCGGAACTTACCAGTATGACCTTTTTCCCCTGACGGTGCAGGCTTGCAACCTGAGCAGCCATGTTTTCCATGAGCTGGTGGTTGAGCTCACCGCTTTCGTTGTTGATGGAAGATGTCCCTATTTTTACTACGACTTTGCTTACATCGTCGAAAAGTTCTTTCCGGTCTATCAAGGATAATGCTCCATTTCTTCCGTTATTTTGGCTATTTTGTTTGCCTGGATGTTCAGAGGACATCGGATACTTTTTTGTCCATTACTTTATGTGTGAATTTGCGTGCATCGTCGCCTGCATAATCTGCAACTTTCTCACCATTGCCTACAAGGATGTACTTGTATATCATGAGACCTTCCATTCCCACTGGTCCACGGGCATGTATCTTGTTGGTACTGATGCCAACCTCTGCACCTTTTCCATATCGGAATCCGTCTGCAAATCTGCTTGATGCGTTGATCATTACGCTTGATGAGTCCACAAGGCCGGTAAATATCTTTCTCTTTGCCTTGTTCTCGGTGATTATGACGTCTGTGTGGTGTGAACCGTAGCTGTTTATGTGCTCGATGGCCTCTTCCATGTTCTCGACTATCTTTATGGAAACTATAAGGTCATTGTATTCTGTCTTCCAGTCCTCTTCCGTGGCTCTTACGACTTTTTCAAGGAAATCTATCTGCTCGAGGATGCTGTATGAGGCATGGTCACAGCGCATTTCCACACTTGATTCACTGAACAGCTGTGCCATCTTTGGAAGGAACTTTTCTGCTACGTTCTCGTTAACGAGAAGTGTCTCCATTGCATTGCAGACAGCGGGATACTGTATCTTTGAATCAAGGGTTACATCGTAGGCCTTTGTGAGGTCTGCATCATCGTCTATGTAAACATGACAGATTCCGTCTGCGTGTCCCAATACTGAGATGCGGGTGTTGTTCTGAATGTACTTGACAAAATCATTGGAACCTCTTGGAATGAGCAGGTCAATGTATGCGTCCATTGCCAGTATGTCGTTGACCTCTTCTCTGGTTTCCATGAGCTGGAAAGCACCTTTTGGCATTCCTTCCACGGATTCAGCGGCTTCCACCAGCAGATCGAAGATCGCACGGTTGGAGTTGAGTGCTTCGCTTCCGCCCTTGAATGTGGTTGCGTTTCCACTTTTAAGACAGAGTGCCATGACCTGTGGTACAACATCAGGTCTTGCCTCGAATATCACGCCGATAAGGCCAATTGGGCTACTTACCTGATAAAGTTCAAGGTCTGCATCGAGTTCCAGAGTGTTGATGGTTTCTCCAACAGGATCATTGAGCTTGACAACATCAAGTATTCCATCTATCATTCCGGTGATCTTGCTGTCACTTACCTTGAGCCTGTCAACAAGAGCCTGTGAAAGCTCGCCCTTGCGTTTGAGTTTTTCAGCAGCCTCAATGTCCTTTCTGTTAGCTTCCAGTACGAAACGACGGTTCTCGTCAAGGGTCTTTGCCATTGCCTCTAAAGCTGCGTTCTTCGTATCTGTATCAACGCTTGCAAGGACAATTGATGCCTTCTTAGCCTGCATCACTTTTGCTTCGATTTCTGTGACCATGAAATAAACCACCCGGGTTCTAAAAGAGGATTATGTGATAAGTTATAGTATCTATATAATATGCAAATATTGCACATAGTTCTTTACTATTATACTTATCGATTATGAAATTGGTATGGATAGATGTCTTAACCTTCCATTTTTGAATTAAATTAAAATTTAAATTTAAAAGATCATAGATGGCATATAGCAATCTCTTGTAATATCTCGTTCTTGATTGCTATATGGTATATTTAATCTGGCTGATTATCTGCGCGAATTCAACTTCGCAAGCAATCGAAGTATTTCAATGTAGAGCCATACAAGAGTTACTATAAGTCCAAATGCACTGTACCACTCCATGTATTTTGGAGCGTGAGCTTCTACCCCACTCTCAATAAAATCAAAGTCAAGTACAAGGTTAAGTGCAGCAATAATGACTATAAATAGACTGATTCCAATGCTTAGTGGACTTGCATTATCAATTTGCAGTACAGGTATGGAGCTACCAAAAAAGCCCATGAATAGATTGATAACATAAACGACTGCGATTCCTGCAGTAGCAGCGAATACGCCTAACTTGAAGTTCTCAGTCGCCTTGATGATGCCTGATTTATAGGCAAACAGAAGTGCAAAGAATATGCCAAGTGTCAGGAACACAGCCTGTGATACAATTCCCGGGTACATCGTTTCGAAAAAGAATGATATACCTCCAAGAGCAACTCCTTCAAATGCAGCATATATTGGTGCAGTGATGGGAGATGCGGTCTTTTTGAAAACTGTGATAAGAGCAGTAATTAGTCCTCCAATAACGCCGATCATAATAAGGCCCAGACCATCGGCTCCAAGTCCCCATGTGTATGTGGCAGTAATAAGGAGGATACAAAGCAAGAAGAGAGACTTGTTAGCAGTTCCTCCCAGCGTCATGCTGTTCTCAGAAGAATTTACTTCGGCAAATGTATTTTTGTTCAATGCTGGGTTTGCAGTACGCATGATGTAAATCGCTCCTAGTTTCTGATTTTATATTTTATGGGTAGGATGGGGTTATGTAGGTATGATAAATCGTCATGGGTAGATATATACTTTTTTGGTATGTTCTTGGCATGTATTTTTATTTAATTAAAAAATGTGTTATGAGCTAACACACAACACACACGAGATATATTTATCAATAATTGCTTTGTATGGACTGGCAGGAGAATAAAACATGAGCAAACGCGAGTATATGCTGGGAAATGTTGCAATTGCACGCGGTATCGTAGAGGGAGGCGGACAGGTCATATCCGGTTATCCGGGCACACCGTCCTCTGAAATAATCGGTACTCTGGCAGCGATGCAGGATAGGGACTTTTACGTAGAATGGTCAGTTAATGAGAAGGTAGCTCTTGAAGTTGCAGCAGGTGCTGCAATGACAGGTGTGCGTTCCCTTGTAACCATGAAGCACGTTGGTTTAAATGTAGCAGCAGACCCTCTGATGACCCTGGCTTACACAGGTGTCAAGGGCAGTATAGTCATCATCGTTGCAGACGATCCATCATGCCACTCATCACAGAATGAACAGGACACTCGCAGATACTCACAATTTTCAATGATCCCATGTCTTGATCCTGTGGATCCTCAGGAAGCAAAGGACATGATCTCATATGCGTTTGAATTTTCAAACAAGTTCCAGATGCCTGTAATATTCAGGCCGACAACCCGTATCTCGCACGGTAAGTCTGACGTATTGCTTGGTCCTGTCAACGAAACAAAACCCATAGCTGATTTCCAGAAGGACCTCGAAAGATGGGTAATGATCCCTAAGAATGCTCGTATACAACATCCGCATCTCCTCGCTATCCAAAGGGATATGCTTGCAGAACTTGAGAAATCCCCGTGGAACTCTCTTGAAATGCACGAAGGCTGCAAATTCGGTGTAATAGCATCAGGACTTGCATCTGCTTATGCAAAAGAAGCACTGGATAATATGGGGATCGATGCGTGTTTCCTCAAAATTGGAACTTATCCGATTCCTGAAGCTAAGATTCGTACCATGATGGATCAGGTTGATACAATTCTGGTATTTGAGGAAATGGAGCCTGTTGTCGAAGAGCAGGTACGGATAATGGCTCAGCAGCTTTCATCTCCTGTGGAGATCATTGGGAAAATCCAGGCCCCGGTTCCAAGGATATTCGAACTCAATGTTGACGTTTGCGCAGATGTACTTGCAGAAGTGCTTGATCTTGAAAAGCCAGATATGCCAGTTGATATTGGAGAGGACTTCGAATATGAAGCTTGCAGAATAGACCTTCCAATGCGCCCTCCTGTCATGTGTCCAGGATGTTCTCACAGGGGAACTTTTCATGCCATGAAAAAGGCCTTTGGTAAAAATGCAATCTTCCCAAGTGATATCGGCTGCTATACACTTGGTATTCAGAGCGGCACTGTTGATACAACTCTTTGTATGGGTGGAAGTATAACTGTAGCAAGTGGAATGTATCAGGCAGGGGAAACAAAACCGATCTGCTGCTCCATTGGGGATTCAACATTTTTCCACACTGGAATGAATGGTCTACTCAACGCTATCTACAATAAAGCAGACATTACAGTAACTATAGTAGACAATCGTACAACAGCAATGACCGGTCACCAACCAAACCCTGGTATGGGTAGGACTGCTACTGGTGAGGAAACTTCTGAGGTTGATCTTGCAGCTCTCTGCCGTAGTCTGGGTGCTGAATTTGTGGAAACTGTTGATCCTTATGACCTTGAAAGAACTGAGGAAGTTTTCAAAAGAGCAAAGAGCTTCAAGGGAACTTCTGTTGTTATCACAGAACAGCTCTGTGTAATTGATGCAAAACGCTCTGGTATTCGAAGAAAACCGTTTATCATTGAAGCTGATAAGTGTGTGGGCTGTAAACTATGCGTGGATCTTGGTTGTCCCGCAATTGAATTTAACCTGGAAACAAAAGTCGCATCCATCAATGCCATGTGCACAGGTTGTGCAGTGTGCTCGCATCTTTGTAAGTTCGATGCGATCATGGAGGTGAAGAAATGAGTTCTGAAGGAATTTCACAATTCGATCTTATAATTGCTGGTGTAGGTGGTCAGGGTACGATCCTTGCATCTGATATTATTGGCAAGGCTGCAGTGAAGGAAAATATGTCGGTACGTGCAGCAGAAACCCATGGTATGGCACAGAGGGGTGGTTCAGTTGTCAATCATATAAGAATTGGCTGTGAGCTCGGCTCCATGATCCCATTAAAAGGTGCTGATGTAATGCTCGCACTTGAACCAAGCGAGGCTCTGAGGTATATTGACTATCTGGCAGAAGATGGTGTGGTTATAGTGAACACTGCATCTATCCATCCAGTGACCGTAAGTTCAGGACACTGCACTTACCCTAAGATCGATAATATCATTGCAAAACTAAAAGAGAGCAGGAAAGTAATTGCATTCGATGCAACTGCTCTTGCAAGTGAGGCAGGCCACCTTCAATCCATGAATGTTGTCATGGTGGGTGCTATATCTAATTATTTGCCAATACCATCAGAAACCTTGCTTGGATCTGTAAAAACACTAGTTCCTCAGAAAACAGTTGATATTAACGTAAAGGCTTTTGAGCTTGGTAAGTTTCAGCTATGAAAAAGGGATATTCATCCCTTTCTACTATTTTTTCAAAGCGTTAATAATTAGATTCATATGCAGAATCCTTTTAAGTGATCTTTGATCTGTCCCTTCATATCTTCATTGGCAAGTGCAAAATCAATAATTGCTTTGACGTATTCTACTTTGTCACCGGTGTCATATCTTTCTCCAGTGAATTTATAGGCGTATATCTGCTGCTCTTCTTTTAGCAGGCGAATGCCGTCAGTAAGCTGAATTTCCCCGCCAATACCGGTTGTGGTTTTCTTGATGCAGTCCAGTATTTCCGGTGTGAATACATATCTTCCAATTGCTCCAATATTTGAGGGTGCGTTTTCAGGTTCCGGTTTTTCAACAATGTCCTCAAGCAGGTAAAGTGATTCATCCATTGGCTTTCCCTGGATAATTCCATAACTTCCTGTCTTTTCCATTGGCACTTCTTCAACTGCTATTGTGGAGCGGCCATATTTCTTAAAATTATTAATGAGCTGTTTTGTGCATGGTGTTTTATTCACTATGATATCGTCACCCAGGAGTACTGCAAAAGGTTCGTCGTTGATGTGTTTTTCAGCGGTAAGGATTGCATCTCCAAGTCCTCTTGGTTCCTTTTGCCTGATGTAATGTATATCGACCATTGAGGAAATGTCCTGGACAATTTTTAACAGATTATCTTTGTTTTTTTCCTTAAGGTGCATCTCCAGTTCAGGTGCATCGTCGAAGTAGTCTTCTATGGATCGTTTGCTTCTTCCGGTTATAAATATGATGTCATCAATTCCAGATTCTATGGCTTCTTCCACTACGTGGTGGATGACCGGTTTATCAATTATAGGAAGCATTTCCTTTGGCATTGATTTGGTCGCCGGTAAGAATCGTGTTCCAAGTCCTGCCACTGGTATTACTGCTTTTTTTATTTCCATTTTTACTCCTGCGTTAATAATATCTTACAGTCTGTATTTTTGGATATTAATGTGTTTATCTTATAAATTTATATATAGTACATCCCATTTACACTTGTTTCACATTCTGCAGTTCTGCTGGCTTTTGCAATGCTCCAATTTAATTGGATTTAGGAATATCTTTATATACTTCATACACGTTGATAGGCGCAATGTCAGGTTATATGATGTATAATATGACTGGATTAAGATTATAGTGCGAAAAAGTCGGATTTAACATGAGTGTCGGGGCCTCTTCACGAATGCCCAGCGTGTACAAAGTAGTACACAGGAAATACAGTGATGTTTAAATCTTTTCGAGATGAACACAGTCGGTTATCATATGTGGTATATCGGCATGCGCTTTCAATTTGAAGCGATGGCATAAGCTGCCGGATGCGTACGGACAAAGTACGTGGAGTTCGGCTAAAGCCATGTTTCTGTTGTTAGTGGGTGTGATTGATAGCTTTTTTGTATTTTGGCCGGGCAATGCCGGGTCCACTTAAGACGAAAATGTGCAATTAGGAGAATAATATATGGCAAAAGGACATAGACCAAGACGAGGATCACTCGCTTTTAGTCCGCGCAAAAGAGCAAAAAGCCACATACCACGGTTCAGATCATGGCCGGAATCCGCAGGAGAATCAAAACTCCAGGATTTTGCAGGGTATAAAGTGGGAATGACTCATGTTGTATTGATCGACGATGTAAAGAACAGTCTTACAGAAGGAATGGAAATTTCAGTTCCAGTCACAATTGTAGAGACTCCTGCAGTACGTGTTGCTTCAGTACGTGCTTACACCAGTTCATCATACGGTGAAAAAGCAATTGCAGAAGCATGGGCATCTGAACTTGACGAAAGTCTTGGAAAGACCATAAAGCTTCCAAAGAACTCAAACACCGATTCTGCTCTTGAGAAGATCAGCAGTTTGATCGAGGAAGGCAGTGTTGCTGACATTAAGGTAGTCACATACACATTACCAAAGAATCTTTCTGGTGTTGCTAAGAAAAATTCCGATATCATGGAATCTGCTGTAAGAGGCACTGATGTTGCATCTAAGTTCGAATATGCTAAGTCCATACTCGGCGCTGAGATCAAGATCGGTGATGTATTCAACAACGGTGAATTCGTTGATGTCGCAGCTATCACCACCGGTAAGGGTACTACAGGCCCTGTTAAAAGATGGGGTATCAATCTGGCAAAGAACAAACACTCACGCCAGGGAAGTCTCAGGCAGATCGGTACTCTCGGTCCATGGAATCCTTCAGTGGTCAGCTGGAGAGTTCCACAGATGGGTCAGGCAGGTTATCACCAGAGGACTGAATACAACAAGCGTATACTTGATGTCGCTACAGAAGGAGATATCACTCCAGAGGGCGGTTTCGCAAATTACGGTGTTGTAAATGGCGATTATATCTTGATCAAAGGAAGTATTCCTGGTCCAGCAAAGAGACTTGTAAGGCTCAGAGATCCAATAAGGTCCAAGGTACCTACAATGGGCGAACCACAGCTCCTTCATGTGAGCACACAGTCCAACCAGGGGTGAATTGAATGGTTTCAGCAAAAGTTATAGATTTATCTGGAAACGCAAAAGGCGACATTGATATGCCTGAAGTTTTCAATGAAGTTTATAGACCTGACCTTATCAAAAAGGCAGTTCTTACAGCACAGGCAAACAGGCTGCAGCCATATGGTCCTAAAATACACGCAGGTATGGAAACATCCGCTGTATCATGGGGATCAGGTAGAGGTGCAGCGCAGATCCCAAGGATCGCAAATGGTAGCCGTGCAGCAAGAGTTCCTCAGTCTGTAGGTGGAAGAAGGGCACACCCTCCTAAACCAGGGACTGACAGAACTGAAAAAGTAAACAAGAAAGAAAGACGCATGGCTATTCGCTCAGCTATAGCATCAACAGCTAATTCAGACCTTGTATCTGCTCGTGGCCACAAGTTCGACGCAGAGCTCCCATTAGTGGCTGACAATGCACTCGAAGCGGTGGAAAAGACAAAGGATGTCATCAGCTTCCTGCAATCTGCAGGTGTTTATGACGATGTTATCCGCGCAAAAGATGGTAGGAATATCAGGGCTGGAAAAGGCAAGGTACGTGGCAGGAGATTCAAGGACAAGAAGAGTATTCTTATCGTTGCTGGAAATGATAGTGCACTTTTTAGATCAGCAAGAAACCTTTCCGGTGTAGATGTAGTTTCAGTAGCTTCATTGAATACTGAATTCCTTGCACCAGGTACTCACGCAGGTAGATTGACTGTATGGACCGAGTCAGCAATAGCCGATCTGGAGGGTATGTTCGTATGAGCTCCATAAAATATCCATTTATCACAGAAAAGGCAATGATGCTTCTTGAAGACAACAAGCTTCAATTCATCGTGGACACTCGCTCTAACAAGGGCCAGATCAAGTCCGATGTTGTGGAGATGTATGGCTTCCCCGTAAAGTCAATATGCACCATGACTACAATGAAAGGTATTAAAAAGGCCGTAGTAACATTCGAAGGTGGAGATGCTGCTCACGAAATTGCTACAAGAATTGGTTTGATGTGAGGTGAACTAATATGGGTAAAAGACTTATACCACAGAATAGGGGTCGTGGAACTCCTGCTTACAGGTCACCTTCACACAAGTTCAAAGGTGCAATGAAGCATCCTCGCGTGGATGACAATGATACTGTATATGCTACAGTTATTGATATCGTGCATGATCCTGCACGCTCTGCACCAGTTGTGAAAGTTTCTTTCGATAACGGTGAAGAGCGCTTGATCCTTGCTCCTGAGGGTATCTCAGTAGGCGCCAAGATCGCATGCGGAATTTCCGCAGATATCAAGCCTGGAAACATTCTGCCATTAGCAGAGATTCCCGAAGGTATTCCTGTATGTAATGTTGAATCCAAGCCAAATGATGGTGGGCAGCTCGCTCGCTCCTCTGGTGTGTATGCTACAGTTGTATCACACGACCTTGGTAAAACCGTTGTTCAATTACCATCCGGTGAAATGAAATGGTTCGATCCTAAATGCCGTGCAACAATCGGAATCGTTGCTGGTGGCGGTAGGGTAGACAGACCTTTCCTCAAGGCAGGTAAAAAATACCACAAGATGAAATCAAGGGCTGCAAAATATCCACGTGTATCAGGTGTTGCTATGAACGCCGTTGACCACCCGTATGGTGGAGGTAATCGTAAGCACCCTGGAAGATCAACAACCGTTGCTAGAAATGCGCCACCTGGTTCTAAGGTAGGTCATATCGCAGCACGCAGGACCGGAAAACGTTAACCGGAGGATTATATCATGGCAAGAAAATCATCATCAAGATTACCAAAACGAAAAGGAGAATATACCTTCCGTGGTAAAACGGTAGAGGAACTCCAAAAATTAAGCATGGAGGAGTTTGCAGAATTATTGCCATCAAAAGAGCGCCGTACTATTAGAAGGGGCTTCACAGATGGTAGGAAAGATGTAATTCAGCAGATCCGAGATGGTAAGGACAATGTTCGTACTCACTACAGGGATCTTATTATATTCCCTGAAATGGTAGGTAAGAACCTTGAAGTATACAACGGCAAAACTTTTGTGGCATTTGAGGTACAACCTGAAATGCTTGGACGTAGGTTCGGAGAATTCGCTCCAACAAGGCCTAGATGTTCACACGGAAGTGCTGGTGTCGGAGCGACCCGTTCAAGTAAGTTCGTCCCACTGAAATAAGGTGATTGAATATGGCAAGAGTTGGATATTCAATGGAAATGGACCCAAAAGTAAGCTCAAAGGCAATGGGTGCAGAACTTCATATATCACCTAAGAAGTCACGTGAACTTGGAAAAGCGATCAAAGGCATGCGCACAGAGGCTGCAGAGAAATATCTCGAAGATGTTGCTGAGGTTAAGCAGGCTGTTCCTTTCAAGAGGCACAACGATGGTTATTCTCACAGAAAAGGACCTATGGCTGCTGGTGGATATCCTGTGAAGGTATCACTGGCTTTCCTGAAGATTCTGGAAAATGCCAAAAGCAATGCTGAATACAAAGGACTCGACCCTAAGCACATGTATATTGCACACGTTAGTGCAAAGCGTGGCCGTGTGATCCATGGAATGCGCGCAAGAGCACGTGGCCGTGGCAGTCCAAAGAACACAGAGACTGTAAATGTCGAGATTATTTTGAATGAGGTGCGTTAATGGCAATAGAGAAGAAGTTCGTTCAGGATGGCTATACAAAGGCATCAATGGATGAATATTTCGCAAAACAGCTTAGCAGAGCTGGTTACGGTGGTATGGAGATAAATCGTACTCCAATGGGTACACAGATCACTGTCTACGCTGAAAAGCCTGGTATGGTTATCGGTAAGGCTGGAAAGGTTATCCGAAAACTCACTCGTGATATTGACAGATTGTATGACATGGACAACCCTCAGATCGATGCACAAGAAGTCAAAAGACCTGAACTCAATGCTCAGATGATGGCATCACGTCTTGCATCATCCATCGAAAGAGGATGGTACTTCAGGAAGGCTGGCCACAACACAATGAGAGCTATCATGAATTCCGGTGCTCTTGGTTGTGAGATCATAATGTCCGGTAAGGTTACCGGTTCAAGATCAAGAATTGAGAAAATTGTCAATGGATATATCAAACATGCAGGTAAGCCTGTAGATGATATCGTTGACGAAGGGTTTGCAACAGCTGTTAAAAAGCTCGGAACCATTGGATGCAAAGTTAGAATTATCCCTCCTGGTGCAGTATTGCCTGACGCGTTCGTAATGAAAGACATTGTCGAGGAAGCTGAAGTTGAAGTAGTCGTTGCTGGCGATGATGCAAAAGCTGGCATTGAAGAACTTGTTGAAGCTGAAGCAAAAGGCGAGACTGTAGATGAGGAGGAAGTCGAAGTAGTTGCTGAAGAGACTGTTTCAGAAGAAGCACCTGCTGCTGAAGAAACTGTTGAGGAGGTAGCAACTGAGAATGCAGAGGAACCTGCACCAACTGAAGGTCTGGCTGATGAACAGCGCAGACTTGCAGACGATGGTGTCTGGCAACACAAGCATGAAGGCTATGATTACTGGCACCCTGCTGCCCGTGTACACAAGGAGGATAAATAATGGCAATCCTTCGTGTAAACGAGATCAGGGACATGTCACCTGCTGAAAGAATGGACGAACTTGATAAAATGAGAGACGAATTAATCCGTGAGCGTGCTCTTTCCTCCGCCGGTGGTGCTCCTGACAATCCTGGAAGGATTGGCGAACTCAAGAGAACCATTGGAAGAATCAAGACCATTCAGAATGAAATGAAGGAGATCTGAAGTGGATATCACTCCTTCAAGATTGATATTTCACGAACTGATTGGATTAGTGGCTGATGTAGTAGAAGCTACTAACCCAACGTTGAAAAATATACACGGCAAAGTGGTTGATGAAACAAAGAACATGATAATTGTTCAAACAAAGGCGGGACAGTCAATGGTTCCAAAAAAAGACACGACCTTTGTGTTTCAGATACCTGCTCGCTTTTCGGGCAAGCATGCTGAGAGGTATGTAAAAGTAAACGGGAACCTTCTGCTCTCCCAACCGGAGAACAGAACCAAAAATATTAGAAAAATACGCATGAGGTAATAATCATGGCAAGAGATATTGGATTGGATATACCAGCTCCAGATACGGAATGTGACGATATAAACTGTCCATTCCATGGAGAACTTCCAATTCGCGGACAGGTCCTTGTAGGAACTGTCGTAAGCGATAAGATGGATAAGACTGTGGTCATTCAACGAAAACATGAGATCCTTATTAAGAAGTATCAGAGATACGAAAAGAGACAATCAAAGATACACGCACACAATCCTCCTTGCATTAATGCAAAGGTTGGAGACGTTGTTACGATTGCAGAATCAAGACCACTTAGCAAGACCACATCCTATGTAGTTGTCAAAGCGGAGGCCCAGGTATGAGGGGCACTAGATCTAAAGTTCCACGTTCATTAAATGCTGGAGCAAAGATCGACTGCGTAGACAATACCGGTGCACGTGTTGTTGAGATCATTTCTGTAAAAGGTTACAGAGGTGTCAAGAACAGGATGCCAAAAGCTGGTATCGGTAACATGTGTGTCGTTTCTGTAAAGAAGGGCACTCCTGAGATGCGCAAGCAGATCCTGCTGGCAGTTGTAGTTCGCCAGAGGCAGGAATTCCGTCGTCCGGATGGTCTTAGGGTTTCATTTGAGGATAACGCTGTTGTTATCGTCGATAAAGATGGAATACCAAAAGGAACTGATTTCAAAGGTCCTGTGGCAAGAGAAGCTGCAGAAAGGTTCCCAAAGATCGGAACCACTGCATCTAATGTAGCATGAGGTGAGGAAATGGTATCAAATCAACCAAGAAAACAGAGGAAAGCAAGATATAACGCACCTCTTCACATCAAGCAGAGATACATGGGTGCTCCTCTTTCAAAGGACCTTCGCAGCAAGTATGGTAGCAGATCCGTAAACGTAGTTGTCGGTGACACTGTTGCAATCATGCGCGGAGACCATGCTGGTACAACAGGAATAGTAGAAGCGATCTCATTAAAACATGGGACAATCGTAGTTGAGGGTGTATCTGTTTCCAAAGCAGATGGAACTGAAGTGACAAGGCCAATTTACCCTTCAAACGTAACGATAACCTCCCTTGAAATGAAAGATGGTCGCAGAGAAGCAATAATCAGTAGGAAATAGGTGATTCTGTGGGTAAACATCAGAAAAGAATATCTGTCCCAAACAGCTGGCAGATATCAAAGAAATCCAATAAATGGATCACATCAACAAGACCTGGTCCACACAACAAGCAGCAGAGCATTCCTCTGGCTGTAGTTCTGAGGGACATGTTGGGTGTAGTTGATAATCGTGCAGAAGCAAAGCGTGTCCTATCTGAAGGTAAGGTTCTAGTTGACGGGATTGTCAGAAAGGATCTGAGATTCCCAGTAGGGTTATTGGATGTAATATCAATTCCATTAGAGAATATCGCATATCGTGTCCTTTTAGACCAAAAGGGAAGGCTCGTACTTCACACACTGGA
>Ga0102925_1000499_pt1 | contig 21652 bp, 19 predicted proteins | sample SalPonR1_A_D1_MG_FD_78216 | JGI IMG/M metagenome (GOLD analysis project Ga0102925, IMG submission 78216) | Salt pond soil microbial communities from South San Francisco under conditions of wetland restoration - Salt Pond MetaG R1_A_D1_MG | ecosystem: Environmental > Aquatic > Marine > Intertidal...
CAGAGAAGATTACGAAGTAAACCGTTATAAAAACGCTGTGGAAAAATTATTTAAAACAGCACGGCGTAAAGTTATACTTACGCAGTTATTCTGGTCGGGTGTGGCAATTATGTTTATGACTACCCTGGTGATTATTTTCTGGTATGGAGGAAAGGAAGTTCTGGCCAACCGGCTGACAGCAGGAGATCTCGTCGCATTTATTATCTATGCACTAAACATTTCCCGTTCTATCAGTCAGTCTTCCCGGCTCTATGCCGCCCTGAATACGGCAGCCGGCGCATCGGAGCGCATATTTGATCTGCTGGAAGAGAAACCGGAAATCTGGGATTCAGATAATGCACAGACAATTAATAATGTCAGGGGTGAGATTCAGCTGGAGGATGTACATTTTGCCTATGATGAAGGAAAAGATGTTTTGAAGGGAATATCGTGTAAAGTAAATGCGGGCGAATCGGTAGCTCTGGTTGGGCCAAGCGGGGCAGGCAAGACCACTCTTATGAATTTGATTCCCAGATTTTATGATCCGCACAGGGGTTCTATCTATGTAGATGGGATAAATATCAAAAATATCAAAGTAAAATCGCTCAGGAAACAGATTTCAATTGTGCCGCAGGAGGTTCATCTGATTGGTTCGACCATCAGGGAAAACATCCTTTACGGCAGGCTGGATGCTACTCACGAAGAGGTTAAAGAAGCTGCAAAAGACGCCAATGCACATCAATTCATCATGGAGACCTCAAATGGATATGATACCCTAATCGGTGAGAAAGGCATAAAACTGAGTGGCGGGCAGCGTCAGCGTATTGCGATAGCAAGAGCAATTTTGAAAAACCCGGCTATCCTGCTGCTCGATGAAGCAACGTCCTCGCTTGACTCCGAATCAGAAGCACAGGTACAGGAAGCGCTCTACCGACTGATGCAAAACCGGACAACATTTGTAATAGCACACAGGTTATCTACTGTTCAGCATGCCGATCGCATAATGGTTCTTGACGACGGAAAGGTGGTAGAGGCCGGAACACATACCGGACTGATCCGGGAAAACGGATTGTACAGTCATCTTTATGAACTTCAGTTCAGAGACCTGGAAAAGGATCACGGGATATCGTAGTTCCGCATAAATATATAGGCCGAGCAAACTGTTCTTCTTATTTTTCACCCCACTTTTCAAACCAGGATCTCAAATAGAGCTGGCTTCTGATAAAGTTTGACGGTATGGAGCTGGTTCCGTGCCACTCATTTTGAAAACGGACCATTGCTGTCGGAACGCCCAGAACCTGGAGAGCGGCATAGTACTCCTCAGTTTGTGACATGGGAGTCCGGAGATCATTTTCACCGGTCATAAGCATAGTTGGAGTTGTTACATTTCCAACCTGCATGAGCGGAGATCTTTCGAGATGTTCAGTCGGATCATCCCATGGCAGGCTTTCAAAATTCTTGTACCAGCTGATTCCATCTGTAGTTCCTACAAATGAAAGCCAGTTAGTAACTGGACAGTTTGAGGATGCTGCAGTAAAGCGGTCTGTCTGGCTCACAACCCATGCAGTCAGTACACCTCCGCCGGAACATCCGTAAACATACATTCTTTCTTCATCAACCCAGCCTTTGCTGATCAGTTGATCCACACCTGCCATCAGGTCATCATAATCCTTTCCCGGATAGGCGTTATTGATTTCGTTGCCAAACGCACTTCCATACCCGCTGCTGCCCCTGGGGTTGGTATATAACACGAGATACCCGTTGGCGGCATGCTCCTGCCAGGAATAGCTGAACCCGACTCCATACATTCCGTGAGGACCGCCATGAATAGCAAGCATCATGGGATAGGTTTCTGAGGGATCAAAATCCGGAGGTTTTACAACCCAGCCCTGGATATCAAGATCGTCGGACGATTTATACCAGAGTTCTTCCACGTCTCCCAGTTTTACATTTTTCATCAGGTCCGCATTCATCTCTGTAAGCCTTTCCATGCGCTCAGGTCTGTCCGGATTGATAAGGTAAATATCACCCGGCTCATGGAATGAAGAGACTGTGGCACCTAAAATTCCATCTTGACTGACCGACGCGACACTGACCTGATGAATTCCCTCTGTTACCGTCTGCACGCCACCATTTACAGATACATAGTGAATATTACGGCTTCCTTCTGAATTAGCGGTGAAGTAGAGTCCTTCACTGTCAGGTGCCCATATCATATTTCTTGCCGACCTGTCAAAATCACCGGAAATTATTCTCGGGCTTGATCCATCACGGTTCATTAAATGGATTTTACGATTTCGGTATGTGCCTGTATGCCAGTCATCACCGAGATAGGCAATATGCCGGCCATCAGGAGATGGAATTGCATTATAGTCTACTCCGTACCTGTCGGTAAGCTGTCGAATCGTACCATCTTCAACAGAAACCGAATAAATTTCACTATGGCGCCATTGCAGATCAGCATCTTCTACACGCAGGGATGAAAAAACAAGTTCCTTTCCATCGGCAGTCCATTCAGCGGATGAGTGATTCCAGTCGCCATCGGTAAGCTGACGAACAGCACCTCCGTCAGCAGACACTACAAAAAGGTGAGAGTAGGAATCATCTACATATCCGCGGCGGTCGCGCCTGTAAACCGGACGTTCCACAACCTTTGGACTTTCGGTCCAGCTGGCGCCTTCAGGACGTGGAGGCATATGAATGGTAAGCGAAGTCTTTGAATCTACTGCACGGTTAAATGCTATATATTTACTATCGGGAGACCAGCGTATGCCGGAAGGGGAGTGATTCAGCCGGGTAATCTGACTGGTTGCGCCTTCATCATCCATCCAGCGCACAAAAATTTGATTACCATCCGGCTCACCTTTGGCAGTGTAGGCAATACGAGTTCCATCCGGTGACCAGGCAGGGTTTGAACCCTCAGCTAAAAATCGTTTTCGTTCACCATTGGCTCTCATGATCCATATTTCTGATTTTCGGGCGTCCTCTATTTGGTCGATCCAGCCCCGCGTGTATACCACGTGTTCGCCATCAGGCGAAATTTGCGGATTTCCTGCTGACTGAAGCTGCCAGTACATATCAAGGTCCAGCATTTTATCAGAATCAGATTGCTGTGCATAGCTTTGGGGAAGAATCAGGAAAAACAGAGTAAATGCCGCAATGGCAAACTTAAGAATAGCTGGAGGGTAGCAGAGTATTTTCATCATGGTAGGTTTAGTTACTGGTTTGGCAAATGGCGTGGTCCGGAATAGAAGACACAGAAATTTGCATTTCGCTTTAAATCTATCAAAGAATTTGGAAAAAGCAATAAGCCACAGAAAAAAGTGATCGGGATAAGATGAAAGTCAGGGCAGAATCACCATTAAAAAGGAAGATATGAGCGAACAATAATCTGTATAAGTGGAAGATTTACAAGGTATAATTTTTGATTAGAAAGATGCAGCTTACTTTTATTTAAAAAAAACTGTATGTGCACATATCCATAAATTCATACGATATCTCATATAGTATATTTCTATCAAAGTTCAATTTATATAACCAAATGATTTGTTAAATTTAGGATAGCGAAATAAAAAATTATAAATAAAATTCGGCATGGATAATATGGACAAAAAAGAGAATCAAGGCTCATCAAACAAAGCATCAACGTATAAAGGAAATGAAGAAAGTAAGTGTCCTTTTCACAATGGTTCTGCAAGACAATCTGCCGGTGCCGGTATCAAAAATCACGACTGGTGGCCAAATAAACTAAACCTGGATATACTTCGCCAGCATTCTTCTCTGGCCGATCCCATGGGCGAAGATTTTAACTATGCAGAAGAATTTAAGAAACTTGATCTGAATGCCGTTAAGCAAGATCTCTACGATCTGATGACCGACTCCCAGGACTGGTGGCCGGCTGATTGGGGTCACTACGGCGGGCTCTTCATTCGAATGGCCTGGCACAGTGCCGGAACATATCGTGTTGCTGACGGTCGGGGAGGGGGAAGTACAGGTAATCAGCGTTTTGCTCCTCTCAACAGCTGGCCCGACAATGTAAACCTCGACAAAGCCCGCCGATTGCTTTGGCCGATCAAGAAAAAATATGGAAGGAAATTATCATGGGCCGACTTAATGATTTTGGCAGGTAATGCCGCCCTGGAATCAATGGGTTTTGAGACTTTCGGTTTCGGCGGCGGAAGGGCAGACATCTGGGAACCTGAAAAAGATATCAACTGGGGACCTGAAAATGAGATGCTTGCCGACGAGCGTCATGATGAAGACGGCAATCTTGAAGGAAGGCTTGCCGCTGACCACATGGGATTGATTTATGTGAATCCAGAAGGTCCGAACAGCGAACCGGATCCGGCAAAATCAGCATACTTCATCAGGCAATCATTTGCCCGTATGGCGATGGATGACTATGAGACGGTAGCACTGATTGCCGGCGGACACACTTTCGGCAAAGTACATGGTGCTGCTCCTGAAGACCATAAAGGTCCTGAGCCCGAAGCAGCCTCTATAGAGCAACAGGGGCTTGGCTGGGAAAGTGATTATGGAACCGGTAAAGGCGGAGACACAATCTCCAGTGGCCTGGAAGGTGCATGGACTAACAAACCAACGGAATGGGATATGGGCTTTTTCGAAAACCTGTTCGGTTACGAGTGGGAACTGACCAAAAGTCCCGCAGGTGCCTGGCAGTGGGAGCCAAAAGATGGAGCAGGTGATGGCACCGTACCCGATGCACACGATCCCTCAAAAAAGAATCCGCCAATGATGTTAACCACCGACCTCGCTCTGAAAGTGGACCCTGAATATGAAAAGATCTCGAGACATTTTTATGAGAACCCGGATGAGTACGCCGATGCTTTTGCCCGTGCATGGTTTAAGCTTGTTCACCGCGATATGGGACCAAAGTCACGTTATCTGGGGCCTGAAGTTCCTGAAGAAGATCTGCTCTGGCAAGATCCCATTCCGGAAGTTGATCATGAACTGATTGATGAACAAGACATCGCACAGCTAAGGAAAGAGATCCTGGATTCTGATCTGACCGTCTCTGAACTTGTATCTGCTGCCTGGGCATCCGCATCAACCTACAGAGATTCCGATAAGCGGGGAGGTGCAAACGGTGCGCGGGTCCGGCTGGCTCCCCAAAAGGATTGGGAAGTCAACAATCCTGAACAATTAGCCAGGGTGTTACATATACTTGAGGATATCCGGGAGAAATTCAATGCAGCTCAGTCCGGCGATAAGAAGGTTTCTGTAGCCGACTTAATCGTACTTGGTGGATGCGCCGCTATCGAGAAGGCAGCCGAAAAGGCAGGGTATGATATAACTGTACCTTTTACACCTGGACGCACCGATGCCACGGAAGAACAAACTGATGTAGAATCCTTTGAATGGCTGAAGCCCGATGCAGACGGATTTCGTAATTACTACGATACCAAACGCAACGCAACAGCAGAAGAACTGTTGATAGATAAAGCACAGCTGATGAAACTAACTCCAACCGAAGTGACAGTGCTTCTGGGCGGTATGCGAGTGCTGGGTACCAACTACAATGGTTCTGATCATGGTGTATTTACCAATAATCTGGGTTCATTGACCAATGACTTCTTTGTGAACCTGGTAGATATGGGTATAACCTGGAAAGCCGTATCAGATGATCAGGAACTGTTCGAGGGGCGTGATCGTAATACCGGTGAAGTTAAATGGATCGGAACCCGGGCAGACCTGATATTCGGTTCAAATTCCGAGCTGCGCGCTCTTGCTGAAGTTTATGCAACGGATGACTCCGAGGAGAAGTTTGTTAAAGACTTTGTAGCAGCATGGAATAAGGTGATGAACCTGGATCGGTTCGACCTGGATTGATTTCACCCTGCGTAGAATGAGATTCTGAAAAGAACCTCTGAATTGTAAGTGTATACCTGGTTACAGGTAAACTAAAAAGGCCGCCCGGCAACAGGCGGCCTTTTTCATATACGGCTATTGCTGCCTGATTAGGTAATAACTAAAAAATTTAGAGGCAGGTAAGCTTCAATCTTCTCTGAAAATTTTAGATAATCTATAATTTTTGCCAAGTTACTATTTAAAAATCAATGACATTCCTGTGAATTTATTTATTTTCTTGATTTTTGATCAGGATTAAAAATATAACGCCTAAGTGTACAACAGGTACATGTACAGTTTCGTACTACTATCTGTTATTTGTAGTTATGAACCAACTTTCCTGACGCTAATACCGTATGCCTTTTTAGGGTTTTCAACAAGCAGTAAATGAATATCCTCCCGGGTAAAGCCGTTCTCTTTTAAAGATGGGATAAGATATCTGAACATATCGGTATAACCGCTGAAGTCACCACCGTTATTCTCTCCAACCGTATACCAGCCGGAATCATGTGAAATCAATAATTTATTTAATACTCTTTCCTTTTTCATGCCGGTTAAACGCTCAATAAACCATTCAATGCGGTTTGGTTTTTCCGGATCTGAAGAAGGAGCATTGCTGACATTATCCAGGGATATCCATGCTCCCTGGTTAGCGGCTTCGATATTTCCATTTAATGTACCCATTTGAGCATGAGTCCAGACAAAGGCCTCGGGCGAGACTCCTTCATTTCTTAAAATTTCGATCTGCTCAAATGCAGGTTCATCGGTTCCTGTGTGAGATACAATCGTCAAACCTGTGGCTTTGTGGGTAAGAGCAGCTGCTTTCACAAGTTTTTGATGCAAAAGTGAAAGCGTACCTTCTTCCTGTACTGATATCTTTATAAATCCGGGATAAACACCACTTTCTTCGATTCCTTTTTTAAACTCATCGATCCAGACGCGGGCAATTTCTTCCGCATTATCTTCGAATGCATGTTCAGGGATAAATTTATTATCTCTGGCACCGTAATAACCTGTATTGGTAACGATGTTGAGACCCGTTTTTTCCGCAAGTTCTTTCAGAACTCCCGGATCGCGACCCAAATAAGCCGGCGTGCATTCGAAAAATGTATCAACACCCTCTGCTTTGGCTTTCATAAGAAACGGAAGTACGCGTTTAACCACCTTTGATTTGTCCCATCTATGGTATCCCGAACTGTCGGCTCCGATCCAGTCTACCATTACATGTTCGTGGATCAACGAAGTTCCCATCTCTTCAGTTGAGATTTCACCAGTTACCGTCATGATTTTTTCCTGGCCTGAAGAGTTATTGCAGTTTATGAAGATAAGAGCCGTAATCAGAATAAGCAGTTTTTCATAATTCTTCATTTTTCTGTACATGATAAGTTTCAATTAGAATCACAATAAATCAGTAAATAAAAACAATATATGGTGTATTATAATCCGAATAGACAATTTATTTTACTGTAATTGCTGACGTTGTTAAAAAGTATTTTTATAACTGGAATTTTTGAGTCCAGGCCTTAAATCCCGAACCAATTTCTTCCATTTCATTTAAATAGTGATACTTTGAAGTTGAACCCCATTGGTGGTTTTTAAGGTTGTTTAAGAAATTTATTCCCTGTTCCTTATACAACTCTTTAACTCTTAGCAAAAAAACCACTTGATACCAGGCATAGTTTTCAACTCCAACGCTTACATACATCTCTTCAAAATCATTAAGAGAGGTGTAGCGCGGATTTATCTCTTTTACTAAGATTTCCGATACATCAATCCAAATATCACGTTCCTTTTGGAAACCCTGGTCGATATAAGAATAAGCGAAATAAGTTGCTGCAAATTCATATGTCCACCTGTTCGGGAAACTGATACCATAAGCATTGGCGTAAATATGGCCAAGTTCATGAAACCCGATTAACGAAACAAAAAGGTTGACGATTTCATCGTTTGTCATTCCATATTGAGAATCCAGCTCGTATCCATTGATAGCAGTCAATATTGCGTTAGAGAGAGCATTTTTAGAATCAGCCGGTATGCAAACAATATAGGGCGGACCTGAGACAAAGGGCAGGCCATAGGGGATAGGGGTTATTTTTTCCCAGCTTACTGAATCTATAACAGCTACCGAAAAGGATTGCTTAGCTCCAAAATTATCTTCAAAGAATCCAATAGATTTACCAAGCAGATTTAAACTCGATTCCGCCCGGCCCTTAAAGCCTTCCGTGTAATATGCAACAATATCACCATCTATCGAATTAAGTTGTAAGGCCCTTACTTTTTCGAGTGTTGATTGATCGGGAGCTCTGCAAGAATTGCTGAGAAACAGAGTAAGAAGTAAAATAAAATGCGTAATGAAGTATTTCACTATTCAATATAGTTTTGCTGTAAAGGTATTACTCTTAATTTGCAATGGATTTATAAATTACGAAGTTTAAATAAATTTGTGCTACAAATTATTTGTGAATGCAATACTTACAGCGGTTATCAGATCTTTTGAATATTCAATCTTTTCTATTTTCCCGTTGATTAATTTTCCAAATTCGAATTTCCGTGAAACAGATGGCATTATTTATAAAAATCCGCCATGATCCAGAGCCAGCGACTTGAAGGATGAACCCAGATCTCTTTCCAGTTATATACATTCTCGGCAGGCCAATAGGGTAGATCACGGTTAAAATGTGTTTGTACTCCAACAGGCAAACCGCCGACCAAATTACCACTCATTGCACTATACTGAGCAGCATAACGATATCCCTCGCCATACATTAAACTTTGATTAAAAGGGTTTAAACCTAAATGCCAGTCAAGTTGCTTATAGCTCAATGCTAAAAGCTCGTCATCATTTAAATAATTTGCCGCGGTACTCAGACCCTTGGCTTGTGAAAGAATTGTTCCGCTATTGCCGCGGAAAGAGGTCCAGGTTGGAAAACTTTTCAGGTAGTATTGATCATTTAGCTGAAATCCACTTTTGATCTGCTCTGCCTCGATATCATCGTCCGCACTGTTCAGGTCGTAGATACCGGCCGGAATCATAAAATAGGGATCAGTATATTTCGATATTTTCTTGTAATAATCTGCATACAGACGAATTGCTTTTTGCCATTCACCACTTTTTATATGGTCAGGGAATAATTGGCTTAACCTTACAAGACCAATTACAAGGTCTTGTTCGTGTCCCCTGTGAGAGTAGTGAAGAATCGATTCTTTATTGGCTGAACGATAAAAGAATCCTTTCAAAGGAATGTCGGCAGTAAGATCTTCCTGTTGCTGACTTTGTAAAATATAATCGCCATATAAAATGGCGGCATCTTTATACGTTTTTTTTCCTGTTGCTTCAAATAGAGTGAGTGAGGCATTTAAAGCAGTTGCGGCCAACGGAGCACTATCTATATTTTCGTTCAATTCGTCCGTTGCAAATTTCCAATCTTCCTCAGCGCTGTCCAGTGCATATTTTGCCAGTTTCAGATCTTTATCGCTTAAAACCATCGCAGCTTTGGCTTCTGTCCTTGCTGCCCGGAAATTTTCTTCCGCACTGTTTCTTGCTGTGCTTGGAACATCATCTACTTCTGTTCCGATGATTCCGTCCGTCCAAAAATCCATGGTGGACCAGGTTGGCCTGTATCCATTCCCGAAACGGGTTTTTAACATCCAGTCTAATCCCCATTTTCCCTCTTTTATTAACCGAGCCGAGAGCACGGGATCAGAGTGGCGAAGATCATAAGCCAGTGTGAATTTGGCATGAGTTGCCTCTGCGGTATTTGTTAGTCCCTGGGATAAATCTCCCGCATCATGCCATCCGCCATTGATTGTAACAGATTTGTCACGATGGACACTAACCCAGTCTCTGTGACATACTGCATGGACCCCGGGTACGGCATAACCACACCGTTGTGAATAAAAATGATTGATCGTTTTGATGACTGTACTACGATATACATCCTCAAAACTCCCGATTTTAAATGATTTAGTTTTTTTATCACCGGCTTTAAGAATAAATGTACCTGTCTGATCAAACTCACTGAAATCCATCTGCTGAAATGTCCCAATAGGAGTTTCTTTTGAAACAACAGACTTTTCAAAGACAACTTCATCTGTCAATCTGTTTATCAAAGAAAAACTTTCTGAAGTTACATCTGATGCAAGTGCTGTTTTGGGCATACCGGTAACATAGCCAACATGGTTATAGGCTATATGCCCTGGTGCAACATTCCAGCCTTCATAGTGATCAGGCTTTACTTTTTCAAGAAATACCTCATCGATATAATATTTCACAGTTTTCGTTGCCCCCGGTTCATTGCCCTGTAGCCGATATCGGATTTCAATTCCGGTTACTTTGTCACGACCGAGGTGTTCAAATTCCCAGTATACCTTATTCCATTTTTGATTTTCAACGATTTGAAAATTTAAACCATTTCGATCGTAAGGCCCCGGTACTTTTTCTTCACCTTCATTATGAAATACCATATTTAATGAAACAACCCTGAATCCGGGCAAGTCGGGATAGACCCAAAAGCTTATACGGTTCCAATCCGACCAATCTTCTCCCTGAACTGCATGATATGCACTGGAAACACCCCAGGGTCGTCCATCAGTAAATCCTTCCTCCATCGTAGAGACGTCACCTTTTGTGGGTGATACAAGTAAAAGTGAAGCACTTCCCTTAAAAAATTTTTCTTGTGAAACCGACAGACTTCCATATTCACCTCTGTGTTCCCATTGATCAAGGCTTTCGGTACCTGCTAATCGCTTCGATTCAAGTACTTCTTTTTGAGACCATTCATACTCCAGAGTATTTTCCCAGGGTGCATTTATGGGCATTTCGGGTATGGTTTGGGAAATCCCGGATTGTGAAAGAAGCAGCAAGCTCCCGAGACACAGTAATGCTTTCTTTGCGTTTTTCATGATGCCTGTAATTTTTATCTATAATTGTGTATTTCAGGTTTTTTGAAATCTCTATTACCTCAAGAGGTGAAAAATCATCAGTGATAATTGATACCGGTAGCATCTTATAATCTATTGTGAAAAAGATTTATACACAACCACCTGGTTTCTCAATAGTGAGGATAACTTTTTGACAAATTCCATTTAAAAGAGGTTACAAATATTAGTTATTAAAATAAATTGATTGTGTCAGATTTATAATCTTCTTTCACTTTCTTTCTGCAAGCAGATTTTTTACGACACGTTGTGCACTGTACACAGCACCATCCATATAGCCCGGCGATATAGCCGATGTTTCGGCACCGGCAAACCATAATTTTCCCTCCATATGCGGTTTCTGATACACTTCGTGTCCGTTGTTCTGGTGCGGTATAACGCTATCAGCGTACCCGGAAAACGTATACGGCTCATGCCGCCACACTTTTTCAATATAAGAGAGTGGATGTGCGGCTTCTTCTCCATAAAACTTCCTTAGCTGCTGTAATGCAGCGTTTTTTCTTCTCTCTGCAGAAACAGAATAGTATGACCCCGACATAAATCCTTTCAGAGCAAATGCTTTTTCTTTGAAAGAGGAGTGGTCGTACATTTCGGTAATAGGCCCAACATTACTCATAATGGTTCCGCTCGAACCGGCATCTCTCCAGAACGGCCGGCTATAGGTGAAACCCACTTTTATCGAATCAGCCATCCAGGTTTGGGTTGATGATGCAATTTGTCCGAACTCATTTTGTAATGCAGGATCCACAGAAATCGTATCCATAAACAGCTTTGGAGGCAGGGTTGATATCACAATGCCGGCCTCTACATCTTCATTAGATGTAAGCAGGTTTATTTTGTCTGATGATTTTGAAATCTCTTTGACGACTGTGTCTGTTTTCACTAATGAATCTTTCCATAGCTTTTTAGCCAGGGCATTGATTAAAGAATCCGTTCCATATTTCAGCCGAAAGGTATCTTCATTACCGGGTGGCAGATGAACCAGCTGTGGAGACGACATCGAATTCATTTCGTAAAATACTTCGCCGCCAATATGCTGTTTTGCACGTTCCAAACCCAGCTCATGCATCAGTTCAATAAGATGACCATGCTGATTTCCAAACCACGTAGCTCCAAGCTCAACCGGGGCTTCACCATTTTTTCTGAGGGTATGAATACGTCCGCCAAGCCGGTTACGGGCCTCAAGAATCGTACTCGGGTATCCGGATTTTTGAAGCAGATATGCTATAGTGAGACCCGAAAGGCCAGCGCCAACGATCACAATTCCCGGGTGGAAGTTTTGGTTCATAAAGATCAATATTAACGGATGTAATTTTTTTGATTAATTCTTAACCATGTGCAATGATATGAAATTAGTTAATTCATATCATGGAATCTGTTTCAACTGATTAGATGTGCCCGAAAAAATAGCTCAATACTTTTTTATATTGAAGTTGGTTTTTATGTATCCTTCGTAATGAATTTTTTCAAAAAACAAAAATTGCATATTTATATCACAAATCGAATATCACTGATCCGGATTTTCTCTGTAATTCTTTTACTGGTTGTTGTTTTCGGATCCTACCTGGCCTTTATTGGAATCAATTCGGAGCCGCCTGTTGTTAAATCAGAATCTGAACCTGAAGAGTGGGTGATAGGTGAAGCTTTGGCCACGTACCTGGAAAAATTTGAAAAGGATTTTGAAGAAGGGCTAAAGGACGAAAGAATCCCCGGCGGAGCGGTTACTATAGTGAAAGATGGCCGGGTTGTATTTCAAAAAGGGTTTGGCGTAAAAGAGAGAGGTAAGACTGAAGAAGTAGATGAACATACCATTTTCAGATTAGGCAGTGTATCTAAAGGCTTTGCTTCAGTTCTGGCCGGAGTATTAGTAGAAGAGGGGGTTCTAAACTGGGAAATTCCCGTATCCCATTATTTGGAGGAATTTGAGCTGATTGATAAGGGACAAACCGACCGGGTTCAGATAAAGCATTTATTATCTCATACATCAGGATTGCCACGTCATTCATATACGAATTTGGTGGAAGACGGACTCTCACTGGATCTCATTATCTCCCGGTTGGCACAGGTTCCTTTGATTGCAAAAGAAGGTGAACAACTTGCCTATCAGAATGCGGCATATTCAGCGATAGAAAAAGTGTTGGAAGTCCAAACTGACACCGACTTTAGCACACTTCTGAATGAAAAACTGTTCAAACCGTTAGCTATGGACTACTCATCATCAAGTTATGACAGCATAATGTATTCCGGGAACAAAGCGTTGCCTCATGTGTATTACTCCCGTTCACGGGGCCGCATTCCCATCTCGATTTCCAGGAAATACTACAACGCGGTCTCATCCGGCGGGATAAATGCTTCTGCTTCAGATATGGGTAAGTGGCTGCTTTTGTTAACAGGACATCATTCTGATGTAATTTCTGACAAAACGCTTGAAGAAATTTATGATCCGTTAATTACAATCAATAATCGAAGATTCAGCAGATATTGGGATGGAGTAAACATATCGTCTTATGGAATGGGGTGGAGAGTACTTGAAAATCAAGGACAAAAAATCGTATACCACGGCGGATATGTAAACGGTTACCGAAGCGAGATCGCTTTTGCTCCTGAAGATGGGCTGGGAATCTGCATTCTCATTAACACCAACTCAAGCTATCCGTTAAAAGTGATACCGAATTTCTTTAACCATTTTAAATCAGTTTCTCAGAAAGTTATTTCAGAGTGAGGTAAACGATCTGGCAAACAAGCGGCGGAGCATTTTGTTTGAATTTGGCATCCTGATGCTTAGCCGTAAGGTTGATTTACTTTGAGAGGCAGCTATCAGTGGAGTTTTCAATAACAGAAAGCGGATAACTTTTTTAATCTCTAAGATATTTTAATGGGCTTTCAACATCATAGAAAGCGGATTCCCTGGCTAACTGATTCAGTAGTTTATTATGACCTGCGCCATATACTACCAGAATACGGTCATTCGGAGATTCAGTGAATCGAATAATATTCGTTAAAATCTTTAGATTTCGGCCGTACCACCAAGCCATATAGTTGGCACCGACATATTCATCGTCTTTAGCTATACGTAGAAGAGTAAAATATCCTTGATGATCTATATCAATATTATCGGGCTGGTTTTCGTCAATCAAATTATCAATTATAGATTTGGAGGCTATCTTTTCAGCTGACCTCAGGGATTTCTCTTCATTATCCTTGTATAATTCATTGAGATATTCATTCAACTCCGGATGTTGCTTTGAATAGGTTATATAATTGTATAGTGGATCATCCGGGAAAATACCCCAGTCAATGCAGTATATTTTTTTATGGTTTAATTCTTTTCCCAGCCGAAATCCAATTTGATGAACTTCATTTCTGGTCAGTTTAAAGTCTCCTGCCAGGTAATCATGGTATTGTTTCTGAGCTTTATCGTTGACTTCATAGTCACACTCCAGGGCTATTTTGGTAGGATTGAACTTTCTTAGTTTTCCCATCAGTTCAAGCATCTCTCTTTGTCTTTCAGGAGTAGTTACATCATCAACATCTTTATTAATGACATTGCTGGTTGTGGTTGCCATATGGTAGGTGCCCAATACGACGAGCTTTGGTTTTTCTTCAGCATCTTGGTTCACGTTGCCAAGTTGAGCCTTTAATGTGATTGGAAGTATCGTTAAAATAAAAAATCCTGTAAAAAAGAGAGGTTTTGTGAAATATTTCATAAAGGATAAATCAAATTCCCGGTTGATGTTCTCAGATCTATACGCAAGTGGATGCAGAAGGTTACAGAATAAGATGAAAGAGTTGCCTAACGGTTTGGCGCATAAGCTGCGTGCCGGCCAAAGTGATTTAAATACAAAATGTATTACATAAATTGACCAGCTCAAAACCGGCAGGGAAGGGCGAGGTACGTCCGCTTATTGAGCGGGTTATAATGTGGCATTCTGACCATTATCAGACTGATTATACTCTATGGACTATCGCTCACCGTTCGATTTGACCGTCCCATCTTCAAACTGTTTTATCAATTTCACCGGCTCAGCAGCAACCCTTTTCTTTCGAACTTTCACATTTATGATTTCCACTAACAGTGAGAAGAATACTGCAAAGTAGATATACCCTTTAGGTACGTGCACATCAAATGCTTCAATCATTAGCATTAAGCCGATAAGGATAAGAAAGGAGAGCTAAAGTATTTCCAGGGTTGGGTGTTTTTTAATAAATTCGCTTATTGTCTTGGCAAACACAATCATCACCCCAATAGAGATGGTAATGGCAATAATCATCAGTAATACCACTTCAGTCAGACCGATTGCAGTTAGAATACTGTCGAAAGAAAAGATAATATCAAGAGCGACGATCTGGAAAAAACCTGTCCGAAGGTTAAAAACTGTTTCTTCCCTTTTTCATCATGTTGTCCCTCCATTTTATGGTGAATTTCTACCGTACTTTTGAACATGAGAAAGATGCCACCTGCAAAAAAAATGATGTCTATGATACTAATATCATAGGCAAATAGAGAAAATAGTGGTTCAATGAACCCGATGATCCAGCTAATACTCAGAAGCATAACAATCCGAAAAACAAGTGCTAAAATAAGACCAGTCGTTCTGGCTTTCTCCTGTTGATTGGCCGGTAGTTTATTAGATACAATGGAAAAGTACTGAGTGAGTAAAAGCTGGCCAACAACCCGGCGAATCTGGGCCGGTTTTTTAATGGGAATACCCAAAAGCGAAATTGATGGCAGAGTCTTTGCCTTTACACTGCACTTTCATACAGATAATAACCGTACTGATACGACAACTTCAATGGCCGATACATCTCAAAGTTTGGAAGGCAAATCCGTTCTCATCGCAGAAGATCTTCCCATAATCGCTTTGACAGCAGAAGCCCTTGATGACACAAGGGATGAAGTGTCGGCTACGGAAATGAATGACTTTATAGTCAAACCCATCGCCGCCGAAGAGCTTACCTCAAAGGTTTCAGCCTTAACCTAACATGGTTGAAGTCTTGTTATTTACTTCCCGGGAGGGATGGATGTGTTGGCTGTTTGTGCGGCGGTCTGGCGGTCGAATTCACGCTACCGAAAAACCGAAATACGGTAATCTAAAGCGTACTCAAAAATCCCACAAACAAAATTGCAAATCCTCCGATCTCAGCTATGATCAGCGCAACCATAAAGGTAATAATCACCCAATTTGGAAGCGTGAATGATCCCAGTTTGTGGGGCTTTTTCATCTGATTATCGGTGTCTTTCAAAACTCCATGAATCACATACGTTGAAATCGCCAGAGCAAAAAACACGATGGGTGCTGCTGCCGACCAGAAAGTTACCGTCTCGGAATAGGGACTTAGTTCAACAAATTTGGCCAGAACCAGTGTAGCAAAACTATACATCAGCGAAGCTCGATGCGCGATATCCACATAGACAGGCGCTTGTGCTTCCTTCGATGAGTGGATGTGGTAGTACTTCCAAGCGCCGGTGATCAGACCGGTGAGTAAGAAAATTCCACAAGCTGTGTACGTAAATTGCAGCGATGGAGCCATAGGGTGATTTTAGTCGAAAATTGGAATTTAAATTAACTGTTAGAAATGAAAAATCATAGCAAGTTTATTAAACTCTAAAAGCTGTCTGGCGAATGATATGTACCATCCTTTGACTTCTAAACCCCCGTTCACTACCTTCAACCACATGGATTGATGCACTCGGATTGTTTTAGGAGCCGCTGTTGGCGTAGTGGCGTTTGAAAAAGGGTTGGCGGAATAGCGATGTTATATGGAGCCATCGCCGGCACCATCCCTGATCTGGATTTACTTTCTCCCCACTTTACACACTTCCATTTCTGTTATTTTTGATTCTTGCCATGACCCGAAAATGAACCGATACCAAAAGGGCATTCTACAATACCTTATGACTCTCCTTCAGTTCGGGATATTTGATGATTCCGTTGGTACTGAAATTCGCTGCCACTTCCCAGGTTGAGCAGGCGCTCAAGGAGCAAAATATCAGCCATATGGAAGTCAGCACCCGACCATCACCCATGAATACGATATTGTGGAATGCCAACATTGGCATATAGCCAACGCTGTTGAGGTTATCCTTGTTTCGTACGCAAGTTTTATTCACGGTATGCTTATCTGAGGATAAAATGAAGAAATCCGAGTTAATCTCAAAGTATGAGCATCAGCTTACGATAATTGATAATTTGAAGCTGTAAGTAGACTATTCAATTTTTTGATATTGGGATAGTCCTATAACGCCCCGGCGGTTGAGGTGTATACTGTTTCTAAGTTTTATAATGGCTATAGAATTGATTACAAGTTGGAAAGAAATAAACGAGAGGAACTTTAAATAAGAGATTAATTTGTAACCACCCCTGAAATATGAACAAGGCCCCATAAGATAGGGCCGTGTAGTAAGAATACTAATGGAAACATTGATATTAATGACCACTTTGAAATCCATTTACCAGCTCTACCCACCTTTAGCAGATAAAATGAAAATGGAAGATTTATAGCTAAAGCAGTACCAAACCCGGGAAAATAGGTTTGGTAAGATAAACTCAGACTGATATGAGAAAAAACATTGAGGAAAATAGTTGCTTGAAGCAATAGTAAGAGATACTGTGCAGTACTGCCCTTTTCACCGATGTTACCGAAAGCGGCGATCAGGTAAGGGAATACGGTAACAACTACCAAGGCTACTAAAAACTGTTCATACGTCAATGTGGATATATATTCCTTGAGATAAGAGAGTGCATTATCTGTTATTGAGGTGATCCTGTAGCGCATAAAGAAAGCTTCTTCTGCATTGTGTATTGTAAACAGAACTGGATCAACCATAATTTTTGTTTTATAGACATACTCTTACTCGGAATATAGTCAAATAACGGTTTGGTGTTTCTGCGGCCGGGCTTTAAACTCAAAAGTTGAGCAAGTAACCAAAACCGGTCAGCAGAGCCTGCCCCGACTCCTTCGGGGAAACACTGGTTATGTGTTTGGTTCATATGTCCAGGGATTAATCACTTCAACCCCTGAACCTTCCATGTCCTGCGTATTTCTTGTAACAACTGATAAATCATGAACTTGGGCTGTAGCGGCAATAAGTGAATCAATTGCCGGAAGAGGTTTCTCACTTTTTTCTGCTGCAGCTAAAATCTCACCACATTTATTCACTTCTTCAATTGTAATATTGAGGACACGGTTTTTAAATCGCTGGTTTAAATCTTCTTTTACCCATCGATTTAGCTCTTTTTTCTTTTTCGAATCGGGTAATTTTTCAATTCCTTTTCTCAATTCGCCAAACGTAATGACGCTTAAATATATGGAGAGTTCGTCCCGATCGGCAAACCACTTCACAACATTTTGATTTGGTTTATTTTTAACCAATTCTGAAATACAGCAGGTATCAATCAAATAGCTCATAGTTCAATGCTACGGGCTGGTGACTTATCTCGCTTTAGATCAATCTCAACTTTTGAAAGAGGAGATTTTTGAAAAAATTCAACCAAAGATGTCTTCGGATGTTCTAATTTCCGATAATCTTCTGCCGAGAGTACTACTACGCTGTCTTTACCGTGCTTAGTGACCGTTTGAGGGCCCTCTTCTGATGCCTTACGGACGACTTCGCTAAATTTGTTTTTCGCTTCCTGTAATTGCCATTTTTTTGATTTTGTGATCATAAACACCTCCTTTTTCATCTAGTCTGTCTAGAATCTACAAATATATCTAATTGGAGAAGTGAAAATTGCCTGAAGCAATAAAGAGGTTACCGACACATAACGGTTTGGCGTTTAACCGGTTTGGCTATTACAATCTAATAATGTGATAAAAGTCTATATTTAACTCAACCCTGAAGATATTTGATATCAGCAATGAACGGCCAAATCCTTTTTAAAGATGTTATTTTACCTATTTTTCGATAAACAAACCTGTAAACGTTATGAAATTACAAAGAATATATCTGGATACATCTGTAATAGGCGGATGCCATGATATAGAATTCTCCACTTGGTCGAACAGTCTGATGAAGGATTTCAAATTGAAATATTATTTACCTGGTTTATCACAGCTAACGTTTGATGAAATAAATAAAACCCCGAAGCCCGTTCAGGACACGTTAACGGTTTTACTGGATTACGAACCCGAAATTTTGGAAATAACTGAACCTGCCCTTGATTTGTCACAACAGTATATAAATCGATATTTATTCATCGCGTGAGGTGACCAATTATGAAGAATAAAAAATTTGACACAGTTAAGACGTTTCGGTCGATTCGTGATGAAAATTACGAGGAGACCAAAGAATTGTCTCAAAAGGAGTTGTTGGAACGATATAAAAAGAGAGGACAAGCTGCTTTGAATCAAATCAAGAAAACCTCCAAAAATTCAAACGTTTCCGGCTGATCTATTTGTGTTTTGAGGCTTCTATTTTTGTGGTAAGAGAGAAGGGAAAATAACGGTCCTGTGTGTAAGCGGCATGTCCATTTTTAGCTACTAAAGTGATAAAAAGATGGATTTTGTGCAACTCTAAAATTTTCAATTCGGGCGATGAGCGGCCAAGTCCGCATTGAAGCGCTTGTTAACCATCGGGGCTATACTTGCAAGAGGGATATCTCTTTAACAGATTCGAAATCCCTCGTATTAAATGTAGCCACCTCATGTATGCCATTCGCCAAGCCGATACTGATGATCTCAAAATCGTGAATTTTCAGTCCTTTAGGTTGATACCGGTTCAATAAGTCGAGAAAGATGGCCATTGACTCCTGTGTTGGATAAACAATTTCGATACCCGTTATGATCTCTTCGACTATTTCCAAAGCCGTGTCATTGTTAAGATTATATCCTGATGACTTGGTTGTGACGGCAAGGAATTCGATCAGATTTTTAGAAGTGGTGACGAGTTGATTTTTCTCTTGCTCCAATTTCGTTCTGGCTCTCTTGAAAAATGCCGAATCCTGGTCAATTCCATAAACAAGAATATTGGTGTCAATGAGAATTTTACTTATATGCTACAGCTCGAAGATCCTGTTCGTCCAGTTTTCCATTCAGTTTTAAAGAACGAATATTTGGCCGGGTCTTCTTCGTCTTGTTTAAAGAGGAGAGGTAAAGGTACACTTTTTCCAGATCCGTCTCGGAAAGCCGGTCAATTTCTTTTTTAACTTTTTCTTTTGTAATCATGGTAAAATGAATTTCTTAACGACAGTAATTTACTCAACGAAGCGGAAATTTCATAAGTATTGATGAAAAGTGTATCAGGTGGTTAACGGCGCGGCATTTCTGCGGCGTGGCAATCAATTCTGAAGTCGAGCAAAAAAAGCTTGCACGTCCGCAGGAAATGCTTGTTATAGGGCGTTTTATGATAGGATTGGAGATTGTTTAACGGTTTGGCTAAATTGCGTTTTAATGCAGCTTAGGTTTTGTTGTAGTGCGTTTTTCATTATTAGGCTCTCTAATAGCCTCTTATTTCCAGAAGCACCCCATCCGGATCATGAACTAGAATCACTTTGTAATTATTCCATTCCGGAATAACTAAATACTTATATTTAATATTATTCTGATCCAATCTTTCTTTGTACGACTCAACATCATTAACATCAATGGAGAAATAACTAGTACCTATTTTTTCAAAACCATAATACTCATTTTCATTGTTGAATGGAATCTCGGGTAAGTTACCTTCTGTTTTATTAAGTTTAAATCTTAAAGAATAACCATCACAATCCATTCTTAAATTAATGATATTAAACTCTTTTCCACTATTGACTCCATATTTAGTTGACAATTCACTGGACTGATGGTAGGTGTCCTCTTTTTCCATTCCTATAATATCTGTATAAAATTTATATGATTCATCTAAATCTGAAACAATAACTCCAATTGACATAACTTCTACTGGGCTGGTTATTTTATTGGAACCATAAACTATAGTTAATACTAAAAACAGGGTTCCAATAATGATTGATTGCTTTTTCATATTTTATATTAATAATTTAAAGTATCGTTTCTATTCTGTCTTATTTCTATTTTCAGGCGAATAATACAACCACCATTTTCTAAGTTCCCCGTTTTCATCATATCTAGCGTAGTTCTGAGTGACATGAACTGTTACAATTTTCCAGTTTCCACCTATTTTTTTCATGCCATATGAAAAAGAACCATGTCCTTTAGTAGTGTCTTCATCGATCGAAATTCTTTCGTGATCAAATTCAACTAGATATGATGCAGCATCTTTGGAAAGCACATGGATTTTGTGATTGCTTAAATCCCATTTAAATTTTCCCTTCCAGATTTTGGGATTAAGAAAGTCCTTCCAAATTGCTTCTCCAGTCTTATAATCTCCCCAATAATAACCGTCACCGAATATCACAAAATCTTCAACTCCACCATAATATTTCATGGATTCCTCATAGTCCAGATTTTCAATTGCCTGGGCATGCGCTTCCGATGATTCAATAATGTTTTTTTTGATTTGTGCAATTTCTTCTGCTGTCAATTGACTGTCTTGCTGAGAACAACTGACTAATAAGAAGATTAATAGTAGGAATAACCATTTCATATTTAATTAATTTTTTGTTGATAAATGCACTACAACAATGGCATATCACCAACGCTGTTGAGGTTATCCTCGCTTCATACGCAAGTTTTACTAATTTTATTCTTTAAATACTGAGGACAAAATGAATAAATCCGAGATAATTCCAAAGTATGAACATCAGCTTACGCTGAAGGATTTTTCTCAAGTCTTAGATACTAGTTTAGCCCTATAACGGTTTGGCGGCTAACCGGCGAGGCGACCAATTTTCCTAAAGCTCCGAACCGCAAGCTCGTCCGCTTGAGCCGCTGGTTATTTGACGGTCAGTTTACGATAAAGATTCCAAAA
>Ga0102925_1000508_pt1 | contig 21491 bp, 17 predicted proteins | sample SalPonR1_A_D1_MG_FD_78216 | JGI IMG/M metagenome (GOLD analysis project Ga0102925, IMG submission 78216) | Salt pond soil microbial communities from South San Francisco under conditions of wetland restoration - Salt Pond MetaG R1_A_D1_MG | ecosystem: Environmental > Aquatic > Marine > Intertidal...
CCGACGCCGCCCGCCAGCTCCACGAGACGCTTCACGAGCGCATCCTGACGCTCGACCACGACGTGGTGGTCGGGGGTGGTCACTACAGCGACGCCGCGGAACCGGCGGCTGACGGCACGTACACCGCCACGATCGGCGAACTCGCCGATCGGATGGGCGTGCTCTCGATGGGCGAGGACGACTTCGTCGAGCGGATCCTGGCCGACATGCCGCCGCGTCCGGCTAATTTCGAGGACATCATTGCAACGAACCTCGGGCGACGCGAAACGGACGACGAGGAGGCCTTCGAACTGGAACTCGGCCCGAACAACTGCGCCGCGAGCCAGGAGGCCCTGACGGACGATTGATCGGGGCCGGCCGGGCGCTCGGCGAGAATCTCGCCCCGGCGATCCAGCCCGGTCGTTCGGCGGTGTGCGTTCAATACCTATTTGCTCGACCGGGGATAAGCGCACACGATGGCATCCGTCACGTCGCACGTTCCCGGAATCGAGCCCCTGGCGGGGGTGACGCGCGCACCGTTTCTCCTGTTGTCGGTGGCGCTGGTCGCGAGCGGGGCCGCCGCGGCCGCGTACGGCGGCGCGTTCGATCCCGTCCGAACCCTCGTCGCACTCGCGGGACTCGTGGCGCTCCACGCTGCAGTAAACGTACTGAACGAGGCCTCGGACTACGAATCGGGGATCGACTTCAGGACCGATCCGACCCCGTTCTCGGGCGGCAGCAAGACCCTGCCCGAGGGCGAACTCGGGCCCCGTCGCGCGTCGCTGATCGGCTACGGGGCCGCGGCATTCGGCGCGATCGTCGGGCTCTGGTTCCTCTGGCTCGTCGGGGCCGTTCTCGTTCCGTTCATCGTCGTCGGCGCCGTCTGCGTCCTGGCGTATACCGATTACCTCACGAAGTACGGCGTCGGGGAGGTGGCGGCGGGGCTGGGCCTCGGTGCGTTGCCGGTAGCCGGGACGGCGCTCGTCCAGGCCGGCGATCTCACGACTGCCGCGGTGGCCGTCTCGATCCCGGCGTTTTTCCTCACCTTCAACCTCCTCCTGCTCAACGAGTTCCCCGACCAGGAGGCCGATCGCCACGGGGGTCGTCGGAACCTCGTCCATCGCTTCGGCCGCGAGGGCGCGGCGCTGATCTTCGTCGTCGCCGCGATTGCCGTCCCCGTCAGCATCGTCGGGGCCATCGCGCTGGGCGTTCTCCCGCTGTTCGCGGCGGTCGGGGTACTCCCGTCGGCCCTGCTCGTCCGGCCCGTCGACTGGGCGATACAGCGGCCCGAGTCGTCGGTTCCGGTGGCCGCGCTCCGGGACAACGTCATTTGGATCGTCGGCACGAACGCCCTGCTCGCCGTCGGTCTCCTCGTTCCGATACTGTATTAAATCCCCACGACTGCACACTTTCCAAACGGAACCCTCCGGAGATCTCGATGGAACCGAATTTCCTGCTCACGCTGGTCGTGGCCGGTCTCGCCAGCGCGTTCATGGCCTGGGTCATCGGCGCCGGATCGAGCGGCGCGACCCCCTTCGCGCCGGCCGTCGGGGCGGACGCCATCCCGGTGATGAAGGCCGCGCTCGTCGTCGGGGTGCTCGGATTCGCCGGGGCCGCACTCCAGGGCGGCAACGTCAGCGAGACCGTCGGGAACGGACTGATTCTCGGGACGAGTCTCTCGACCACGGCGGTCATCGTCGCGCTCGTGACGGCGGCCACGCTGATGGCGGTCGGCATCTTCACCGGGATCCCCATCGCGACGGCGTTCACCGTGACCGGGGCCATCATCGGGGCCGGGTTGGCACTGGGTGGCCGCCCGGCCTGGGCTCGATATGGCCTCATCGGGGGCCTCTGGGTGCTCGCTCCCGTGTTTACGGGATCGGTGGCGTACGCCCTCGCGAGCCTCCTTCCACGCGAAGACGTTCCCGAGCGGGTGAGTCTGGCCGCCCTGAGTGCGCTGGTCGGGATCATCGCTGCCAACGTCCGGTTCGGTCCGCTAGGTCAGGGTGATGCTGCCCGATCGATCGCCGCCACGGCGGCGACCCGCCTCGCGGGGCCGTCCATCGTCTGGTCGGTTGCGGTAACGCTCCTGATAGCGGCGGTCCTCGCGGTCGGGGCGTATCGGGCCGTCGCGGTGGACGAAGAGCGAGCCCTCCGCCGGTTTCTGCTCGGCCTGGGATCGCTCGTGGCGTTTTCCGCCGGCGGGAGCCAGGTGGGCCTCGCGGTCGGTCCCCTCTTGCCGTTGCTCGATACTGTCGACGTCTCGAAAACGGCGATCCTGGCTGGCGGTGGCCTCGGATTGCTCGTGGGGTCCTGGACCGGTGCCCCGCGGATGATCAAGTCGATCTCGCAGGACTACGCCTCGCTCGGCCCGAGACGGTCGATTTCCGCGCTCTTTCCCGCGTTCGTGATCGCCCAGGTCGCGGTGCTCCTCGGGGTTCCGATCTCGTTCAACGAGATCATCGTCAGCGCGATCATGGGGAGCGGCCTGGCGGTCGGCGGAAGCGGCGGCGTCAGCCGGTCCAAACTCCTGACGACGGTCGGTGCCTGGGTCGGGTCGTTCCTGCTCGCGTTCGCGGTGGGCTTCGGTGCTCTCTGGGCCGTCGGCGGGTGAGGAGAGCGCCAGTGGGCGGATGGAATTGTGTGAATTGACCAATATCGTTATCTTCGGTCCCCGACTACCTCGTCTCGAGAACTCATGGCAACCGCGACGATCCTCCGGAGGGTAGGGCGATAACCGTGTTCGGCATCGAGGCCTTGACGGGCCCCTCGTACTCGGCCGCCGTCGTCGGCCTTGTCCTGTTCGAGGCGATCATGCTGTACGTCGCGTATGGGCTGGTCGTCCGGGTCGTCGGTCCGCACGTTCTCCGGAGGATCGAACGCTAAGTGAGAACCGGACACCTGAACTGTGGAGCGCTTCGGATTTACCCCGGTGATCCGTGTCGTCGGTGGATCGAAGCTAGTCCCCTCATGCGTTTGTCAGCGGTCTGCATGGTTGTGTGTCGATTATGCAAATCCTTTTAGGATCCTATCCCGTAGGTTCGGGTAATATGAACGACTCGATGTCCGAATACCTGCAGCAGGACATGCAATGCGAGGGGTTGCTCGAGTGTGTCCACGGGTTGAAGGAACTCGACAAGGAATGCTTCCAGGTCATCGTCCGGAGCAAAGAGCCCCTGACGATCGACGAGATCGCCGAGGAGATCGATCGCGAGCGGTCGACGGCCTACCGGGCGGTCCAGCGGTTGCTCCAGTCGGGATTCATCCAGAAGGAGCAGGTCAACTACGACCAGGGCGGGTACTACCACGTGTACAAGCCCACCGATCCCGACCGCGTCGCCGACGAGATGCAACGGACGCTCAACGACTGGTACGCCCAGATGGGCCAGCTCATCAGCGAGTTCCGCGAGAAGTACAGCGAACTCGCCGAGGAAGCGGCCCAGGCCGAGAACTGAGCGTTCGAGGCCGGACCCGTGCGCCAGGGAGAACGCGACGTCGTCGATCACGTGGACGAGAACGTCGAGACGCTCGTCGACCGGACCCTGGACCTGCTCTCCTACGAAACCGGGAATCCCCCGGGCAAGACGCGTGCCGTCGTGGATCGGATCGAGCCCCTGCTCACCGACCTGGGGCTCGACGTGGACCGGTTCGCGGTCGACGGCGCGAAGCCCAACTTGATCGCGACGCTCCCGGGCGCTGGCGACGAAACGCTCTGTTATAACGGACACCTCGACACCGTCCCGTTCGACCGCGAGGCGTGGTCGACGGACCCACTCGGGGAGCGACGCGGGGACCGCATCTACGGCCGCGGGGCGACCGACATGAAGGGTGCCGTCGCGGCCATGCTCGAGGTGGCCCGCGCTTACGCCGAGACGGCCACCACGCCGCCGGTGACGCTCCGCTTCGCCCTCGTTAGCGACGAGGAGACGGGCGGTGCTGCCGGCCTCCGGGCCCTGCTCGAGGCCGACCGGATCGAGGCCGACGCCGCCGTCATCGGCGAGACGACCTGCGCCGACGGGCGCCATTCGGTGACCGTTGGCGACCGCGGGAGCATCTGGCTCACCCTGGAGGCCAGGGGCGAGGCCGCCCACGGATCGCGCCCGCCCATGGGGGTCAACGCCATCGATCGACTCTACGAGGCCGTGGACTTCGTTCGCGAGTCCCTGCAGGCCAGATCGCTCGAACTCGATCCGCGCCTCGACCCGATCGTCGAGGACTCCGTGGCGTACTATGCGCCCTCGATGGGCGAGGAGACGGTCCGGGACCTCTTTTCTCACCCGTCGGTCAACCTCGGCACCTTCGAGGGCGGGAGCGCCGTCAACAGCGTTCCCGAGACCGCCCGTGCCCAGCTGGACGTGCGCCTCGCGCCGGGCGTGGATACCGCGACCGTCCTCGCGGACGTTCGCGAGTGCCTGGACGGTCATGATGGCGTCGAAATCGTGGACGTTAGCTGGAGCGTCGGCACCTTCGAGGACCCGGACAGTCCCCTGGTCGATGCGACGGCGAGCCTCGCGGCGAACGTGACCGACGACCGGGTCTACCGGCGCTGTGCCACGGGCGGCGGCGACGCGAAGAAACTCCGCCACGCCGGTATCTCGACCGTCGAGTTCGGCCTCGGGACCGACACCGCCCACGCCGTCGACGAATACACGACAGTCGATGCGTTGCGGGGGAACGCGCTGGTGTACGGTCGGCTTCCCTACGCGCTGGCCGACCGACTCGACGTGGCTCGATAGCGCCGGATTCCTCGCGGTCGTTCCTGCGTGCGTCCGTCGGTTTATACCGGAACGGGCGGCGAATCGGAATATGATCGGACCAGTCGATGCGAATCCTCCGTTTGGGTGGTCTCGAAGCGGCGGTGATCCACGTGGGCCATAGGGCCCTCGTCGCCGTCGAGCGCCACGACGGGACCTACGATCTGCGCTATTCACACTGGGGCGCGCTGGACGGGCCTCGCCTGGCCGGGGACGGCCCTGACCGGGTCGCGACGGGCGGGACGGAACCCTGGCCCCGCGACCTCCTGGAACGGATCGGCGTCGCCGGGACCGACATTTGTGGCCGCGTTCGGGCACCGGAGCGAGTTGCAGTCGATCCCGAACCACTCGCGGTCGGGGTCACGTTGGGCGAACTCGTCGACGAGTATCTGGACGTCCTCGTCCACGAGGCCGTCGTCGTGGTTCCGTGGTCGGGACCGGTTCGGCCGTTCCTCCCGCTCTCGCTCGAGATCGACCCGGTTTCCCGGGCCGAGCACGGCGCGCTCGTCGAGGTCGACCCGGTCGACTACGCGGCCGACGTGGCCCGATTTCGGGGCTGGCTCGACGGGAGTCGCGCCGCACTCGCCACCGTCGTCGACCGCGGACTTCTCGACCGATCCACCGCGTGCTCGCTGCTCGCGGACGAACTGCTTGGGTACGCCAGCGACGACCGGGAGGTACTTTTCGCGTGAGTTCCGGCCGGCGGAACGGCGGGCTTTTTGGCGACAGTCGAGTATCCCGGTGTAGTGACTGTGACGCCCGACGATTCGGACGCCGCACGCGTTCGCCGGTTTCCCACTCCCGACGAGGCCCTCGAGACGGTCGAAGCGGGCATCGAGCACGACGCTCTCGTGACCCTGTTCGGTCGCTGTCGCGTCGATTACGACGGCCGGGCGTCGAGTCGACTCGGCCCGGGCGACCGCCTCGTCGTGCTCAAGCCCGACGGCACGATCCTGGTGCACACCGACGAGGGCCGCGAACCCGTCAACTGGCAGCCGCCCGGCTGCACGCACGACCCGGCGGTCGAGGACGGCGAGTTCGTCGTCAGGAGTCAGCGTTCCTCCCCCGACGAGGAACTCCTCGTCCGGTTCGAGCGCGTCGTGCAGGCCGCCGCCTTCGACGTGACCGATACCGAGGATCTCTCGCTGTCGGGCACCGAGGAGGACCTCCGCGAGCGAATCCTGGCCGATCCTGACCTCCTCGAACCGGGATTCAGCCCGCGGGCGACCGAGCGCCAGACGCCCGCCGGCGCCGTCGACATCTACGGGACCGACGACGAGGGCCGGACGGTCGTCGTCGAACTCAAGCGACGGCGCGTCGGCCCGGATGCAGTCGGCCAGTTGACGCGTTACGTCGAGGCGCTGGAACGCGACCTGCACGCTGACGCCGAGATCCGCGGGATTCTCGTCGCCCCGTCGATCACCGACCGGGCGCGCGGGCTTCTCGAGAAGAAGGGCCTGGAGTTCGTCTCGTTGTCGCCGGAGCCCGCCGGCGACGACGGGTCGGACGTGTGAACCATCGTCCGGCAACCGATCCCCCGAACCCCACGCTTTTCTGGATGTTCGCCGTCTTGATTGCATGGACCTCGACGCCGCCGACCACGAACCACCGATGCGGAGGGCCATCGAACTCGCGGAGGAGGCTGCCGATCGCGGCGACGACCCCTTCGGATCGGTACTGGTCCGGGATGGCGAGATCGTGATGGAGGCGCGCAATCACACTCACACGGAAGACGACCTGGCGTTGCATCCGGAATTGACCCTCGCACGCCGCGCAGCCAGCGAGTGGTCCGCTCGCGAGTGTGAAGAGACGGTGCTGTACACCAGCACGGAGCCATGCTCCATGTGCGCGACCGGAATTGCCTATGCAGGACTCGGCGCTGTCGTCTACAGCGTTTCCGGCGAGCGCGTCGCCGAGCTACACGGCGGTTCCAGTGGGATTCCCTGCGAAGAGGTGTTCGAGCGACTGGGTGCTGACGTCGCCGTCGGCGGTCCGGTACTGGAAGCGGAGGGGATGGCGCTCCATCGTCAGTTCCTGGACTGACCAGCCCGTGCCGCTGGCCCCGTCGCTACTGCGTCGTCTCGGTCGGGCCGGCCGTCGGCGTGCCCAGCGTCCGGACGAAAACCTTTGCGCTCAGGTAGCCCACCAGGACCGCCACGAAGAGCAGGACCGGATAGACGGCGACGATGTCGACCCAGCCGATATCGAGCGAACGGACGAGTGCGTAGTCTCCCGTCACGACGGCCATCCAGACGACGTACAGGAAGTACGCCGCCGACAGCGAGACGCCGCTGGCGATGAAACTCCACGTCGACTTCTCGAACTCCGTCAGATCCGGGTCGACGCCGCTGGTGTAGGTCGCCGTTTGGAGGCTGATGAACCCCGGTACCAGGCAGAGAACGGTGTAGATCGCGTTGACTGCGAGATCCGGGAACGCCATGGTCAGTGACCACCGGCGTTGCTCTGCCCTCTCCTGTTTGACTCGATCCGATGCGATGCACTCGTTCCGGACGGTCGTTCGGTTCGGTCGGTCGTCGACATACACTCGTTAGTGGTATGTTTGGTGTTAGCACTTGTCGATGGCAACTGACAGGATTCCGAACACGGAGCGTGGCGATCCACCGAACGATCGGATCCGGTCGTTACTCCAGCGATCCCTGAAGTTCGTCGAGTACCTGCAGGGCCTCGATCGGCGTCGTGTTGGCGACGTTCAGCGACCGGAGTGCCTCGAGGGCGGCCGCCTCGCGTTCGTCGAGGGATCGAAGGTCGTCACCGTTCTCGTCGCCGCCGTCGGCCGCAGCACCCGATGTGGGTGCGGCCGCCGCTGACGACGCCGAATCGCTGTCCGCCGTTGCGTGCTCGGCGTCCAGTAACGCCCGGGATCGGTCCACGACCTCGTCCGGAACGCCTGCCGTTCTCGCGACCTCGATGCCGTAGGACGCCTCCGCGGCACCGGGCCGAATCTCGTGATCGAATTCGACGCCATCGGGTGTCTGGGTCGCGTCGAAGTGGTAGTTCGCGACGCCCTCCAGACGGTCGGCGGCCGTGGTGAGTTCGTGGTGGTGCGTGGCGAACAGCGTCGTCGCCCCCACCTCGTCGTGGAGGTACTCGGTGACGGCGCGGGCGATGGCGAGGCCGTCGGTCGTGCTCGTCCCCCGGCCGACCTCGTCAAGTAGAACGAGGGAATCCTCGCTGGCCGATTCGAGGATGTCGGCGAGTTCGGTCATCTCGACCATGAACGTGGATCGGCCGCCGGCGATGTCGTCGCTGGCCCCGACGCGGGTGAACACCCGGTCGACGATCCGGAGGTCGGCGGCCGCGGCCGGGACGAAACTCCCCATCTGGGCGAGAATCGAGATCAGCGCGACCTGGCGCATGTACGTGGACTTCCCGGACATGTTGGGGCCGGTGACGATGGCGAAGAACGCGTCGTCGTCGAGGTCGGTGCCGTTCGGAACGAACGATTCCTGGGTGCGTTCGACGACCGGGTGGCGGCCGCCCTCGACGTGGATCCCGTCGCCATCGAACGTCGGTCGAACGTAGTCGTGCTTGGCGGCGACGGCCGCCAGCGAGACGAGGGCGTCGAGGCGGGCGAGGCCGTCCGCGAGGTCCTGGACCCGCTCTGCTTCGTCGGCGACGGCGTCGCGCACCTCCCGGAACAGTTCGTATTCGAGGTCGTCGGCTCGCCCTTCGGCGCGAACGATCTCGTCCTCGCGCTCCTTGAGTTCGGGCGTGTAGAACCGCTCGGCGTTCTTCAGCGTCTGGCGGCGGGTGTAGTCCTCGGGCACCCGGTCGAGGTTCGGGTCGGTCACCTCGATGTAGTAGCCGTGAACCTGGTTGTAGCCCACTTTCAGCGAGTCGATGCCGGTTCGCTCGCGCTCCTCCTCTTCGAGGGCGTCGATCCACGCCTTCCCCTCGCGCTCGGTTTCGCGGAGGGCGTCGAGTTCGTCGTTGTAGCCCGGGCGGATGACGCCACCCTCCGTAATCTCGATGGGCGGGTCTTCTCGGATCGCCTCCCCGATCAGGTCGCGTACGTCGGCCAGTTCGTCGAGGCCGTCACGGAGGTCGGCGAGCGCGTCGCACTCGGCGTCGTCGAGAGCGGCGCTGACGTCGGGAACCACGTCGAGGGTGTCCTTGAGCGATCGGAGGTCTCGCGCGTTGGCGCGACCGCGGGACACCCGCGAAATGAGCCGTTCGACGTCGTAGACGTCCCGGAGGCGGTCGCTCAGGTTTTCTCGCGTCTCGACGCGCTCGACGAGTTCCTCGACGGCGTCGTGGCGGGTCGCGATCTCGTCACGATCGAGGAGGGGTCGCCGGAGCCAGTCGGTGAGGCGTCGGCTGCCGAGGGCGCAGGAGGTCTCGTCGAGCACGTCGATCAGCGTCGCGTCCTCGGCCCCGTGGACGGTCCGGCGCTCGAACAGTTCGAGGCTCTCCAGGGCGACGGCGTCCAGCAGCATGTACTCGCGGGGGTCGTACCGGACGAGGTGGTTGAGGTAGTCCAGGCGGGTGTCTCCGGCCGTGTCGTGGATCGATTCTTCTTCGGGTGCGTCGTGGCCGCCGCGGGCGTACTCGGCGTAGGCGAGGAGTGCGCCGACGGCCCGGACCTCCGCATCGCCGGCCAGCAGCGACTCGGGATGACCGAAGTACTCGGCAACGCGTTCGCGGGCCGCTTCGATTCCGAAGACGGCCCGGTCGTAGGTCGTGATCGTGCAGTCGGGTGGGAAGACGCCGGTTCTGGGGTCGGTCCCGGGCGAGAGGTTCGGCCCGACCAGCGCCTCGGCGGGGGCGAACCGACTGACCTCGTCCTCCACGGCGTCGAGGTCGTCCACGCCCGTCGCGACGAAGTCGCCGGTCGAGACGTCCAGCAGGGCGAGTCCGTAGGGCCCGGTCTCAGCACCCTCGCCTCCCGATCGATCCCCCGCTACCAGACAGGCCACGTAGTTGTTCGCGTCACCCGCCAGGAGTTCGTCCTCGGTGAGGGTCCCGGGCGTGACGATCCGGGTAACCGCACGGTCCACCACCCCGGTCACCTCGTCGGGGTCCTCGACTTGATCCGCAATGGCGACGCGATAGCCGGCGTCCAGTAGCGTCTCGACGTAGGACTCGGCGTTGTCGATCGGGACGCCGGCCATCCTGTACCGGCCCGTCGAGTCCTCGCGTTTCGTCAGCGTGATCTCACACTGCCTGGCGACGACTTCCGCCGCCTCGCAGAAGGCCTCGTAGAAGTCCCCCACCTGGAAGAGCACGAGCGAGTCGTCGTATCGCTCACAGAGATCCACGTACTGGCTCATCATGGGCGTCAACTCCTCGCGCTGCTCGAGCATCTTCTCGGGCGCGCCCAGCGCCGCGTCCGTGACCATGGGTAGAGTGGTGCTGGCGGGCGGAAAAATACCCTTGGGAATGGCTCCGCCGTCGACGGACGGATCCGGCCTCAGTCGCTCGCCGCCTCGACCGCCTCCGCCCCGCCACCGATCGTCGTGGCGAGCAGGTAGAGGATCGGGAGCATGAGCAGGCCGCCCACGACGAACGGGAGCCAGAACTGGATCGCGGCGTAGAGCGCGCCGGCGGCCGTCGGGCCGACCGTCCGGGCGATGGACCCGGCGCTCTGGGTCAGGCCGAACGCGCCGCCCTGGGTCTCTTCGGCGGCGTTCTTCGAGACGAGCGTCGTCAGCGAGACGTTCGCCAGGCCGTTCCCGACGGCCAGCAAGCACAGGACGGCGAGCATGACGAGGACCCCGCCGGAGAACGTCGGCAGCGCACTGAGGAGTGGTCCCACTGCTGGAACGCCCGTCCCCAACACCCTGGAGAACGGGAGCGCCCCGAGCGAGACGCCCATAATCGCGACGCCCGCGACCGCCACGCGTGGCTCGCCGTATCGTTCGGTGAGTCGCCCGACGATACCGCCCTGGACGATGGCGACGACGACGCCCATGTACGCCAGCAGGTAGCCGTTGGCCGTCGTCCCGTAGCCGAACTCGTCTTTCGTGAACAGGACGAACATGCTCTCCATCCCGGAGAACGCCAGCGACAGCAGGAAAAAGGAGATCACGAGTCCCGACAGGGCGGGATTCCGCAGGGCCTCCACGAGGCGTTCGACGCGTCCGCGTTCGTCGGCCGCGGTCTCCCCCTGGCGCGTTTCGGGGAGGACGACGAACGCCACGGCGAAGTTCAGCGCGGTGATGGCGGCCGCGGCGAAACTCGGGATGGTGAACCGCGTGACTGGCACGATTGCGGGGAGGACGCCGTCGAGCCAGTCGAGGACGCCCGGACTCGACGCGATGCCCCCCAGCGCCGGGCCGAAGACGAACCCCAGGCCGAACGCCGCGCCGATCAGGCCGAGTCCCTTCGCCCGGTCCTCCGGCGGCGTGATGTCCGCGACGTAAGCCTGGGCGGCGGCGATATTTCCGCCCATCGCGCCAGCGATCAACCGGGCGAGGAACAGGACCCACAGCGCCTGGGCGAGGCCGAACAGCGTCCACGCGAGCACGCTGCCACCCAGCGAGAGCAGGAGGATCGGCCGCCGACCCCGCTCGTCGGAGAGTCTCCCCAGGATCGGCGCGAACACGAACTGGGTGGCCGAATACGACGCCAGGAGGAGTCCCACGACGAACTCGTTGGCCCCGAACGCCTCCGCGTAGAGGGGGATGATCGGGATCAGGATGCCAAAGCCCAGCAGGTCCACGAACACGACGCCGAACAGGACCGCGAGGGCACGGCGACGGTTCTCGATCGGTGGCTCGAACTCGTCGTCATCGTCGTCTTGCGGTTCGCGGTCGTCGTCCCTCGATCCGTGGCTCATCGTTCGTCACTCCGGGCGTCGGATTGGGTGCCCTTGGACGGGTTCATGCAAATACGTTGGCCTGGGATTCCGTCGACGGCGACAGCTCTCGTTCGCTCCACGACGTGGAAACGTCATGCAGTGGTGTTTTGCCTCCCGCGGCCCCTATTCGGGGTCAAATGAGCGTCACGAGGGACGGCGACCCCGACAAGGAGATGACGCTGGCGTTCGCGCTCTCAGCGATCGAGCAGTTCGAGGACCCGGGAACGGTGTTCGAGGACGCGAGAACCTGGAGTCGGTACGTCGGCATCGTCGACAACTACACCGACCGCGTCGAAGCGTACGTTCGCGAGCACGACCTCCAGCAGGACTTCGACCTTGGGGACCGAGACAAATGGCTGGCGTTGCAGGACCTGCACGAGGCGACCGATACCGACCGCCACGTGTTCGTCGGAACGACCGAGGACGACCGTCGGGCGGCCGAATTTACTGGCTGGGAGTTTCTCACGGTCCACGGCGTGGCCGAAAAGGCCGGGTGGGGACTCGAAACCTGAGGGACGGAGTCGGACGTGACGGGGGAGGAACCGTCGAAGGGCCACGATCGCGACGGTCGCTGGACTCGCCGTGGCCGCTCGAACGGGTTGAAACCGGTCGCCCTTCGTGATCCGGACTATCTGCGACCGATCTGTTCGGGGCGCTGACAGGGCACCGCTCCTTCGCCCTCGAACAGGTTAGAGAGCAGTTTCTTCTTCGCCGCCCGGAGGTGCTGGAGGAACGTCGACTGTGAGATGCCCATCACCTCCGCGATGTCCTCGCCGGAACTCCGGCGGGGCCACTCGAAGAACCCGCCGACGTAGGCGGTCCGAAGCGCCTCCATCTGGCGGTCGGTGAGTTCGTCGTCCAGCGTCGTCGCGAGGTCCTCGCGCGAGGAGCGCTGGCGCTCGCACTCGCGCTGGGCGAGGAGTTCGGTGCCGGGGTAGCGACCTCTGAGCGCGTCGAGGACGGCGCGGACGTTCGTCGTTTGCGAGAGCGTCGCCCTGACGCGACCGACGCCGTCCTCGACGTGGACGGACTCAAGGACGCCACCGTAATCGGCCAGCGTCGTCGCGACGCCGGGGTCGGCCACGTCGAACCGACAGAGGCAGCCGTCGTCGTACTCGGTGACGACCGTGGCCTCCGCGATCGCCGGATGGGCACCTGCCGCCTCGGCGACGGCGTCCGGGTCAGCCCCCTCGACGGTGAAATACATCGCCATCTCGGCCGGGGACTCTGTCGTCATCCACTCGAGGTCGAGGACGCCGTCCACCCGTTCCGAGAGGTCGACCGCGAAGGCGTCGGGGTCCGAGACCGTGAACTCGATCTCGGTGACGCTGTCGGTCAGCAGGGCGCGCTTGCTCTCGACCGCGTTGATCGCGTACCCCACCGTCTCGCCGAGTTCGGCCAGGGCCGCGCGCTCGATGGCCTCGAAGGCGTCCGGTTCGGCCGAACAGATCGTCAACACGCCGTAGCGCGTCTCGTTGTACCGGAGCGGGATGATGGCCGCGGAACGACAGTCGTACTCCCCAGCGACGCCCGCCCACCCGTTTTCGTCGGTTCGTCCGTCGCCCTCCGTCGCCGCCTCGCCCTGCAGGTCCCTGACGAGTTGCAGGTCGCCTTCGTCGTCCGCCACGTCGAACGGCGTCGCCCCCTCGGCGTCGTTGATCGCGTCCACGAAGGAGCGAACCGATTCCTCTTCGATTCCCGCGAAGGTCCGGGGTCGGTACGTCTCGCTGACGGCGGTGTGTTCGGCGATCCAGGCGAATGCATAGCGATCGGAGTCGGCGAACTCCTCGCAGACGGCGGCCTCCACGTCGTCGCGCGATCCGGCCTCGACCAGGTCGCGGTTGACGTCCCGGAGGATCTCGTTCGTGTGATTGAGCACTTCGAGACGGTCGTTCTGGCGCTGGATGCGACGTTCGCGAGCCTTGCGTTCCGTGACGTCGGTGTCCACGGCGACGAAGCGCTCGGTCTCGTCCTCGTCGTCGGCGATCGGGGCGATGGTCATGTCGACCCAGACCTCGCTGCCGTCCTTGCGCTCGTTGACGATCTCGCCGTCCCAGACGTCGCCAGCGAGGATCGTCTCCCACATCTCGGCGTAGAAGGCGTCGTCGTGCTCGTCGGACTTCCAGAGGCGCGGGTTCTCGCCGATGACTTCGTCCCGGTCGTAGCCCGTCAGCGGTTCGACCGCCGGGTTGGCGTACTCGATGGTCCCCTCGCGGTCGGTGATGAAGATGCCGTGACCCGCGTGTTCGATGGCCTTGCGGAACCCGCGCAGGGTCTCGTTTTTCTCGCGGATCGTCTCCTTGATTTCCTCCTCGTGGGCGACGTACTGCGAGAGGTAATAGACCGTGAGGACGGCCAGGACGCTCACGACGAGACCGGGCAACTCGTCGAGTTGCAAGCCGACGGTGGCGGACAGCTCGCTGAGCGTCAGGATCTGGCGGAGCGCCATCAGCGAGAGCATGAGCGTGAAGAAGGCGAACCGGCCGTCACGGACGCGATACAGCAGGACGATCGAGTACCCGACGCCGAACAGTCGCAGGAGAATCGAGGCGACGAGGATCGGATCGCCCAGCAACGTCGTTACGAGCGGGACGGGGTCGGTCATGGTTCGATACCACCGCCGGTGGGGTACGGTGTCCTGAGCATGGTCTGGGGGAAAGCGACGTGGACGTTCGCTAGCGATTACGTAGCAGGTCGGATATACTCCCCGTGCGTTCCCGTGTCGTGAAAATTTCCAACGAGAGCGCTCGAACGCCTGTCGAGGGCGCATTTCGGGGATTCTCGCGCGCGGTGGGTCGTCCGGGGAAGCATCGCCTCGATTTTGCCCATCCAATACGTATTGGTGGGTCCCTTAACCCCCTCTCTCACCCCCGCGAACCATACCCAGCTATATTGGCCCCGGCTTGTGAACCGGAAAATTGGCGATTTTCGTGCCCAGCCATATTGGTAGTACCCTCACCCGTCCCGAACGAGTACAGGTACGTGTATGGCACAACGGAGCAAGCGGATCGGACGTTTCCCGTCGAACGGCGCGCTGGCCGGTGAGATCGATGGCTAGCGACCCAACGCCTCGCGTTCCCGAGGTCGAGGGCAACGAGGAGGTGGCCGAATCGACGACACCGGACCCGCAACCCGCGGCGAAACCGGAGACGACCGGTCGGGTCTCCGGACCGACCCCCCGCGTCCCCGACGTGGGTGCGCTAGACGAGATGGCCGAAGCGGAGGTCCCGGATCCGAAGGCGGAACTGGCAAAGGCCGATCACGACACCGAACTGGGCCTGCGAATGGCCGAGGACGCCAAACGCGTCTCCCGTGGCGAACTGACGAGCGAGGCGTTCTGGGCCCGACACGACGAGGCCGCCGCCGAGGAGTTCGGCGACGACTATCGCGAGACGCCCAATCCGGCCGTCGATCGGATGGACGACGGCCAGACGATCCACGAGGCGGCCGCCGGCGAACTGTCCTGTTCGGTCCAGAACATGGACGAGATCGACCCGGCGGCGAAGACGGACGTCGCCGAGGGCGACGAGGACGTTCGGATGGGCATGGTCATCGACCTGCAGAACTGCGTCGGCTGTGACTCCTGTACGGTCGCGTGCAAGGCGGAGAACCGGACGCCGCCGGGCGTTTCCTACAACGTCGTCATCGAGGAGGAACACGGCGAGTTCCCGGAAACCAGCCGGACGAACCTGCCGCGGCCCTGCATGCAGTGTGAAAACCCACCGTGCGTGCAGGTGTGCCCGGTGAGCGCGACCTACAAGATGGAGGACGGGGTCGTGAACATCGACTACGATCGCTGTATCGGCTGTCGGTACTGCAGCGTCGCCTGCCCGTACGGTGCCCGGTACTTCGACTTCGGCGAGGACTACGACGACGAGGTCATGGGTGCCGGCGAGGTGACGAGCCCGGAATACGGCGTGGACCGGGGCGAGCGCGGCGAGAAGTCCTCGCCGGTGGGCAACATCCGGAAGTGTAACTTCTGCCAGCACCGCACCGAACGCGGCGAGGAACCGGCCTGCGTCGAGACGTGTATCGGCGACGCCCGCAACTTCGGCAACCTGGCGGACCCCGACAGCGAGGTCTCCCAGATGGTGAACTCCGAGCGGGCGGTCCAGCTCAAATCCGAGGAGGGGACCGACCCCAACGTGTACTACCTTCGATAACAATGGCAACCGTAAGCGAACGTCTCGGGTACGATCCGGGATTCGACGACGACCGACTCCGCCTCGCCTGGTACGCCTTCCTGGGCGTCGTGCTGCTGGTGGGCGCGTACGCGACCTGGCTGCGAATCGACCAGGGGATGGCGAGCACCAATCTGTCGAGCATTACCCCGTGGGGTGCGTGGGTGGCCTTCTACATCTACTTCGTCGGCCTGTCGGCCGGCGCGTTCCTGGTCAGTACCCTCTCGAACGTGTTCGACATGGACGGCATGGAGGCCATCGACCGGGACGCGCTGTTCGCGGCGATCATCAGCATGGTCGTCGCGCTGCTGTTCGTCTGGATCGACCTGGGGCGGATGGACCGCTTTTACCACCCGTTCCTGTGGCGGCAGTTCACGTCGCCGCTGTCCTGGGAGGTCCACGCCTACGTGGCGTACATCCTCCTGTTGATCGGCGAACTGTACTTCTCGATCCGGGGCGACCTGGTTCGGGTCGCCGAGACGGTCGATAGCTGGCGGGGGGAACTGGCCGGCCTCCTGACGCTGGGCCGCACCTCGACGTCCGAGGGCGCACTCGAGACGGACGAGAAGTGGCTCACCCGCCTGGGGATCCTCGGCATCCCCCTCGCCATCTTCTTCGTGCACGGGGGCACGGGCGTGCTGTTCGCCGTCTCGAAGGCGCGACCGTACTGGAACAGCGGCCTGTTCCCGATCATCTTCGTGATTTCGGCGGTCGTCAGCGGCATGGCGCTGGTCACGGCGCTGTACGTCCTCCGCCGGAAACTGTTCACGAAGGAGCCGATCGATCTCGATCTGCTGGACCGCCTGGCGAAACTGCTCGCCGCGTTCATCGTGGTCGACGCCGCCTTCACGGGCATCGACCTGCTGATCGCCGTGTCGAGTCTCGAACTCGAGACCTGGATCACGATCATGACCGGGCGGATGGCCTGGTCGTTCTGGTTCGTGATGGTCGGCATGGGATGGCTGTTGCCCCTTGTGCTGCTCAGCCGCGAGTCGCTGCGCCGGACGCCCTGGGTGATGGTCTTGGCCGGCCTGTCGGTCGTCGTCGGCATCGTCGGCGTCCGCTTCAACATCGTCGTTCCGCCCCTGGTGGTCCCGGTCATGGAGGGACTGCCCTTTGGTAACTACTGGCCGTCGCTGGTCGAGTGGGGAACCAGCGCCGGCATCATCGCCGTCGGCCTGCTCATCTACACGGTCGGCGCCGAGTTCCTGCCGCTCACCCCGCTGGAGGAAGACTCATGAGTTCCACGGACGACCACATCGACTCCGACGCGCACGGTGAAACGGACAGCCAGACGGATAGCGACCTGGACAGTCCCGAGGCCCGACCGGAGGGCCAGGGCGGCGACACGGACGTCTCCCGCCGGGACTTCGCGAAGGCCGTCGGCGGCCTCGCCGCGGTCTCGGGCGGCTTGACCACCGCCTCGTCGGGAATCGACCTGTCGGGACTCTGGTCCGATCCCGAGGAGCACTACTCGGGCGACGATTACGGCGACTACGGTGCCGAGGACGTGATGTACACGACCTGCGGGCAGTGCAACACGTTCTGTCCGATCAAGGTCCGGGTCGCCGACGAGAGTGGAACCGGCAACTACAGCGCACTCTTGCGCAAACTCGCCGGCAACCCGTACTCGTTCCTGAACACTCAGCCGTTCGCGCAGGTGCCCTACGGGAGCGAACCTGACGAGGTCGCGACGGGCGACCTCGAAGGCACCGGCGACGTCGATACGAGTCGCTGGTCGGTTTCGGGCGGCCGGATGTGCCTGAAGGGTCAGGCCGGCATCCAGACGGCCTTCGACACCTACCGGGTGCGAAAGCCGATGAAGCGCGTCGGCGAGCGCGGGAGCGACCAGTGGAAGACCATCTCCTGGGAGCAGGCGATCGACGAGATCGTCAACGGCGACGACGACCTCGGGCACTCCGGGCTGAAGGAAATGTGGGGCTACGCGCCGAAAGAGCAGGTCATGGCCGATTGGAAAGCCGTGAACGAGGGCGACATGACCAAGGCCGAATTCGACGAGAAGTACGAGGGGAAACTCGTCGACACGGACATCCCCGAACTCGGGCCGAAGGCCAACAAGATCGTGGACATCGGCGGCTTCCGGCGCTTTTTCGTCCGGTCGCGCCTGTTCCAGGCGGGACTGGGGACGATCAACAGCCACCACCACGCCGGCGTCTGCGGGTTCTCCTCGGTGCTCGGGAACGTCCGGTCCTACGACCCGGTCAAGGGGACCGAGAACGGCACGGCCGTGAAGAAGAAAAAGCGCCAGTATCCCGACATCGAGAACGCGGAGTACCTCCTCGTCTGGGGGACGAACCCGCTGGTCTCGAACAAGGGTCCGACCTGGCTCTCGCCGAAGATCACGAACGCGCTGGCCGACGGCATGCGGATGGACGTGGTCGACCCGCGCCTCTCGAAGACGGCCGAGAAGGCCGAAAAGTGGGTCCCGGTCGAACCGGGCGCTGACGCCGCGTTCGCGCTGGGCATGGCGCGCTGGATCATCGAGCACGACCGCTACGACGAGGAGTACCTGCGCAACCCCTCGCGATCGGCGGCCACGGACGACGACGAACCGACCTGGAGCGACGCGACGAACCTCGTGCTCGTCGACAAGTACGAGAGCGAGACGCCCAAGGCCAAGGCCTCGCCCGAGGACCTGGGCCTGGAGGGATCGGGCACCGTCGTCATCGACGCCGAGACCGGTCAGCCGGCCCCGGCGGGCGAGGTCGACGCGGCCGCGCTCGACGTCGACATGACGGTCGAGGGGACTCACGTGAAGTCGGTCTGGAACCTGTACAAAGAGCGGGTCTTCGAGTACGACCTCGGCGAATACGCCGAGATGGCCGGCGTCGACGTCGATGACATCGAGGCGGTCGCCGACGAGTTCACGAGCCACGGCAAGAAGGCGGCGATCATGCAGTACCGCGGTCCCTCGAAACACACCAACGGGTTCTACAACACCCGCGCCATCGCCACCCTCCAGCACCTCATCGGCAACTACGACTGGAAGGGTGGTCAGATCACGCCCTACGCCGGTTACGGCACGATGGGCGGCCGGTACCAGCTCGGCGCGGTGCCGAACGGTCGGTCGCCGTGGGGCCTGCCCATCACGCGGGCGCTCCACAACGCCGAGGAGTTCGAGGGGACGCGGCTGTTCGACGGCTACCCGGCGAAACGGCCGTGGTTCCGCCTCTCGCCTCAGCACCAGGTCCAGGAGATCTACCCGAGCGCCAAGGACGGGTACCCCTATAACATCGACGCGCTGTTCCTCCGGCCCTACTCCGAGAACCACGTGATGGCGGCGTCCGGCGGCGACAAGATCGCGGAGATCATGAAGGACACCGACGCGATGGAGCTGATCGTCGCCTTCGACACGGTCATCGGCGAGACTTCGAAGCAGGCCGACTACATCCTGCCCGAACCGACCTACCTCGAGCGCTGGGAGAACTTCGGGACCTACCCGAACAAGCGCCTGGCCGACGAGAAGATCAGCCACCCCGTCGTGAACGTGGTTCCCGACGCGCGGTCGGCCGAGGACGTCCTGATCGACGTCTGGAAGACGCTGGAATCGGAGCTCGACGCCGAGATTCCCGGCGTCGGGAAAGACGCCATCGTGGACGCGAACGGGAACACCCACGACCTCGACGAGCCGTCGGACTTCTACGTCAAGATGGTGGCGAACCTGGCGTACGCGACGAAGACGTTCGACCCGCTGAGCGGCGAGAACGCCCCCGACAACCTCTCGCTGCCGCCGGGGATCGACGAGGACGACTTCCCCATCCAGGTCGGCCCGGTCGAGGACGCGTCCGACCGCGAACTCGAAGTCTTCCGGAGCGCCCACGAGAAGGGCCTGGGCGATAGCTTCGACCTGAACCGGTGGAAGCGCGCCGTCACCGACGAGGAGTGGCGGAAGGTCGTCACGGTGCTCAACCGCGGCGGGCGCTTCGAGGAGCCGATCCCGAACTACGAGGAAGCCTTCGACGAGCACGGGTTCGACTACGATTACGCCGAGAACTACGAACCCTCGCACGCCTACGTCGGCGATCACGTCCGGTACCAGTTGAACCGCGAGGTGTGGTTCTTCAACGAGATCATGCCGGTCGGCAAGGACGCCTACGACGGCGAACCCTTCGACCCGCTGCCGAAACTGGAGGACGCTACGCACTTCAACGGGGACGTGCTGACGCCGGTGGTCAGCGACGAGGACCCGGCACCGGACCGGCCGCTGCACCTGATCAACTGGAAGCCACGGACGATGGGCATGACACGGACGGCCAACGCGCCGTGGCTCCGGGAGACTCGCGGGACGAACCCGCTCTGGATCAATCCCGACGACGCCCACGACCGCGGCATCGAGAACGGCGACGTGATCGAAATCGACTTCGGCCGTGGTAGCGTCGAGGCGACGGCCCGGGTGACCCAGGGCATCCGACCGGGCGTCGTCGGTGCCATGTGGGGCTGGGGCCGGTCCGGCGACGGCGCGACGAAGCAGACGATCGACGACGAGGTCCAGGAACCGGCCGACGAGGGCGACGGTCACACCGGCTACGAGTTCGACCGGCCCATGCAGGACGAGGCCGGCTACGCGAAGGGTCGGGACGCCGGGTTCGCGATCAACCACCTGGCACCCCTCGATTCGCACACGGGCGACGTCGGCCCGTCGGACCAGGTCGGCGGGAGCCAGGCACAGTTCGACACCCACGTCGACGTGCGGAAATCGGAGTGAACAGCCATGACCGCCACCCGCAAGGAGACCGATTCCGCGACCGCAACCCGAAGCGACGGCGGGACGCGTAGCGACGCCGAATTCGCTCGCGCCCGCGCCCAGACGTACGCCCTGCTGGCGGCCACCTTCGACGGCGATACCGACCTCCTCGGGCGGGCGATGGCGGCGGACGATTTCGCCCGCTTCCAGGGGCTCCTTCCGGGCGAGTTCGACACCGAGGCGCTCCGTCGCGACGACGTGGACGCCGAGGCCCTCGCGGTCGGCTACGACAACCTGTTCGTCGTACCGGGACCCCACTACGTCCCGCCCTTTGCCTCGGCACACGAGGACGATCCGAGCGAGAAATTCGAGTCGGACTCGACGTATCACGAGGAGGGCGAGGCGGGCGAACTGTTCGGCGACCCGGCCGTGTCCGTCTCGGAACACCACGCCCGCTTCGATTTCAGTCCCGACCGCGGTGACGGGATCCCCGATCACGTCGCCGCCGAGTTCGAGTTCGTGGCCGCCCTGGCCGGTCGGGAAGCCGACCTGCTCGCGAACGACGACCCCGACGCCGACACCGTCGACCGACTTCGACGTGCCCAGCGCGAGTTCCTGGCGGACGGCCTCGACTGGCTCGACGGGTTCGCTGCGGCGGTCGACCGCGAGGACGGAAGCGAGGGCGTCTTCGCCGCACTCGCCGCGTTCGCCGCCGTGTTCGTCGATTGGGACGCCCGAACGCTGGCGGACGCGATCGACGAACCCACCGACGCCGAGGCGACCTCGGCCTGAGGCGTCGCGGTCCCCGGGTCGGCCGACAAGCAATTCTAGGTGAGACCCGAACTATCCGTGAACAACGGTTATACTTCTCCGGGCCTGCCTGACGACAGGACGATGATGGGTTTCGCACAGGACGACCGGAGCGCACGCACGACGACCGCAGCGCTCTCGGTCGTCGCCGGGGTCGGCGGCCTGGCGGGATCGTACGCCATCGCGGGGGGATCGAACGGGTACCTGGTCGAACCGTTCGCGTCCGGGCTGGTCCGGTATAC
>Ga0102925_1000510_pt1 | contig 21466 bp, 26 predicted proteins | sample SalPonR1_A_D1_MG_FD_78216 | JGI IMG/M metagenome (GOLD analysis project Ga0102925, IMG submission 78216) | Salt pond soil microbial communities from South San Francisco under conditions of wetland restoration - Salt Pond MetaG R1_A_D1_MG | ecosystem: Environmental > Aquatic > Marine > Intertidal...
CAGCGTCCCGGGCGTGAACATGGTTTCGCGTGAGGATAGGTTGCCGTCCGATCCCCTTTGACGTGTCGGTGCGGCGGAGACTTCCCGTTCCGGAACCGATTTGAGGCCCGGGGGCTGAGGCCCCGCCCATGCACCGAATCATCGGCGAACGCGACATCGCCGACACTCCCTTCGACGAGTCGGCCGCCCGGGACCTCTATCGCGACATGGTCGTCGCACGTCGATTCGACGAACGAGCGGTCGCCCTGCAGCGCCGGGGATGGATGAGCGGCTATCCCCCGTTCAAGGGCCAGGAGGCCTCCCAGGTCGGCGCGGCCCACGCGCTGGCCGACGACGACTGGCTGTTTCCCACGTATCGATCCAATGCGATGCAGATCGCCCGAGGGGTTCCGATGAGCGATATCCTCCGCTTCCGGCGGGGGTATCCCGAGTTCGAGTCCGACCACGACCTCCCGAACGTTCCCCAGACCATCCCGATCGCCTCGCAGATTCCCCAGGCCGCCGGCGTCGGGATGGCGATGAACTACGCCGACGACGACGGCGCCGTTCTCAGTTACTTCGGCGACGGCGCGACCTCCGAAGGCGACTTCCACGAGGGGTTGAACTTCGCCGGCGTCTTCGACGCCCCCGTAGTGTTCTTCTGTGAGAACAACGGCTGGGCGATCAGCCAGCCCCGGAGCCAGCAGACTGCCAGCCACACCATCGCCGAGAAAGCGGGCGCATACGGGATCGACGGCGGCCAGGTCGACGGCAACGACCCCCTGGCCGTCCGGGAGTTCGTCGGGGCGGCCCTCGCCAAGGCCCGGAAGGGGGAGCCGGTCCTGGTCGAGAGCCTGACCTATCGCCAGGGCGCACACACGACGAGCGACGATCCCAGCCGCTACCGGGACCGCGAGGGCGACCGCCCCGAGTGGCGCACCCGCGACCCGATCGACCGCTACGAGGAGTATCTCCGCGAACAGGGCGTCGCCGACGACGCGTTCGTCGAGGAGACCCACGAGGCGGCCGACGAGAAACTCGAGACGGCCATCGACCGCGCCGAGTCGGCACCGGAGGCCGATCCGGCGGAGCTGTTCGAGTCGGTCTACGGGTCACTACCGGATCGACTCCGGGAGCAACGGCGGGAACTGGAGACGCTGGCCGGAAACCACGATTTACAGGAACTCGAACACTAGGTGGAGCGACGCGCGCATCGACACCGGACCGCTACTCCTGAAGCGAAACGTACGTCTTGGTGTCGAGCACCCCCTCGAGTCCACCGACTTTCCCGGAAACCGTATCGAGGACGTCGTAGACCTCCGCCGTCTCGATCTCGACGATGAGATCGAAGTCACCGGCGACGACGTTCGCCTCGACGACGCCACCGAGGCCGCGGATCGCTTCGACCACATCCTCCGACGCACCGGAGTCCGTTTTCACCATCGCGAATGCGTACACCATGCTGAGGTGTTGGTACACGTTAACAAGGAAAAAGGTTTGGGTGGCAGTCCCGACGAACGGCGGGCGATCGGCCGGGGTGAGGACGAATCGCACCGGGCGCCCCGCCACCCTGGCTTACCTTTACGTACGTCCTCGAACACGTGAAGTCATGGACATCGAGGCCTTCTTCGAGGGGATGCCGTTCGCCGGCCTGCTCGGCGTCGAGGTGACCGAAGCGGCCGACGGCCACGCCGAGGGACGGGTCGAAATGCGCCCCGAGCTTTCCTGGGACGAGGACCGAGTGGTCGCTCACGGCGGCGTCACGTTCACCCTGGCCGACACCGTCGGCGGGGCGGCGCTGGTGTCGGTCGTGGACCAACCGGTCCCAACGATCGACATGCGGATCGACTACCTCGAGGCGGCGACCGGCGACCTCCGGGCCGAAGCCGACGTGGTTCGAATCGGCGGGGACGTCGGGACGGTCGACGTTGCGATCTTCGACGAAGAAGGAACGATAGTAGCCGACGTCCGGGGCGTGTACAAGACCGGGTGACGCGCAGTGAGGGGCTACAGCACCTGCGACAGCAGCGACGCCTGGCCCCGACGGAGGCGTTCGAGGAAGGCCGACGCGCCGATGCCGAGTTCGCCGGCGACCTCGTCAGCCGTCGCCTCCTTCGGGACCGAGAAGTAGCCCATCGCCAGCGCGGTTCGCAGGGCCTCCTCCTGTCTGGGGGTCAGGTTCCAGCGACCGGCGACCGCAGTCCCGTCCTCGGGGCCGAGCGGATAGACGCTCCCCAGTTGCACCCCGACGGTGTCGCCGGCCGTGTCCATCACGCCACGGAGCACCTCGTGACCGACGACGGTCCCGGTGAACTGGCCGACCCCGTCGCGATATCGGAGGGTTTCGACGAGGAACCCGGCGTTCACGAGGACGCGGACGACGCACGGCGAGAGCGAGAGGCAGCGAAACGTCCGTCGATTCTCCCCGCCGGAGACGTGGAGGTACCGGATCCGATCGTCGGCGTCGAGGACCTCGACGAGTCGATCGTCGGCCGGGGCGCTGAACCGCAACAGGGCGTAGCCGTCGTCGCGAAACCGGGGCGGTTCGGCGTCGATCGCGACGCCGGTCGTTGCCGAGGCCTCGGCGAGGGGGCACTCGTCGCCGGTGACGCGGATCTCGACGGCGAGGCACTCCTCGATCATACCGCCCGTAGGACGCCGCAAACATTTAAAACCCCATCATATATGGGCAAAGGGCTACCCCGGGCGAGCACCACCCACATGAAAGATCATGAACGTATCCGAAACCAAGGACCGCGCCGGCCCTCGTGCGTTCGGGCCGGGCGACGACGTGCCCCGGGAATACCGCGAGGCGGCGACCCGGATGATCCAGTTCCACGCGAACTCGGAGATCATGGGCGCGTACCTCGAACGACCCTTCATCCGACAGGCGCCCTCGCTCGACCGGAAACTGGCGTTTTCAGCGAAGGTCCAGGACGAGATCGGGCACGGACAACTGCTTTACCGGGCCGCCGAGGAACTGGGGATCAAGACCCGCGAGGAGATGCTAACGGAACTGGCCGAGGGCGAGGGCAAGTTCCTCAATTGCTTTCACTACCCGATGGACTCGTGGTACGAGACGCCGATGATCGGCTTTTTCGTCGATGGTGCGGCGATGCGCCGGCAGGCCACGCTGAAGAACACCAGCTGGGAGCCCTACGCCCACGCGATGGACAAGATCTGTTTCGAGGAGGGCTTTCACATCAAGCACGGCGAGTCCATCCTCCGGGAACTGGCGACTGGATCGACAGCCCAGCGCGAAAAGCTCCAGGAAGCGTTCGACGAGTGGTGGCCCCGCATCCTCCAGTTCTTCGGCCCGACCGACGACCAGAGCACCCACCACGACTTCGCCGCCGAGGTCGGCCTCAAGCAGGTGAGCAACGACGAACTCCGGACGGCGTTCCTCAACGCATACCTCCCGAAGGCCGAACGGTACGGTCTGGAGATTCCCGACGAACCCCGCATCACCTACGACGAGGACGCGGATCGCTACGAGGTTCGCGAGTCGGACCTCGACTGGGACGAGTTCTGGCAGGTGGCGAAAAACGACTACCAGGGAAGCCACGAACAGATCGGCACCCGGGCCGACGCCCGCGAGGCGGTCGAGTGGGTCCGGGCGGCAATCGAAGGTGATGGACCCGGCTCGAGTCCCACCGAAGCCGCGGGGGCGGCCGACTGACTATGATCTGGGAGGTCTTCCGCCAGGAGGAATCCGGCGACTACCACACCCACTGTGGGAACGTCCACGCGCCGGACCGGGACATGGCGCTCGCGTTCGCCCAGATCCAGCACGCCCGCCGGATGCCCGCCAACAGCCTCTGGGTCGTCCCGAAGGACGAGATCGGCGAGGTGGACGCCGACGAGGCCGCGTTCGGCGGAACCACCGACAAGGCCTACCGGTGGGCCCAGACGTTCAACACCGACGAGGACTTCGCCGAGGAGATCGCCGAGTCCCAGCGCGAACAGGAGGCGGCCGAACGCAAGCGGGAGGATCGCGCATGAGCGACGCCAGCAACGGCCCGTCCCTCGGCGGGCCCGACGACCTCTCGGAGCGCGAGCGGGCGGCCGTCTCGGCACTGGTCCGCGCGATGGCCGACGACGAGTTCGTCCTCGCCGAGCGCTACACCGAGTGGCAGGTGCGGTCGCCGACCCTCGAGTCCGATCTCGCGCTCTCGAACGTCGCCCAGGACGAGTACGGCCACGCCCGCCTGTGGTACGACCTCCTGGGGGACTTCGGCGAAAGCGAGGCCGACCTCATCTGGGAGGCCGACCCGTCGGATTTCCGGCACGCTACGCTGGTCGAACTCCCGTTCCCGGACGGGGACTGGGCCGACGCCGTCCTCCGGAGCTACCTGTTCGACGTCTACGAGAAACTCAACCTCGAAGCACTGGAGGACTCGTCGTATCCCCGGATCCGCGACCGCGTCGGCAAGGTACAATCCGAAGAGGAGTACCACCGCGAACACGCCGAGAACTGGCTCGAACGGCTCTGTGCCGACGAGGAGGGGCGAGGGCACGTCCAGCAGGCTGTCGACCGCCTGTTTCCCTACGCCCTGACGCTGTTCGTGCCCACCGATCGGGAGTCGGCCATCGTCGAGTTTGGCATCCGGACCGAACCGCTCGACTCGCTCCGGGAGGACTGGTTCGCGGAGGTCATCCCGTTTCTCGAATCCCTCGGGATCGACCTTCCCGTGACCGACGAGGGCGTCGTGGAGGCCGAACTCCCCGAGAAAATCGGCCGTCGTGGCGACCACACCGACCACTGGCCCGAACTGTTCGCGGCGTTCACGCACACCTACCGCGAGATGGACCTCGACGAACCCCCGCGGCTCATGGAGGACCCCGACGATGTCGGCTGACGAACCCGAACGGGCGGGGGGCGAAGACGCCCCCGGACCCAGGTACTGTACCTACACCTCCTACGAGGATGGCGAACCGATCGACGGCTTCCCCTGGACCGGGCCGACGGGCGGAGCTACGGACGAGGACGGCGTCGCCGAACGCATCGCCGACGCCCTGGCCGACGTCGAGGACCCGGAGATGCCGATCAGCGTCCTCGACCTGGGCCTCGTCTACGGCGTGACCGTCGAGGACGGCCAAGCCACGATCGACCTCACGCTGACCTACACGGGGTGTCCGGCACGCGACCTCCTCCAGGAAGACGTGCGGCGGGCCGTAACCGACGTCGAGGACGTCGAGGAAGCCGAGGTTCGCCTGGTCTGGCAGCCCGAGTGGACGGTCGAGATGGTCACCGAGGACGGGACGGAACGGCTCCGAGAGTTCGGTCTGTCAGTATGAACCGCCGACCCGATCCCAGCGTCGAGACGAGCGGGGCCGAGGAGACGGCCGAGTGTCCCTACTGCGGGTCGACCGACACCGAGCGCGAGCACCCGAAGGGCCCCTCGCTCTGTCGGTCGATGTTCTACTGCAACGAGTGCCGGCAGCCGTTCGAGCGGTTCGGGTGAACGATCGATCCAATCGAGGGACGACTCCAACCGCTGGATTGACCCGGATTTCCAGTGTCCATCGACTCCAGGGCTTCGACCCGTCGTCGTTCGACTGCCAACCACATGTGGCGCAACATGTATCACGATCGATCCGGTACCGGCACGTATGTCGACCGAAAACGGTTTCGAGGAAACGACGGTCAGTGACCGGGGGATGGTTACGATCCCGGCATCGCTCCGGCGACGACTCGACATCGAGCCGGGTGACAAAATCCGCTGGGACGTGGACGAAGATGGGGATCTTTCCGTGGAAGTCGTTCGGCAGCGCTACGGCGCGTTCGACGACGACGACCTGAAAGCGCCGATGGGGGGCGACGGGCTCGAAACGCACGACCTCGCGGGACACGAGGAGGATCCGGCTTTCACGGAGGACGCGTGAATGGCCACCACCGTCACCGATTCCAACGTTCTCATCGACTACAAGGACACCAGTGACGACGTCCGGCACGAACGGGCCGAGAACATCGTTTACGCTATCGACAGCGGGGACCTCCCGACGTCACGAATCACGAACTACGTCCTGCTGGAGTCCCTGAACTGGATTCACGAGCGCCAGCGCCACGACATCGCGGTCGACCTCCACGACCGACTTGCGGATTCCGCAGGGTTCGAGTTGGTTCACTCGGCGCAGAAGGATTACCACCGTGCCGTGGAGCTCTTCGAAACCTACGAGGGCCTGTCGTTCGGTGACGCTACGATCGTCGCCTACATGGAACGGGAGGACATCGAGTATCTGTACTCTTTTGACGACGACTTCGACGTGATCGACGGTATTTCCAGACTGGAAACGGCAACAAATCCGTTCGAGTGACCGGGAGCAGTCGACTTCGGTCACGGCAACTGCGGCACCACTTCGTCGCCCAGCCGTTCGATACACTCGACCATCGCGTCGGTCCCGATCCCGGGGAAGTACGTCCGGAGGATCACGTGGACGTCCTCGCCCAGCGCGTCGGCGTAGGTGTTCAGTTCCTCGACCACCTGGTCGGGCGTGCCGAAGATGGCCTGCTCCTTCAGTTCTGCCACCCGTTCCTCGGGGAGTTCATCGATCGGTTCCCCACCGTACCACTCGGCGTACCGCCGTTGGAGGTACAGGTAGCCCTCTCGCATCGCGTCCCACGCCTCGTCCGTCGAGTCGGCCACGAACCCGTGCTGGAGGACGTACACCTGGAAGTCGCCCTCGATGCCCTCGGCCTCCCGCACCCTCTCGATGTCCTCGACGCGCTTGCGGAGGCCGCCCATCGAGAGCGACGACGGGGCGATCCAGCCGTCGCCCATCCGGGCGGCCCGCCTGACTGCCGGTTTCGAGTCGCCGCCGAGGACGATCGGCGGCGCGTTCTCTGGCTTCGGGGAGACCGTCAGGTCGGGCGAGGCGGCGTGAAACTCGGGATCGTAGTCGAGGGGACCGTCGCTCCAGGCGGCCCGGAGCGTCCGCACGAGGTCCTCGGTTCGGGCCGCGCGCTCGTCCCTGGGCACGCCGAACCCCTCGAACTCAGTCTCGCGGTAGCCCACCGCGAGTCCGAGCGAGAGGCGGCCGTCGGAAAGCAGGTCGACCGTCGCGGCGTCCTCTGCCAGGCGCACCTGGTCGTGCAGCGGCGCGAGCGCGATGGACGTGCCGATCTCGACGTCGTCCGTTTCGGCCGCGAGCGCGCCGAGGACGGCCATCGGGGCCGCGAGATAGCCGTCGTCGGTGAAGTGGTGCTCCGACACCCAGGCGCTGTCCAGGCCGGCGTCGTCGATGGTCCGGGCGAGGGTCGGCATTTCGTCGTGGATTTCGGACTGCGATCGATCGTCGTCGGGGCGGCGCTGGGTCGTGAACAGGCCGGTGCCGAGTTTCATCCGTCGATCACCCGGATTTCGACAAGTTCGACATCGACCCTCATACGTCGATCACCGTAATCTCCTCGACGGGCCACTGGCTCAGCACCTCGACGCCGTTCTCGCGGACGACGACCATCTCCTCGACGCGGACGCCCTGGCGGTCCGCCGGCTCCTGGGTCTCGACGGCCATCGTCATGCCCTCCTCGATTTCGATCGGGTGCTCGGGCGAGAGTCCGCGCCAGATCAGCGGCACCTCGTACAGCTGGAGGCCGAGGCCGTGCGCCCAGTGGTTCGTGGTCATCTCCCAGTGCTCTTCCGCCCCGTACCAGTCGGCGTGCTCGCCGTCCATGTCGGGGAAGGCGGCGGCGATTTCGTCGGTGGTGACGCCCGGTTCGATCCGGTCGAGGACGCGATAGAGGTTGTCCACGGCAGTCTCGTAGGCCTCGCGCTGGGCGTCGGTCGGTTCGCCGACGCTGAACGTGCGGTAGTAGCAGGAGCGGTAGCCGAGGTAGCCGACGTTGTAGAAGTCGGCGTACACCAGGTCGCCCGGCCGGATCGCCCGGTCGGTCGTGTTGGCCTGGTGCTTCGGCCAGGTGTTCGGCCCGGAGGTGAGGTACCCGCCCTGCACCGTCGCACCATGACGCCAGAGTTCGCGAACGGCGTCGCCCCACACCTCGGACTCGCGCCGACCAGGTGCGACAGACTCCGTGATCCGCTGGAAGCCCGCTTCGCAGATCGCGGCGACGGTCCGCAGGCACTCGATCTCGTCCCGGGTCTTCACCTTTCGGGCGTCCTCCATCGCCTCGGCACACTCGTCGGGCCGGACGTCCACGCCCCGGTCCTCCAGCGCGCTCACGAGTCCCGGGTTGGCCACGTCGATCCCCATCGGTTCGTTCTCCAGCCCGTACTCCTCCAGCGCGTCGACGACCGTCTCGGCCATTTTCCCGCGGAGCCACTCCCGTGCCGAGTCGCGGCCCGACGCCCGCGGGACGTTGCCCAGTCCCGGACAGGCGTGGCGAACGTCGTCGAGCCACGGGCAGTTGAACCGCTGGTTCGCGGCGTGGTCGGCCGTGTCCCAGTGGACGATGCCGCCGTCCTCCAGCAGCAGGGTGTAGTGGTCGGCCCCGCTGCCGCCCGTCATCGCCAGCCCGGTGACGTAGCGCACGTTCGGGTCGTCGATCAGGAGCATGCTCCCGAGGCCGGCCTCGCGCATCCGGTCGAGGGCACGTTCCTTTCGTTCCTCGCGCAGTCGGGCGGCGTCGATCCGTTCCTCCCAGTCGACCGCCATCGTCCCGCGGGTGCCCTCCATGAAGTCGCGTTCGTACATCTTCCCCGACGTACAGGGACGATGGTTAAGAACCCTACTACCGAAATCGTAAGTTCCGGGCGTTGCGATGGTTCGCTCCGGACCAGAGATCTGCTAGGAACGGGTGCCGGTCACTCACAATTCTACTGATATACCGTGTCTTGGGTGTCGATTTCCAGGACTCTGAGTTCGTCTCGTTGCCTGTCCCAGTCGATGATCGCACGCCGCTTGCCGATCCGGAGTGAATACTCGTCCCGTCCCTTCAACAATTTCAGGTGACGATCGGGGTTGACTCCTGCTTCTTTCAACTTCGAACGAACGCGATCTTCGACGTCGTTCGGCAACGATTGCAACTCCTTCTCGACGTCGGGATGGAGGAGTACCGTCGCCATGGAACGCTACAGTTCCGTCCACTCGTCGGACTCTTTCCGTTCGTCGACCGTCCGACCGGTTTCCGGATCGAGTTCGGGAGCGACCTCGGCCCACCAGCCGACAGCTCTCGCACCGAGTTTCTTGCGACTCACCAACCCCTTTTTTGCCATCCGGTCGAGCCGGTTCCGAACCCCTTCCGGCGTGATCTCCTTTCCGAACCGGCGGAGCCCTTCAGCAACCTCCGGCGCCGTGAGAACGGGATCGTCCTCGTAATCGAAGACCTTGAGGATTTCCTGTTCGGTCACCGTTTCCTCGAAACGACCGGCGTCGTCACGGCCCTGGCTCATGTCTCGAACGTGGCAGGCGACGTACTAAACCGTTTTGCTCGTGCAAACTGGATCGAACGGGGCCAAAACGACAACCGATCGACGGAAAGTGGTGTACTAGATGCCGGTTCAACACCACAGCCGACCCTAAATTTATACCGCACGACCCCCACGGTCGGGTGACATGTACAAACACGTCGCCCTGCTGGTTCGCAAGAACGGGCTGACTCACGACGAGTTCGTCGAGTACTGGCGGGAACGGCACTCGCCGCTGGCGACGGACATCGAGGGCGTCGTCCGGTACCAGACTGTCTATCCGGCGGACCCGGAGAACGCGGAGTTCGACGGCATCGCCGAACTGTACTTCGAGACGCTCGAAGACCTCCACGACGCGCTCGGATCGCCGGGGTCCCGGGACTACGATCCGACGAAGGAGGTGGCCGCGAAGGCCCGGCAGGACGTGGACGACTTCCTCGCCATCGAGGAGCGGCCTCGGTTCATCGGCGAGGAGACGGTCTGGAAAGACGAGGTCGAGCGGACCGATTCGAGGCCGTACGGCGACACCGAGGGGCTGTACAAGCACTCGGCGTTCCTCGTCCGCAAGAACGGGCTGACCCACGAGGAGTTCCGCGACTATTGGGAGAACGAACACAGCCCCCTCGCGAAAGACATCGAAGGCGTGGTCCGCTATCACACGGTCTACCCGACGGACCCCGAGAACGCGGAATTCGACGGCGTGGCCGAACTCTACTTCGAGACGCTCGAAGACCTCCACGACGCGCTGGGGTCCCCGGGCTCCCGGGACTACGACCCGACGAAGGAGGTCGCCGCCAAAGCCCGGGAGGACGTGGACAACTTCCTCGCCATCGAACAGCGGCCCCGGTTCATCGGCCGGGAACGCGTCTGGACGGACGCGACGAGCGAGGCCCAACGGGAGTCAGCGCGCCAATCATGACGGAGCCCGATTACGAGACCCAGGTCCGTGACGCCTTTCCCGAACTCGCCGGCATCGAATCCGACGACCTCCGCGAGCGCGTCGTCCAGGCGTGGATCCTCGGACTGGAACGTGGCGGCTGGCGTCACATTGACGACGTCCCCTACGCCTGGAACATCCACGAGGTCAGCAACGTCGAGCACGTCCGGGGCGTCACGAAAATCGCGATCGAGTCGCTGCAGGTCCAGCGCGAGTTCCACGGCGCCGACCCCGACCCCGACGTCGTCAGGGCGGCGTGCCTGCTGCACGACGTCGGGAAGTGCTACGAGTACGTCGATCACGTGGACGACGAACTGGTCGATCCCGACCGAGAGACCTACGGCGGGAGCGAGATTCCCCACTCCATCTCCGGGTACGCGCTGGCCCACGAGGTCGGCTGTCCGGTCGCCGTCCAGCGCGCCATCCCGCACTTCCTGGGCGAAGTCCCGTCCAGAACCATCGAGGCCGAACTCGTCAAGAGCGCCAACGACGCGTCCTCGAACGCTATCACCCAGTCGACGATGGGGCTCACGCTGTCGGAGTGGATCGAGGAGTACAGCCAGACGACCGGGTGATCAGCGCCCGCGTTCCTCGCGCAACACGTCGACGTACTGCTGGATCCCCGCCTGGAGGTCGAATGTCGGTTCGTAGCCGAGATCCGATCTCGCTGCGCTGTCGTCGAGATCCTGGGTCCAGGGGAGGTCGCCCTCGTCGGAGACCTCGATATCGGCGTCGGGGACCACTTTTTGCACCGCCTCGGCCGCCTCCCGGATCGTCGCGAGGTCGCCCGCCACGTTGTAGACGTCCTGCGAGAGGTCGCTTTCGGGCGTGAACGCCGCCAGACGAAATGCCTGTGCGACGTCCTTCACGTGCTGCCAGTCGATCGCCTGGTCGCCGTACTGGACGCTGAACGACTCGCCCAGTGCCGGTTTCTCGATCAGGTCGACGAGGAACGCCGACCCCCCGGTTTCCCGATAGGGGCCGTACGCCACCGTCGGCCGGAGGCCGACGAGCGAGCAGTCGTAGTCCTCCGCGTAGACCCGGGCCTGGTGCTCGTTGTAGGCCTTGGTGGCCCCGTAGAGCGTATCGGGATAGACGAGGTCGTCCTCCTCGACCTGCCCGGAGTAGTTCGCTGGCGGGGCGTAGACCGCCGCACTGGAGGCCCAGGCCACGCGCTCGATCTGGTCGTCGAGCAGGCGCGCTGCCTCGAAGACGTTGTTCGTCCCGCCGACGTTGACGTCCATCGCCGCACGCGGGTTCTCCCGTGCGCCGTTGGTGAGCAAGGCGGCGAGGTGGATCACTCTCGTCGCACCGGTCTCCCGCACGGCCCGGGCGACGGCCATGGGATCGGTCACGTCGCCGCGCCGGATCGTCACGGCCTCGGCCACGTCGAGTCGCTCCAGGATTCGCGGGTCGGTCGAGACGTCGAACGCGACCACCTCGTGGCCGTGATCCACGAGGTCGGCCGCGGTGTACGCGCCGACGAACCCGGTGCCCCCGGTAACGAGTACGGTTGCCATACCCCCGCCTGGAGGAGACGCCCTAAAAATATTGGTGTGGGCGGCGATCGTCCGCGTCGCCCAGGGACCCGGACCACCTCAATCCTTTTCCGGGAGCCACCCGCCTACGACGGACATGCACGCCACCGAGGTACGGGGAGTCCGGACGATCACGTTCGACCGACCGGACGCCATGAACGCGTTCACGACCGATCACGCCAGGGAACTGGCGGAGCGAATCGAGGCGGCCGACCCGGACGCGCTCGACGCCGTCGTTCTCACCGGCGAGGGACGGGCGTTCAGCGCCGGCGGCGACGTCGCCGCGATGGCCGAGATGGACGAGCGCCCCGACGAGGCCGCCGCCCGGATCGAGGAATCGTTCGGCCGACTCGCCGAGGCGATGCTCGACGCGCCGGTCCCGATCGTTGCGCGGGTGAACGGCGACGCCGTCGGCGCCGGCCTTTCGGTCGTCGGCCTCTCGGATTTCGCCTACGCGGTCGATGCGGCGCGGTTCGGTGCGGCGTTCGTCAAGGTCGGCCTGATCCCAGACACCGGCGGGACCTTTCTCCTGCCCCGGCTGGTCGGCCTTCGGGCGGCCAAGCGCCTCGTGTTCACCGGGGAACTGATCGACGCCGAGGCGGCGGCCGAACTGGGACTGGTCAACCGTGCAGTCGCGCCGGACGAACTCGACGCCGCCATCGACGACCTGCTCGAAACCCTCCGCGACCGCCCGACGCGAACCATCGGCCTCGCCAAGCGGGCACTCCACGAGAACCTGGCCGAATCCCCCGGGTCGGCGCTCGAATACGAGGCGCTCATTCAATCGCACGCTTACGGCACGCCAGAACACGAAGAAGGCGTCAGAGCGTTTCTCGGAGGCCGTGACGGGACGGACGACGATTGAGTGAGGCTCCGCTTCGATCCTGCCCCGTTCCGTCACCCATCCCGACCGTAGTGGTGGCAGGCCGCCTCGTGACCGGCGGGCGTCTCGCGAAGGTCCGGGTCCTCGCTGGCACAGGGCGTGGGGAAGGCATCGCGAACGATATCGACCGCCCGTTCGTCGTCACCGTTTGCGATGGCGCGGACGGCCTCGTCGACCGAGCCCACGGCGTCCGGCGGCAGTTCGCCGTCGAGACCGTATTCGGCCCGAATCGAGGCCGGATCGCCGTCGGTTCCATCGACGGATCCGGCCTCGACGTCGAACCGGAACTCGAACGCCCGCTGCCAGACGTCCGCCGGCAGGTCCTGGGCGTCGGCCTGGACGACCGCCGGACATCGCGGGTGGAACCGACAGCCTGCAGGCGGATCCGCCGGATCCGGAACCTCGCCCGCCAGTTCGGCGGTCTGGCCGCGTTCGGACGGGTCGGTCGCCGGGATGGCGTCCATCAGGACCCGCGTGTAGGGATGCTGGGGATCGTCGAAGAGCGTCTCCGCGTTCGCGACCTCCACCAGTTCCCCGGCGTACATCACCGCCACCCGGTCGGCGACCTCGCGAACGATGGCGAGGTCGTGACTGATGAACAGCACCGCGAGGTCGAACTCGGCCTTGAGGTCCTCGAGCAGCGACAGCACGTCGGCCTGGATGGAGACGTCCAGCGCCGAGACCGGTTCGTCGGCGATCAGCAGGTCCGGATTGAGGACGAGCGCCCGGGCTAGACTCACGCGCTGTTTCTGTCCGCCGGACAGTTCGTGAGGGTAGCTCTCGACCGCATCGGCGAGGCCCACTCGATCGAGCATCCGTTCGGCGGCCTGCCGGCGGTCCGACCGATCCCGGACGCCGTGGATTTCGAGGGGTTCCGCCACGGCTTCCCAGATCCGCATCCGTGGGTCGAGGCTCTCGTTCGGATCCTGGAAGACGACGCCAGTCCGGCGGCGGAACTCCCGTTCAGCGTCTCCCGAAAACTCGGTGACGTCCCTGCCGTCGAACCGGATCGTCCCGCCGGTCGGTTCGTCGAGAGTGAGGATGGTCTCGGCCGCGGTCGACTTCCCGCTGCCGGACTCGCCGACGAGCGCGACCGTTTCCTCGGGGTAGACGTCGAGGTCGATCCCGTCGACGGCCCGGATGCGCTCGACTTCACGCCGGAGCAATCCCCGCGTCTGCGGATAGTGTTTCTCCAGGTCCCGGACGGCCAACAACGGCTCAGTCATCCCCTTCACCCCTGACGAGTTCCTCGGCATCGGCCCGCGCTTCCCACGGTGGCGTTCGATCGAGGCGGTAGTGGACGCAGGCGGCCTCGTGGTCCTCCCTGGCAAGTGGTTGGGAGTCGGGATCGGATTCGCACTCGTCGACGGCGTGTGGACACCGCGGCCGGAACCGACACCCCGCCGGGAGGTCGGTCGGATCCGGCGCCGATCCGGGGATGGGCTCCATGCGCTCGCCACGACCGGGGAGACACCGGAACAGCGCCCGCGTGTAGGGATGTCCCGGCCGATCGAAGACGGCGCGGACGTCGCCCCGTTCCACCACCTCGCCGGCGTACATCACGACGACGCGGTCGGCGATTTCGGCGACGACGCCCAGGTCGTGAGTGACGAACACGATGCCCATGTCCCGGTCCGCCTGCAGGTCGTCGAGGAGTCGGAGGATCGACGCCTGCATGGTGACGTCGAGCGCCGTCGTCGGTTCGTCGGCCACCAGCAGGTCGGGATCGGACGCGAGCGCGATGGCCACGACGACGCGCTGTTTCATGCCGCCGGAGAACTCGTGGGGGTAGTCCTCGGCACGTCGCTCGGCGTCCGGAATGCCGACCTGCTCGAGCAGGGAGATGGCCCGGTCTTCGGCAGTCGCCCGGGAGACGTCCCGGTGGTAGCGGATGGACTCCGCGACCTGGTCGCCCACCCGGTAGACCGGATCGAGCGCGTTCTGCGGGTTCTGGAAGACGTATCCGATGCGTCGTCCCCGGACTCGCTGGAGCTGGGCCTCGTCCATCGCGGTGAGTGCCTCGCCGTGGAGCCGGACTTCGCCGTCGGTCACCTCGCCCGGCGACTCGACGAGGCCGGCGAGCGAATCACAGGTAACGGTCTTCCCGCTGCCGGACTCGCCGACGAGACAGACGGTTTCGCCGGACCGAACCTCGAAGTCCACGCCGTCGACGGCACGGACGGTCCCGTCGGGCGTCTCGAACTGCGTGTGCAGGTCGCGGACCGAAAGGAGTGGGTCCCCCTCGGTCATCGTCGGCCTCCCGATCTCTCGACGGGGTCCGCTGGCGTTCGGTTCCATCCTGTGCATCGGGTCGAACGGGTCGTGTCGGAGGATCTCATGGTAGGGCAAAGCGGGATCCGGGGCGAAGGATGTGGTGACCGGGTCATGTCGATCTGGGATCGAGGACCTCCCTGAGACGGTCGCCGACCAGCGCGAAGGCGGCGATCGTGATGGCGACCGTTATCGCCGTTGCGGTCGCGATCCACCACTTCTCCATGAACCCGGTGTTCGTGTTCCCGAAGGGCTGGAACACCGCCGGAAAGGACCCGTGATATCCGCTGAGGCCCATCGAGAGCGTCCAGCCCCAGGACCGGAGAACCTCGTCGTTGAGACGGAGGTACCCGAGGGCGACTTCGGCGAGCAACAACCCGGGAACGACCTGGGACGTGGCAGTGACGACGGTACTCCCGACGTTCGGGAGCACGTGTCGTCGGATCACGTGGAGTCGCCCGGCACCGGCCGCCCGGGCCGCACGAACGTAGCCAGTGGAGCGTCGCTGGAGCGTCTCGCTCCGGACGAGTCTGGCCACGCCGCCCCACGACAGCAGGCCGAAGACCGCGAGCAGGAGCAGGAGGCTCTTGCCGAAGAAGAACGCGGCCAGGACGTAGACGACGAACGCCGGGATCGCTTCCTGGACGTCCACGTACCGCATGAGCAGTTCGTCGACCGTCCCGCCGACGTATCCTGCGGTGATCCCGACGACGGCACCGACCGGCGCGACGACGGCACCGGCGACCAGCGCGACGAGGAGACTGACGCGTGCCCCCTTCACCAGCAGGTAGAGGACGCCCAGGCCGAGCGAATTCGTTCCGAGGGGGTATTGCAGGGTCCCGTGACAGCGGCCGCCGGCGACGCTCCCGACGCAACGGCCGACGACCGAGGCGTCCGCGGTGAGTCCAACCGGCGGCTGAAATCCCCGGAACAGGTTGGCGATCTGGTCGCCGATCAGCATCGGCCCCACGGCCGCAACGGCCGTGAAGACGACGAGGTACGCGAGCGCGAGCACGGCCGTTCGGTCCCGGCTGAACTGCCGCCAGTATCGGCGGGTCCGCTCGGGATCGCTTACCAGCGGGGCTACGCCGAGCCAGCCGACGACGGCGAAACAGGCGACCAGGATCCAGTCGAACCGGGTGAGATCCCAGAAGGGCAGCGTACTCGCCCGGTTGTCGAGGACGACGTAATCGTTGTAGAACGCCAGCGCCAGGAACACGGCCGTCGCGAGAAACCCGAGGGTCCGTCGTGAGGGACGATACCGGGACAGCGTGGACTGCTCGTGGAGGGCATCCGGGGGCGTCACGCCCCCGTTTTCGGGCGGGGACATCGCCCCGATTTCCATGGGGAACAATTATAAAAGTTGGCACACTGGTTGCGACCGATGCCCGTCCGTGCCCTCCAGGGGGATGCGGCATGACCGCGACGCGATGGCTCGCACGCCGCACCCTCACCGCCCTCCTCGCAGCGCTCGCCGTCCTCACGATCACCTACCTCGCCGTCTCCGTCGCGCCGCCGTACCGCGGCGGAACGGGCGGTCTCCAGCCGCTCCCGACGTTCGACCAGTACACCGCGTGGCTCGCGGGACTCGTGAGCCTCGACTGGGGAACGTCGTCCTCGTTCCAGGCCCCTGTCGCCGACCTCGTCACCGACGGCGTCCAGCGAACCGGCGCGTACGTCCTTCCCGCGCTGTTCCTGTCGACCGGACTCGGGGTCCTGATCGGCCTGCGATCCGCAACGGGCGAGGAGACGGTCGCGGACCGTGCGACGAGTTTCGTCGCGTACCTCGCGTTCGGTCTCCCGAACTTCTTCGTGGGCGTCCTCCTCCTCCTGTGGTTCTCCAGAGGGGCCGCCGGCGAAATCGTCCACCGGTCCGACTTCATCCACACCGTCCTCTGGCCGTCGCTCCTGCTCACCACGACGCTCACGGCTGCCGGGATCAGATACACGCGGTCCAAAGCGTCCGAGTACGCCCACACCGACCTGGTCCGCCTCGTCCGTGCCGCAGGCGGCCGGCGACGCGACGTCGCCCGGCACGTCCTCCGGAACGCCGCCGTGCCCCTCCTGAGCCTGTTTTTCACGGAGCTGCTCGGCGTCCTCCTGCTGAACGTGTACGTGATCGAGTCCGTATTCTCGATCCAGGGGCTCGGGTACCTGAACTTCTACGCCGTCCAGCGCGGGGACGTCTCGCTGGTCGTCGGAACGACGGTCGTGTTCGTGCTCGCCGGCGTCATCGGGAACTACCTCCAGGACGTCGCGTACGCCGTGCTCGATCCACGGGTGGCGGCGGATCGGACGTAGGTCGACTGCGGTTGCTCGTCTCCTGCCCGAGTACGTGTCCGCTGTAACTCTACAGCCCGAGGAAATCCTCGGCGTTCTCCCAGAGAAGCTTTCGCTGGGTGGCCTCGTCGAAGTCCGCGTGCTCGGCAAAGGAGTCCAGCCACTCCCCGGGGCGGATCATCGGGTAGTCGGTGCCGAACATCACCTTCTCCGAGAGCACGGTCCGGGCGTAGTGGAGCACCTGCTCGTCGGTGTACTTCGGGAGCCATCCGGAGAGGTCCATGTAGACGTTGCCCTTCTGCTGGCAGATTGCCAGTTGCTCTTTCTCCCAGGGGAATGCGGGGTGTGCGATGAGGATCTGGAGGTCCAGATGCCTTGCGGCCACCTCGTCGATCAACATTGGATCGCCGTACCGGAGTTCCAGTCCGCGACCGCCGGGACTGCCGGCACCCAGCGTCGAGGACCCGCCGTGGAACACGACCGGGACGCCCAGATCCGCGATGGCGGTCCAGAGTGGATCGTGCTCGGGCGCGCTCGGGTCGAACCCCTGGGCGATCTGCTGGAATTTGAACCCGGAGAGATCGAGGTCTTTCACCGCCCGCTCGACAGTCTCGATGCGGTCGTCCTTGTGTGGGTCGACGCTCCCGAACCCGACGAAGAAGTCGGGATATTCGTCGCGCACCGCGGCGACGTGCTCGTTCGGCACGGGCGGGTTCCCCGTGTTCGTCTCGGCGTCCCAGCCCAGCAGGACGGCGCGCCGGATGCCGGCCTCGCGGTACTCCGCCACCATCTCCTCGTAGCTCCAGGTCTCCAGGTCCGTGCCGAACCGGTTCGCCGCGTCGGCCATCATCTCGCCGCCGGCGTCCCGCAGGAAGACGTCGGTCGGCTGGTGAGCGTGCGTGTCGATGGCCATCGGTTCGTCGTACTCGTCGAGGATCATCGCGAAATCACTCCACGCGTCGCACCATCCAGGATCATGACTCGCGGCGCTTGAAGAGGAATTTCATGTCGCCGGCGAAGACCTCGGTGCCGTCCTGGGTCGTCGTGTGTGCGTCGACGACGACAAGGCCGGCGTCGTCGCGGCTTTCCAGGGCGTTCTTCTCGGTGACCTCGAAAGTGGCGGACAGCGTGTCGCCGATCGTCACCGGGTTCTCGAGGTCCATGTAGTTCATCCCGAGGAACGCCACGACGGTGCGTTCCACGATGCCCGTGCGCTGGAACAGGCCGGTGGTGACGACGAACGTCATCGGGCCATGGGCGATCCACTCCCCGAAGGGTCCGTCTTCGGAGTACTCGCGGTTCGTGTGCAGTTCGGTCCAGTCGCCCGAGAACATCGAGTGCATCGCGAAGTCCGTCTCGGTGATCGTCCGGCCGGCGCTCTCGAACTCGTCGCCGACCGAGAGGTCCTCGAAGTAGTGCGGTTCGTAGCTGTATGGCATACCCCCGATACGGAGCTTCCCTACAAGTAAGTTGGCCGACTGGTCGTCCACTGGTGTCGATCAAGGAGTGGGTGACAGGAGTTCGTCGAGCTCCGCCAGTCCGATCAGTTGCCATTCGTCACCGAGGGTTTCCGCCAGTTCGTCCTCGAATCCGCTTCTCGAAAAGAGGCAGAACTGCTCTTCCCTGGCGTCGGAGCCCCAGCGCACCCGTTCACGTTTCGCTTCGAGATCGCGAACGGGATCGCGGCCGACGGGATCCGACGTCCACTTGCACTCCGCGAAGAGGATCCTGTCCCCGTTCGGCGCCACTGCCACGACGTCGATCTCGTCTTCCCCGTACCACCATCGTCCGACTTCGGCGTATTGGTCGAACGCGCCACTCCTGATTCCAGCCCAGATTGCCTCCTGGCAGATGTCCTCGAACGTGGTGGCGACGTGGGTGGGGAGATCCGGTTCGATCGCCTCCGAAAACACGACGTCCGGAGCTTGTTCGATGCCCGACCGGTTCGGTTCGACGTACCTGAACCAGAACCGGAGGAGTTCGTCGGCGACCCGGTACCGCGAGCGCTTCGTCTGCTTCCGAGACGCTGTAACAGGCACCTCCCGATCGACCAGTCGCAACCGGCGGAGCGTCTGGAGGTACTTCGACAGCGGTCCCGAATCGATCCCCGTCCGACCGGCGATTTCGTTGGGCGTCGTGTGGCCGGTCGCGATCGCTTCCAGGACGCTCATGTAGCGGGCAGGAGTTCGAAGTTCGGTCCGCAGAAGGAATTCCGGTTCGTTGTACAGCACTGCAGTTTGAGACAGAATCCGATCCCGAACGTTCTCCGAGAGCGGTCGGTCGTAATCGAAGAGCGTGAGGTACATCGGCGTCCCGCCGGTGACCGCGAACGATCGGATCGCGTCCTCGATGTCGTAGCCGATGACGTTCCTCGCCCGGGCGAACGTAAACGGCTGGAGGTCGATCTGGCCGGTTCGACGCCCGTATAGCGGACTCTCGTGGCCCAGGACCTCCGACTCCATCACGCTCACGCTGGAGCCACAGAGGACGAGCATCGACTCCGTTTCCTGGAGTCGCTCGTCCACGAACGATTGCACGTACGATGGGAGGGAATCGTTGGACGCAACCAGGTACGGAAACTCGTCGATCACTACGATTCCGCGTCGCTCCTCGAGTTTCGACCCGAGATAGTCGAACGCGTCCGGCCAGTCGTCGGTTCGAGGCTCGCGTTCGTCGTAGTGGGAGGCGATTCGCTCGACGAACTTCTCGCGCTGTCGGATCTCCGATTCCTGGTTGGCCAGGTAATACACGTGTGGCCGATCCCGGCAGAACTCCTTGAGCAACTCCGTCTTCCCCACCCGTCGCCGACCGTAAACGACGAAAAAAGCGTGTCCTGGCGAGGTATACGCCTCTTCGAGGGCAGATAGCTCCGATTCTCGGTCGACGAAGGTCATTATCTGGATAATCATTATCGCGATAATGACTTATGGATTCCGGTAGTAACGACTCGATCCAGCCACGATCGACGATGACGGGGGAATACGGAGGCATCCCGGTATCTCACCCGGGTTTGCGGCCAAGGTATTTCAGAGCGGGGTGCTATCGGCCCGCCATGCGCGACGCCTACATCGTCGGGGCGGGCCAGTCGCCGTACGGCGCGTTCCCGGAGGAGAGCTACCGGTCGCTGTTCCGGACTGCCTTCGAGCAGGCGGTCGAAAGCGTGCCGGCAGGCATCGACGCCGACGCGATCGACGAGGCGTTCGTCGGCACGCTCGGCGTCGGCGGCCGCCAGATCGGCCTCTCGGGACCGGCCGTGACCGAGTTCGTCGGCCTGGACGGAACGCCCTGCACCCGCGTCGAGAACGCCTGCGCCGCGAGCGGGTTCGCGGTCCGGTCGGCCGTGCAGGCGGTCCGGAGCGGGATGGCCGACGTCGCCCTCGCCGGCGGGTTCGAGGTGATGACGGACATGAGTTCGGACGCGGTGCGGTACTGGCTGGGCGTGAGCGGCGAGACCGAGTGGGAGCGCATGGCCGGGACGACCTTCGCCGGGGTGTACGCCCAGATGGCCAGCGCCTACATGGAGGAGTACGACGCGACGGCGGAGGACCTGGCCCGCGTCGCGGTCAAGAACCACGAGAACGGGGCCCGGAATCCCGACGCCCACCTCGGCTTCGAGTGCTCGCTGGAGGACGCCCGGGAGGCCCCCGAGGTGGCCAGCCCGCTGGGACTGTACGACTGCTGTCCCGTCTCCGACGGTGCGGCCGTCGTCCTCGTCGCCGGGGAGGAGGTGGTCGAGGCCTACAGTCCGATCGACGAGGCGATCCGGATGGCAGGCGTCGGGGCAGCCTCGGACCGCGTCGGACTCCCGGGCCGCGAGAACTACACGTCGATCCCCGCGTCGGTGAGCGCGGCCGACCGCGCCTACGACCGGGCGGGGGTCGGTCCCGACGACCTCGACTTCGCGGAACTCCACGACTGCTTCACGATCGCGGAACTGATCGCCTACGAGGACCTCGGGTTCTGTGACCGGGGCGAGGCGGCCGACATGATCGCGTCGGGCGAAACGGCCCTCGACGGCGACCTCCCGGTGAATCCCTCGGGCGGGCTGAAGGCCAAGGGCCACCCCATCGGTGCGACCGGAGCCGGCCAGGTGGTCGAGGTGGTGAAACAGCTCCGCGGCGAGGCCGGCGGCCGACAGGTCCCGGACGCGACCCGGGCGCTGACCCACAACGTCGGCGGGAGCGGCGGCGCGGCCGTCGTGCACGTCCTCGAA
>Ga0102925_1000520_pt1 | contig 21322 bp, 21 predicted proteins | sample SalPonR1_A_D1_MG_FD_78216 | JGI IMG/M metagenome (GOLD analysis project Ga0102925, IMG submission 78216) | Salt pond soil microbial communities from South San Francisco under conditions of wetland restoration - Salt Pond MetaG R1_A_D1_MG | ecosystem: Environmental > Aquatic > Marine > Intertidal...
CAAGTTTGATATCGGTGCCGCGGCCCGCCATGTTTGTGGCGATTGTGACCGCGCCCAATTTACCGGCATCGGCAACAATCTGGGCTTCCTGCTCGTGCTGGCGCGCATTCAAAACGTTGTGCTTGATCCCAGCATTGGTCAGCAGCTGGCTCAGCATCTCGGACTTTTCAATCGAGGTGGTGCCAACAAGGATCGGCTGACCCTTTTCATGCGCTTCGCGGATGGTTTCAACGATCGCGTTGAATTTTTCCTGCGCCGTGCGATACACCGCATCGTCTTCGTCCAAACGCGCAATGGGTTTGTTCGTCGGCACTTCGACCACGCCCAAACCGTAGATCTCGGCAAATTCCTCGGCCTCGGTCACGGCTGTGCCGGTCATGCCAGACAGCTTGTCATAAAGGCGGAAATAATTCTGGAACGTCACGCTGGCCAAGGTGACGTTTTCCGGCTGAATGGTGCAGCCTTCCTTGGCCTCAATCGCCTGATGCAACCCATCTGACAAACGACGCCCCGACATCATGCGGCCGGTGAATTCATCAATCAGAACAACCTCACCGTTGCGCACGATGTAATCTTTGTCCCGCTGGAACAATTTATGCGCGCGAAGGCCCTGATTGACATGATGCACAATTGTCGTGCTTTCAGGGTCGTACAAAGAGTGCCCCTCGTCCAACAACCCGTTGGTGCGCAGCAGGTTTTCAAGAAACTCGTTGCCCTCGTCGGTGAAGGTGACGTTGCGGGTTTTCTCATCTAGCGAGAAATGCTCATCCGTCAGGTTGGGAATCAACTGATCAATCGCGACATACAGATCGCTGCGGTCTTGCGCTGGCCCCGAGATAATCAGCGGTGTACGCGCCTCGTCGATCAGGATGCTGTCGACCTCGTCAACGATGGCAAAGAAATGGTCGCGCTGGTTCATCTCTTCGAGCGACGATTTCATGTTGTCCCGGAGGTAATCAAAGCCCAACTCGTTGTTGGTGGCATAGGTGACGTCTGATTCGTATGCGGCTTTTTTCTCGTCCTCTGGCTGCTGCGGATAAACGACGCCGGTGGTCATTCCCAAAGCGCCATAAACTTTGCTCATCCATTCGGCGTCGCGGCGGGCCAGATAATCGTTGACCGTCACGATATGAACGCCACGGCCGGTCAGTGCATTCAGGTAGGCGGGGAACGTCGCAACCAGCGTCTTGCCTTCGCCGGTTTTCATTTCCGAAATATTGCCCTGATGCAGAAAGATGCCGCCCATCAACTGCACATCAAAGGCCCGTAGACCCAAGGCCCGCCGTGCGGCCTCGCGACAATTTGCAAAGGCTTCGGGCAACAACGCATCAACGCTTTCCCCATTTGCGACACGCTTTTTGAACTCTTGCGTCTTTTCGATCAGCCCTTCGTCACTCAACGCCTCGAATTCGGGCTCAAAGGCGTTGATCTTTTCGACCAGCGGGCGGGTCGCCTTGATCTTGCGGTCATTTGGTGTGCCGAAGATCTTCTTGGCGACAGTTCCGATACCCAGCATGTTTTATCCGTTCCGATGTTTGTGCTTATTCGTATCAGGCAATTGCTTGCCCCGCCCTTCACGCCACCCTAGAACGGGCACAAGACGGCGGTTTTATTGGTCCATCGCCGATGTAAGGGGCCGCTGATAGAGTGTCAACGTCGCGCAACGGCGCGGCCAAGTTATGCAGTATTGCAAGAAAGGTCTGCCATGCCCATTCGTTCCGGTTTTCTTTCGGTTTTTGCCTTGGCCTCGGTGCTGGCTCTGCCGGTGCCTGCGACCGCGCAAGATACGCCCGATCCCGACACCGTTATGGCAACCGTCAACGGCACCGATATCACGCTTGGACACATGATTGCCCTGCGTGCCAGCCTGCCTGCGCAATACGCGCAATTGCCCGCTGAATTGTTGTTTGACGGCATCTTGGATCAACTGATCCAGCAGACCCTTCTGATGCAGGACCATGACGGCGATCTGTCGCGCCAGAATGCGTTGATTTTGGAAAATGAACGGCGTGGCATCATTGCCAGCGAAGTGATCGACAAGGTCATGAATGTCGATTTGTCCGACGACGCCGTTCAAGCCGTGTATGACGAGGATTACGCCGGGGCTGAGGCTGAAACCGAATATCAGGCCGCGCATATCCTGGTTAACGCGGAAGATGACGCAAAAACCATTGTTCAGGAATTGGCCGATGGCGCGGATTTCGGCGAACTGGCCGCGGAAAAATCAACTGGCCCGTCCGGGCCGAATGGCGGTGATCTGGGATGGTTTGGGGCTGGCGTCATGGTTGAGCCGTTCTTTCAGGCGGTCACGGGCCTTGAACCCGGACAAATCTCGGACCCGGTACAAACTCAATTCGGCTGGCATGTCATCAAGCTGAATGAAACGCGCGTTAAAGATGTGCCTGATCTTGAGGAGGTGCGCGCCGACATCGAAGAGCAACTGCGTCAGGCTGCCTTTGACGCGCATCTGGAAACACTGACAGAGGGTGCGAAAATCAACCGCACCGATACCACCGATATAGCCGCCGAAACCGTGAACAACCTGGACCTTTTGGAGAACTGATCATGGGCGCCCCTACCCCCTTATCACCACTTGCGCCCGGCGCGTTTCCCGACCTTCCCGAAATTGCGGGCGTTCGGTTTGCGACAGCACAAGCTGGCGTTCGATATACGGGGCGTGACGATGTCATGTTGGCAGTTCTGTCCCCCGGTTCGGCGATTGCCGGGGCTTACACCCGGTCGGCCACACGGTCAGCCGCTGTCTTGGATTGTCAGGAAAAAACCGGGCACATCAGCGATCAGGGCGCGGCCATTTTGGTAAACTCGGGCAATGCAAACGCATTCACCGGGCGTCACGGAAAGGCCGCGGTCAAATCGGTGACCGAAGCAGCCGCAAAGGCTCTAAACATGCCGGAATCGCGTGTTTTCACATCCTCGACCGGGGTGATTGGAGAGCCTCTGCCACACGACAAGATCACCACAAAACTGGATGAGATGGTGGTCAATCTCTCCCCGAACGGGATCAAGGATGCCGCCCAAGCGATCATGACAACCGATACCTTCCCCAAAGGATCGGGCACTACCGTGCATGTCGATGGTCAAGCCATTCACATCGCCGGAATCGCCAAAGGCTCCGGTATGATTGCCCCTGATATGGCAACCATGCTGGTCTATATTTTCACCGACGCTGTCGTCGAACAGACTGTATTGCAATCGATGGTATCGGCCCTGAACAACAAGACATTCAATTGCATCACAGTCGATAGCGATACCTCAACCTCGGACACCTTGATCGTTGGGGCCACCGGCGCATCGGGCATTCGGGTCACCGAAAACTCGGTTGGGTTCATGGAAGGCCTGCGGCAAGTCATGCTGGACTTGGCGCATCAGGTCGTGCGCGACGGCGAAGGCGCCACGAAATTCGTCGAAATCTCGGTCACCGGCGCATCCAGCGACAGCGACGCCCGCACCCATGCCATGGCGATTGCAAATTCGCCGCTGGTCAAAACCGCAATCGCGGGTGAAGATGCCAATTGGGGGCGCGTGGTTATGGCAATCGGCAAATCCGGTGCGCCCGCCGACCGGGACACATTGGCGATCTGGTTTGGTGATATCCGCGTGGCACACGACGGCTGGGTGGACCCAAGCTATAACGAGGCCGCCGCCGCCGCCTACATGAAGCAGCAAGAACTGACCCTTCATGTCGATCTGGGTTTGGGCGGCGGCACGGCTGTTGTCTGGACCTGCGATTTAACCCACGGCTATATCGACATCAACGCCGATTACCGCTCATGAAAACAGTTCTTGTTTCTGCCGTGGCCCTGATCGACGTTGACGGGCGCATCTTGCTGACACAACGCCCAGAGGGCAAATCAATGGCAGGCCTTTGGGAGTTTCCCGGCGGCAAGGTCGAGCCGGGCGAAACGCCCGAGCACGCCTTGATCCGTGAGCTTGAGGAAGAGCTGGGCATCAATACATGGGCCAGTTGCCTCGCGCCGCTGACCTTTGCCAGCCACAGCTATGATGACTTTCACCTGCTGATGCCGCTATTCGCCTGCCGCAAATGGGAAGGAACCCCACAAGGCCGCGAAGGTCAGGCCCTGAAATGGGTCCGGGCCAACGCGCTGCGCGAGTATCCCATGCCGCCTGCCGATATTCCCTTGATCCCGATTTTGCGGGACTGGCTATAAGGCTTTCCGCACAAAACAGGCCCTGAATGTACCATTCCGACAATAGACCAGACACCAGCTTTGGTGATTAGCGATTTGGGTGTCTCAAAGCCCCTAAAACACCGCTTGATTCTGTCTTGCACGCCCGAACGCAAGCGTCTAAATGACGGCCCATAAAGCCGGTGTAGCTCAGCTGGTAGAGCACGTCATTCGTAATGATGGGGTCGTAGGTTCGAGTCCTATCACCGGCACCATTCCTCCCCAAAAGTTGCATCCAGCTACCATTTGAGGCGTGCAAAAACACCTATGTTTCGGCAGAAGCCTCGGGTTTGTTCTTCACCTCGTCCTCGACCAGTTCGGCGTCCAGAACATCCGCATCTTCTTCTGCTGGCTCGTCGCTTTTGTCTTCTAGGCTGCCCACAATCAAAGGCAGCATTTCCAGCCCTGTCGATGTGCCCACTGACGTCTTCGGCGGGGTTGTCCAACTTAGGGTGTCAAAGGCATGGCAGTTTTCGCAGGCTGGCACCCAATCTGCATGAATGTGGTGGCATTTGTCACAAACCCATGCCGGCCCACGCGGTGCGGCAAGCGCCCTTGCCAGCCACCCTTTGACGACGGCATCCGACCCCCCTTCGCCACGCTCAACCGCCGCCATGATCGTCAACACGCGGGCATCCGGATCAACCTCGACAAGATCACCAAGCGCACGCCGTGCACCGGGAAAATCTTCGTTGGCAAGATGCAGTTCGGCATTCAGTAGCCGTGTTTCGCGATGATCGGGGTGAACTTTCAGAAGCTTCGCAAAGCGCTTGAGCCGCTTTTCAGCGTTTTCGTCGGGTTCGATCTCGGCAAAAGCTGCACCAAGATCAGGATGCGGTTGGGCATCCCAAGCCTTGCGGATGACCCGCGCAGCATAACGTTTGGAGCCCTGCGCGATATACCCGCGCGCCGCCAGCACAGCCGCTGGGACCAGATCTGGCGACAGCTTGTTAGCCTCAATCGCGGATTCGCGGGCGTCGATATCTTTGCCTTCGTCCAGAACGTCGCGCGCCTCGGACAAGGCCAAAACAGCATCGCGGCGTTTGTGGACATCGCGCGGCATGCTTCCGTATTTCAGTTTGGCATTCAGGGTGGCCCGCGCACCCTTCCAGTCTGCGGTTTCCGCCTGAAGCTGCAACAGCGTATCTTGCACCTCAGGATGCTTGGGCTTGAGTGAGAACGCGGTTTCCGCAAGCTTCAAAGCAGTTTCTGTTTCGCCTTGTTCCAGCTTTTGCTTCATCAGGCCACGGACGCCGACAAACCGTGTCGTCTCGTCCTTCAAAAGACGCTTGTAAACGGCTTCGGCCTTCTTACGATCCCCTGTCAGTTCTGCGGCCTGCGCGGTTATCAAGTTGGTCAATGCCGGTTTACGAAGGTATTTCTCGGCTTTGCTGGCCCGTGACATTGCCAAATTCCCCTCGCCCGAGGCCAAGGCCATCATACCTTCGGAGAGAGCGCGATAGCCCTTTTCCTGCCGGCTTCGGTCAAAATAGCGCGAAATCGCCGTTTCGTCGCCGTTGATGAACTTCAACGTCGCGACCAAAAGCGCAAGAAGCTTGAGCACCACCCACACCGCCAGAACCAAAAGGATCAGGGCAATCACCGCCTTGAGCGGTGTCAGGTTAATTTCGACCCCGGCGAACACGATGCGCACACCGCCCTCAAGCTCCAACAGATGGCCGGCACCAAAAGCCGCGCCCGCGACAAGAGCGATGAAACCAATAATCTTAATAATCGACCAAAGCATAACGCGTTCCTCGCTCTCAATTCATGTCCTGGATCAGGGCCTCGGCCGCGCTTACGGCATCCAGCCGCTGCTTGGCTTGCTCTGACCAGTCCGCCAATTCGGCACGCCCTGCCTCTGGCAATGCTTCAAGTTCTGCAAGCGTATCTTGCAGGCGGCCATCGCCAACTGCGGCTTCGGCACGGGATAGGACAGCATCAGGATCGTTGCCCTCTTTCGGGGTCAAAGACCTGACACCCAGTTGATCACGCAAGAAACTCCCTACGCCGCCCCCATCCGAATCTGATGCCCCGCGCGCAACACGTAGCGCACGCCGCGCCGCCTCGGGAAAACTGTCCTGAAGGGCTGCCAATGTTGGCACACCCGCACTGGCCGCACTGCGCAGCGCTTGTGGAACCTTGGCACCCGCGGCCTCAAGATCGGCAAGCGCCGGGGCGAATCCGGTGCCGGAATCAAGGGCTGTTTGAATGCGTGTCACAGCTGCGCGGCGCATGGTAGCTTGGGCCGTTTCTTCGGCGCTTTGCTCCATCGCGCGGGCGTCTCGGGCCATGGCTTCGATTTCGGCCCTTTGCTGGACCATTGAGTCTTGTAGCGCCTTCAATTCCCGCTCATAGGCGGCAACGGCGGCGTCCGAAGCGGCCTCACTAACAGGGCGTTTTTCAACCTCGGTCAGTCTGTCATCCAGCCCTGCAAGCTGCGAAGCGATTTGCGCAATTTCTTCGTCGAGGCCGGAAAGCTGGCTGGCAAGGTCAGCTTGTGTGGCCGTCAACTCCGTTAAATCCGGCGCTTGGTCAAGACGGTCTTGGAGCGAAGCCAGCTTGGTGTTTTGCGCATCAAGGCGCTCTTGTAACGCGGTGAATTGCTGGGCTGGTTTTTTATCTGCGAATGGCCAATCGTTGCCCATATATTGCGAGACGCCAAAGCCGATAGCCGCTGCAACCGCACCGCCCAACAGCGTGGGAAAGAAGCCGCCCTTTCGGATAACAACCTGCTCTGTGGCAGCTAGGGGTGCAGATGGTGTGGCTTGGCTATCCTCTTCGGTACCGGTGGCATCGTCCTTGTCCTGCGCGTGCTCGGTCGCGGCTGTGGTTTCGGAAACATCTACGGGTGCATCACCGTCATCTACCGTGTCGGGCTGGTCTGGTTTGTCGTGATCCGGTTCAACGTCTGCCGCGGCTTCTGTCACCTCCGAAGTGTCGGCTTGCGACTGTTCGATATCGGCGACCTTATCGGTCTCAGGCATGTCCTGATCCGTTCCGGTGCTTTTCTCAGACGTCTTCTTATTTGCCACTTTGTACCACCCTTTCGAATCCCACCATTCGGACCGTTTAAATGACCTTACTTTGCTGTCTTTCCACCCTCAAGCCGCTTGGCCCCGTCAAACAGGCAATGAACGGTATGTAACATTGCATGGGCCGTGGGGTCTTGTGCAACAACCATGTCGTGAACCAGCCCCGGTGGCATTTCATCAGCCACGTTTTGGCTGATTGCAGCCACAAACAAAGGCGCTTTGACAACGGCCCCTTCCAACACAAGGCCCGCGGATCGCGGCGAAAACAAAGGCAGGATGACAGGCGCTTTTTTCAGCAGGCACTCTTTGGCCTCTTTTGTCAGGCTAAGCGACCGTTGACGGTATATGACGGCTTCATATGTCTCTAACCCAACACGATTCAGATCTTGTGCCAGATTTCCTGTCGTATGCTCCCCCCGGACATGCAGGAACGGCCCCTTCGGTGCATCTTGACAGATACGCTTCAGCATCTGATCCACATTACCACCGCAGGCCGTCATCGAAAGCCCAATGTCCCCCCCGGCCTGTGCCGTAGCATCCCCTACGGCATAAGCTGAAATATCACGTCGGTCGCTCAGTCGCGCAAAGGCCTCGACCCCATGACGGGACGAAAAGACAAGATGACAGATTGGGGCCAGATCAGGCAATTCGCCACACGGCTCAATTTGCAAAACCGGTGACAGGATGACCTTTGCCTTTGCCCCGATCGCCTTTTGCAATTGCTTGGCAAAAGCCGCGCCTGATGGCTCAGGCCGCGTGATCAGGATCGTGGGCGTCATACTTGGTCCATAGTTGTTTGCCGTCCCGTCCGGTGTTACCTGCCTGTCAGGCAACACGCAACGGCAGAGACCATGACCGCCCCATTGACCATTCTTGGATTGGAAAGCAGCTGCGACGATACGGCGGCGGCGGTTGTGCGGGTGTCGAACGGGCAGCCAGACATTCTATCGTCGGTAGTTTTCGGGCAAACCGATCTGCACGCGGCGTTCGGTGGTGTGGTGCCAGAAATCGCCGCGCGCGCCCATGCCGAGAAACTTGATACCTGTGTCAAACAGGCTCTGATACAGTCTGAATTGTCCCTTGATGGTATAGACGCCGTGGCCGTCACGGCAGGACCGGGCCTGATTGGCGGTGTCCTTTCAGGGGTGATGTGCGCCAAGGGGATTGCGGCGGCAACCGGCCTGCCACTGATCGGCGTCAACCATTTGGCCGGGCACGCCCTGACACCGCGTTTGACAGATGATATCACCTATCCTTACCTGATGTTGCTCGTGTCGGGCGGGCACTGTCAGTTTTTGATCGTCAAAGGCTGTCAGGATTTCACGCGACTTGGAGGCACGATCGACGATGCCCCCGGCGAAGCCTTTGACAAAACCGCACGTCTGCTTGGATTGTCACAACCGGGCGGACCTTCGGTTGAACAGGACGCGAAAAACGGCGATGCAGGCCGGTTTCGGTTTCCACGGCCATTAGTGGACAGGCCGGGCTGTGACATGTCGTTTTCTGGTTTGAAAACTGCGGTCCTTCGTGCGCGCGACAGCTTGGCTACAAAAAAGGGTGGCCTTTTCAGGCAGGACAGAGCCGATTTATGCGCAGGGTTTCAATCTGCTGTCGCCGATGTGCTGGCCGAAAAAACCCGCCGGGCGATTGCGCTCTATTTTACCGAAACCCCACATACACCGACTCTGGCTGTGGCTGGCGGGGTCGCGGCCAATAGCGAAATCCGCAACAAACTCCAAGCGGTGGCGGACGACAACGGTGCCGGGTTTGTCGCCCCGCCGCTGTCATTATGCACAGACAACGCGGCAATGATCGCCTATGCCGGGGCCGAGTTGTTTGCCGCCGGTCAGCGCGACGGTTTGGATCTGGTGGCGCGGCCCCGATGGCCGTTGGATCAGACCAGCCCTGCCTTGCTGGGCAGCGGCAAGAAAGGGGCCAAGGCATGATCACCATATTGGGCGCTGGCGCATTCGGAACGGCCTTGGCAATATCACTTGCACGCACAGGCCCGGTGCATTTATGGGCCCATGAACCCGATAATGCCAAAGCGATGCAAGATACCCGCCGCAATGATCGGCGGTTGCCGGGTGTCACACTTCCCGAAAATATCACTGTTTCAGCCGAATTAGGGGCGATACCGGCGCACTCGCCTGTTTTGTTGGCCGTTCCGATGCAACGCCTGCGGGATGTTCTGACAGAACACGCTGCATCCTTGCACAACAAGCAATTGGTGGCCTGCTGCAAAGGTATGGAATTGGGCAGCGGTCTGGGGCCCGTTCAGATCATCAATTCCGTTGTGCCTGACGCTGTGGGCGCGATCCTGACAGGGCCGTCCTTTGCTGCAGATATCGCAGATGGCCTGCCAACAGCCTTGACGCTGGCCTGCGCAGATGAGGTCATCGCTAAAGAACTACAAAAGACACTAAATACGCCTAATCTGCGCATCTATCGCACAACCGACGTGATTGGCGCGGAACTGGGCGGCGCATTGAAGAACGTGATGGCCATCGGATGTGGCGCAGTGATCGGGGCCGGTCTGGGCGATAGCGCGCGCGCCGCCCTGATGACCCGCGGTTTTGCAGAAATGGCGCGGATGGCCACGGCCCTTGGTGCGCAACCCGAGACATTATCCGGGCTGTCTGGCTTTGGCGATCTGGTGCTGACCTGCACCTCGGATCAGTCGCGCAATTACCGGTTTGGGCTGAGTTTGGGGCAAAAAGAATGGTTTGATCCGGCAATCACCGTCGAAGGCGCCGCAACTGCGCGCGCCGTTTGTGACCGCGCAAACACGTTGCAGGTCGACATGCCCATCACACGCGCGGTCACGGCCCTGATCAATGGTGATTTACAGGTGGATCAGGCCATGGATATGTTATTGTCACGCCCATTGAAGGAAGAATGATGCTGATTGCCCTAATTGCCAAAGACAAACCCGGCGCGTCGCAAGTGCGTTTGGACAACCGTGATGCCCATCTGGCCTATATCAAGGAAACCGGCGTTGTCGCACAAGCCGGGCCCTTGCTGGATGACAGCGGCGATATGGCCGGATCGCTGGTGATCCTAGACGTGGCAGATATGAAGGAGGCCCAAGACTGGGCCGATAACGATCCTTATGCAAAGGCAGGCCTGTTTGACTCGGTCGAGTTGATCGAGTGGAAAAAGGTGATCTGAACCATGCGGTATTGGCTGTTCAAATCAGAGCCATCGACTTGGGGCTGGGATGATCAGGTTGCCAAGGGCGACGCGGGCGAAGAGTGGGATGGTGTGCGCAACTATCAAGCGCGCAATTTCATGCGCGAGATGGCGGTCGGCGATCGTGGGTTTTTCTATCACAGCCAAAAAGAAAAGGCGGTTGTCGGCATTGTCGAAGTGATTGCTGCGGCCCATCCAGACAGCACAACCGATGATGATCGTTGGGAGTGCGTGGATATCAAGGCGGTGTCACCGGTGATAACGCCCGTGACACTGGACATGATCAAGGCCGATCCGCGCCTGTCCGCGATGCCATTGGTCAAAAGCCCGCGCTTGTCGGTTCAGCCGGTCGGTGAGGAAGAATGGCGCATTGTTTGCGAAATGGCAGGTTTTGCGCCCTAAATAGAACGGAGGGCGCCAGCTATATGCCGACACCCCCCGTCACCCCACGTGCTCCCTACGCACCACACGTGTATTTGGAATAGGTCCCGGCCATACTGGCCTGTCAGATAACATTACCGGAAACAGGCAGGCCGGCCAAATGCAGAATACTTAGAATACGCATCAAAACAAAAACGCCCACCAATTTGGCGGGCGTTTTGGATCTCTTGCAAAGACGACTTAGCCGTAGGCAGACTCTTTGCCAAAGTGCTTGGTCAGCATGTAGTAGACAACTGCACGGTACTTGTTGCGCTCGGAGCGGCCATAGGTATCGAGAACCTGGTTGATCGCATCCATCAACTGCGGGCCATCGGCCAGCCCCAGCTTTTTGATGAGAAAGTTGTTTTTGACGGTCTCAAGCTCGGCCGCTTGAGTGGCTGCCACGGTCGACGCGTCGGCGTTGTAAATGGCTGGGCCGCAACCGATCGTGACCTTTGTCAAAAGGTCCATATCCGGCGTCATGCCGCATTTGTTGCGAAGATCATCCGCATATTGTGCGATTAGTTCGTCGCGTTTGCCCATAGTCAATTCTCCCACCTGTCCGACACATGGCCGGTTTTCGTATTGAACCTGCAGCCCCGATTGGCGCTGTTTGCTACGATAGCGACAGTTTTGCAGCGCTCAAAGGGAAAATTTCGCGGTCACTCCCCTTACCCGAGAGCGCCACGAAAAAGCCCCGGCCAAAAGACCGGGGCTTTGAGGTAAGTCAGGCCGTGCAGGCCCTTAGTAACGGTAATGCTCGGGCTTGAACGGGCCTTCAGGCTTGACCCCGATATAGGCGGCCTGTTCAGCGTCAAGCGTGGTCAGTTTCACGCCGATCCGCTCCAGATGCAGGCGCGCCACCTTCTCATCCAGGTGCTTGGGCAAGATATAAACCTCGTTCTTATATTGATCGCCACGCTGCCACAGTTCCATTTGCGCCAGAACCTGATTGGTAAAGCTGGCCGACATCACAAAGGATGGGTGGCCGGTAGCGTTGCCAAGGTTTAGCAGGCGACCTTCGGACAGCAGAATGATGCGATTGCCCGAGGGCATTTCGATCATGTCCACCTGTTCCTTGATATTGGTCCACTTGTGGTTTTTCAGGTTGGCGACCTGAATTTCATTATCAAAGTGGCCGATGTTTCCAACGATGGCCATGTCCTTCATCGCGCGCATATGCTCGATGCGGATGACGTCCTTGTTGCCGGTGGTGGTGATGAAGATATCCGCGCTGGATATAACATCCTCAAGCAAAACAACCTCAAACCCGTCCATTGCGGCTTGCAGCGCGCAAATCGGATCAACCTCAGTCACTTTTACACGAGCCCCAGCACCGCGCAACGACGCGGCACTGCCTTTGCCAACATCGCCATAACCCATGACCACGGCGACCTTGCCAGCCATCATGGTGTCGGTGGCGCGCCGGATACCGTCAACAAGGCTTTCCTTGCACCCATATTTGTTGTCGAATTTCGACTTGGTCACACTGTCGTTGACATTGATCGCCGGGAACGGAAGCTGACCTTCGCGGACGAGTTGATACAGGCGGTTCACGCCGGTGGTGGTTTCCTCGGAGACGCCTTTGATCTGGTCGCGCACCTTGGTGAACCAACCGGGGCTTTCCTTCATCCGTTTCGCGATCTGAACTTTGATCACCTCTTCCTCTTCGGACGCCAGAACCGGGATCACGTCCTCACCCGCTTCGGCGCGCGCGCCCAGCAGGATATACAGCGTGGCATCACCGCCATCGTCGAGGATCATGTTGGGACCATCATCGAACAGGAAGGATTTATCAAGGTAATCCCAATGCTCTTCCAGCGTTTGGCCCTTGATTGCAAAAACCGGTGTGCCGCCCGCGGCAATCGCCGCCGCCGCATGATCCTGCGTGGAAAAGATGTTGCACGACGCCCAGCGCACATCAGCGCCCAGCGCGGTCAGCGTTTCGATCAACACAGCGGTCTGGATGGTCATGTGCAAAGATCCGACGATACGCGCACCTGCCAGCGGCTTTTCCGCGCCGTATTCTTCGCGCAGCGCCATCAGGCCCGGCATTTCAGTCTCGGCGATGTCCAGCTCCTTGCGGCCGAATTCAGCCAGTGCGATATCCTTAACGATATAGTCGTTCGCCATTACCATGGCTCCTTGTAATACATCTATTTGATGTGCAGATAGCACTGGTTCCATCGGCGGGCAACGCCAAGCCCGCCTTAAATACAAGACAAAGAGGCCTTGATGAAAACACAGCGCGCATGGCAAAAAATGCTGTCAGGGCGTCGACTGGACCTGCTTGACCCCACACCGGTCGATATCGAGATCGAGGACATCGCGCACGGGCTGGCGTTTGTGGCGCGTTGGAACGGGCAAACGCTGGGCGATTACGCGTATTCAGTCGCAGAGCATTCTTTGCTGGTAGAGCAGCTGTTTTCCCGGCTGAACCCCGGCGCCCCTTCCAAATGGCAACTGGCGGCGTTGCTGCATGATGCACCGGAATACGTGATCGGGGATATGATTTCCCCGGTCAAAAATGCAGTCGGGCCGGGATATGATGAGCTGGACAAACGCCTGACAGCGGCCATTCACATCCGGTTTGGCCTGCCGGCTAACATACCCGCGCAGATCAAAAAGCAGATCAAGAGGGCCGACAGGATCAGCGCATGGATGGAGGCCACGCAAATTGCCGGTTTCACGATCCCCGAGGCTGACAAGTTCTTTGGTCGCCCTGTTGCCGATGTGACCCAAGGCCTTGATATCGTTCTGCGCCCACCGCTGGAGGCGCGGCGCGACTACGTCATGCGACATAACGCCCTCTTGGAAGACATCGGATGATTCACATCCGTCACGCCGGGCCCATGGATGCCCGCGATATGGCAGAGCTGCTCAATGCTATCATCCGCAAAGGCGGCAGCACGGCCATCACCCAAGAGATTACGCGCGAAACCATCCTTGACTGGTTCGAACAAACGCCACCGAACTCCATTTGGCATGTGGCCGAGGACGACACGGGCGCGATCCTAGGCTTTCAATACGTCAAGCCCCACGCAAAACTGCCACCCGAAGCCTGCGATATTGCGACCTTCGTGAAACTTGGCACAACTGGCCTTGGCATCGGCTCGAAACTATTCGAGACAACCAAAAAGGCCGCCTGCGATTTGGGTTATGGCTGGATCAATGCCACAATCCGCGCCGATAACACCGGGGGGCTGGCCTATTACCAAAGCCGTGGGTTCGAGGATTACGCCCGCCTGTCCAATCAGAAACTTTGTAATGGTCAGATCGTCGACAAGATTTCAAAACGCTATGATCTTTGAGGCGCTTTGGGTTTTTTCTTGGCAAAAATACCCTCGCCGAAGGCATCCGATGGACACCCAATTCGCAAGGACTTGATTACCGGGGGCTACGTTTGGCCAAAATCCGCTGCAAAGTCCGGCGGTGCATATTCAAACGACGCGCGGTTTCGCTGACATTGCGATCACACAACTCATAAACCCGCTGAATATGTTCCCAGCGCACACGATCCGCGCTCATCGGGTTTTCAGGAGGCGGGGGCAGCTCATCAGCACCGGCCAACAGAGCGCTGGTGATATCTGTCGCGTCGGCGGGCTTTGACAGGTAATCTGTTGCGCCAATTTTGACAGCAGCAACAGCGGTCGCAATAGCGCCATATCCTGTTAGAACCACGATCCGGCTATCGGGGCGTTTTTCGCGGATGGCCTCGACCACATCCAGACCATTGCCATCCCCAAGCCTAAGGTCACATACCGCAAATGCAGGCGGCCGTGCCATTACAATCGCTTTGCCTGTGGTCACCGAGTCGGCTGTTTCCACCTCGAACCCGCGTTTTTCCATGGCCTTTGCCAGACGGCGTAGAAACGGTTCATCGTCATCGACCAAAAGAAGCGTTCGGTCACCACCTAAGTCCTGCAAAGTTTCGGCCATTCTGATGTCCTTTTCAGCCGCACAATGTGCCCTATGGTATACCTAGCCTGCCGCGCTTTGTTGGTCAAACCGGCGCGGGGCTCACATAGCATTCATAAAACATTCGACGCGATCTGCCATCTCTTCCGGCGGGGTATCGCGCCGAAAGAACTCGGCGAACCCATACTCGGGCAGAACAAGGTAGGAGCTGGTGGAATGGTCAACCAGATAATACTCCTCATTGCCCTCGGTCGGCTCCTGTTTTTGATAATAGGTGCGGTAGGCCTTGCTGGCGGCTTTCACCTGCTCGGCCGAGCCCGTCAACCCCACCATGCGCGGGTGCATATTGTCGGTGAAGTCGGCCAGAAGATCAGGCGTGTCACGATCAGGGTCGATCGAGATGAATACAGGTTTCACCATGCGCCCGCGTTCCTCAAGGATTTCAACGGCCTGCGCATTGCGCACAGTGTCCAGTGGGCAGACATCCGGGCAGAACGTATAGCCGAAATAGATAAGCGCCGGTTTGTCGATCACATCCTTGTCGGTCACGGTTTCGCCGGTCTCGCTCACCAAGGTGAATGGCCCACCGATCTGCGACATTCCGCCTGCCACCTGTCCCTGTCGGCACTGGGCGAATTTATCGTCGCCACCTGTTCCCATCGTCATGACGTAAACCAACACCAGCGCCGCCACAAAAGAGGCCGCAGCAGTAATCGCGATTATCCGGGTCATGGGTGAATCCTCATTGTGCTATGCATGTTTAGCGTTCTATGGCACATCTATCACCGGAATACGAAGTTGCAACGGGACCAGAGCGCGCAGATGACCGATATCTCGCCGGATGTTTTCAAGTCTCGCAGACGTGGCAACTGGATCAGGTTGCGCACCTTGATCCTGTTGCGATGGTGGGCAATTGCGGGTCAGGTATCAGCCCTGATTGCTGCGCAACGGCTCTATAGTCTGGATCTGGAAATCGGGCTTTGCTATCTGGTTGTCGGCGTCGCTGTCATTTCAAATCTTATAGCTGCCTTCATTTATCCCGAAAACAAGCGCCTATCAGAAACCGAAACGCTGCTGGTGGTGCTGTTCGACATGCTGCAACTGGGGATGATGCTGTATCTGACAGGGGGGCTGAACAATCCGTTCTCGATCCTGATCGTCGGGCCGGTCACAGTGTCGGCGTCGGCCATTTCATCGCGGTCAACTCTGTTTTTGGGGCTGACAGCGATCTTGATCGTGTCCCTCCTGACCCAATTGCATCTCCCCTTGCGCACCGATATGGGGTTCGTTTTGCGGATGCCGACGGTGTTTTTGTTTGGCAATTGGGCGGCGATTGTAATTGCCGTGGTGTTTCTTGGCGTCTACTCGCGATGGATCGTGGCCGAGATGGATTCAATGTCGGACGCCCTGCAAGCAACACAAATGGCCTTGGCCCGGGAACAAAAGCTAACCGATCTGGGTGGTGTCGTGGCCGCCGCCGCGCATGAATTGGGTACGCCCCTTGCAACGATCAAGCTGACCAGTTCGGAACTGGCAGAAGAGTTGGACGATCACCCAGAGCTGCGCGAAGACGCGCTGTTGATCCGCGAGCAGGCCGACCGCTGCCGCGATATAATGCGCTCAATGGGCCGTGCCGGCAAAGATGATCTGCATTTGCGCACCGCTCCCCTGACCGCCGTTCTGGAAGAGGCCGCCGAGCCACATCTGGGCCGGGGCAAGTCAATCCATTTCGAATATTCTGCCAACACCGATGCGCCAGACAGCCAGCCAGCCATCTATCGACGCCCCGAGGTGATCCACGGTCTTCGCAACCTCGTGCAGAACGCTGTGGATTTCGCCAACGCGAATGTCTGGATCGAAAGCCAATGGACAGATCGGCGCGTGACCTTGCGCATCATGGATGACGGCCGCGGCTTTTCTGCGCATGCACTCAACCGGATCGGCGAGCCTTTCATGCGCCGCCGCAACGCCGCCGCCGACCAGCGTCGCCCCGAATACGAAGGGATGGGTCTTGGCCTGTTTATCGCGAAAACGCTGCTGGAACGGTCCGGTGCCACGCTGAGCTTTGCCAATGGCGCCAACCTGACCCATCCGGACGAGGGCGGCCCCAAACGGCACGGTGCCGTGGTCGAGGTGACATGGCCACGGCACAAAATTGCCCCTGACACGCGCGCCGCAACCGGAGAAAATCAGCCCATTCGTATTTGATCGAAATGCGCCCGACGCCGTATCCCTCTGTGGTTAACCAAGGCTTAACCTGAACGTCCGATGCTGACCCGAAAGACCGGCAAGGGATTGGGCGCGACATGTATGATTTTCCGATTTGGGTTTGGGCAGCTTTTCCTGTCTTGTCATTATGCTTTGCGCTGGCAATTGTCTGGTTGATCGGCGCGCAACGACCGGCAGCTTCGGTGTTTTCACAAGTTGGGCAAACGATCTCATCTGGGGCTATTCACTTTCTATTCGACCAAGACAGCCTGACGGATCACGATTTGCCGCCCGACAGCTCGCCCTTCAAAACCGGCGAATGGCGTGAAATGCGCAATTGGCTGCAGTTCCGATTTTCTGGTTTGCCCGACACGACAGATGCCCTGCCAAACGGGCCAAGTGTTTTTCCCGCCGACGACGATCCGGGTGATCCTGCACAGCTTGTCTGCACCAAGACAGACGACACCACCCGTGTTGTTTTGCAAGACCCAAAGACGCTTGACGCGATCGAGAGGCACGAACACTTGCGCCTTCTGTCCGAGGGACGCAATTGGGGGGCTTGTCTGGAAAATGCGACTTGTGGCGTTGTCATGACGGACCGCGAAGGGCAAATCTTGTGGACGAATAGCGCTTTCGATGCCCTTAAAATCACAGCCCCCGGCAACGCTATTCCCAATGTCCAGTCGCTGCCAGATGATGGCACCCCCAAGACCGAACGCCGCTGTATTGATGACAGAACAACCATCAAATGGCTTGAGACGCGCTCTGTTCCGGTCGAAGCCGGAACGATCCACTATGTGGCAGATGTGACCAAAGTGGTCACCGCCGAAAACCTGCGTCGCGAATTCGTGCAAACACTTACCAAGACATTTGCCAACCTGACGACCGGTCTGGCCATATTCAACCGCGACAAACAATTGGCACTGTTCAACCCCGCGCTTGTGGACCTGACGGGCCTCGGCCCCGAGTTCCTGAGCACGCAGCCCAATCTGATGGAGTTTTTCGATAATCTGCGCGACAATCACGTTTTGCCCGAACCGCGAAATTATGGCGACTGGCGCACACAGATCCTGCAAATCATCGAAACCGCCAGCGACGGGCTATATCGCGAAACATGGACTTTGCCCTCGGGGTTGACCTATCGCGTCACCGGGCGCCCGCACCCCGACGGTGCAGTGGCCTTCCTATTCGAGGATATATCGGATGAAATTTCGGTGACGCGGCGTTTTCGCTCGCAAGTGGACGTGCGGCAAGCGGTTTTGGACAATCTGTCAGAGGCAGTCGTTGTCTTGTCGTCGGCCAAAACGGTTTTGCTGTGCAATTCGACCTGTTCAAAATTACTAAGCATCGACCCTGACAGCAGCTTTGCCGAAATGACTCTGAATGACCTGACAAAGATCTGCAATGATCGCCTGCCAAACCCCAAATTTTGGGCCGAGGTGGCGCAAGGCCTTGATGGTCGCAGGCTGGCCAATCCGATTGACGCACAGCTTTTTGATACGCGAAACACTTGCTACCACTGCCGCGCGGCGCCCCTGCCGGGTGGCGCGGCGATGCTGACAATCTCTCCAGTGGCCGCCACAGCAGATGCGACGCACACACATATGCTTGCCAGCGACTGATCTGACTTGCAGGCAGGGGCGGTGCGTGTAGTCTCAGCGCATGTCCGACACCACGCGCGAATTTCACCTTGCAAGCCCTGAACAAACCGCCGCGTTGGCACAGGCGCTGGCGCCGCGGTTGCGCCCTGGCGATGTGATCCTTTTGTCGGGCCCGGTGGGTGCTGGAAAATCGCATTTTGCGCGCAGTTTGATCCTTTCGTTGCTGGACACACCAGAGGATGTGCCATCACCGACTTACACTTTGGTCCAAACCTATCCCAGTCGGGTCGGTGAAATCTGGCATGCCGATCTCTATCGGCTAAGTGACACGTCCGAGATCGAAGAGCTTGGCCTGCTCGACGCATTCGAGTCCGCGATCTGTCTTGTTGAATGGCCCAACCGCTTACATACTCTGGCACCAGAGACAGCACTTTGGATCACGCTTGAGCCTCGCGATCACAACGATACCCGCATGATGATCGCCAAATGGACATCGCCACATTGGGACGCCAAGTTGAAAGACCTTCCTTATGAGTGACAGAAACACCTTGATCCGGGCTTTTGTGGACAGCACCGATTGGGCCGGTGCTACCCTCGTGCCACTGGCTGGCGATGCGTCGAACCGGCGGTATCTGCGTATTGCCCACACAGTCAGGAATGACACCGCAGTGCTGATGGACGCCCCGCCCGACCGTGGCGAAGATGTGCGCCCTTTCATCCAGATCGCCGACTATCTTACCAGTATCGGCCTTAGCGCGCCGCGCATTCTGGCGCAGGACACTCAGGCTGGTTTCCTGTTGCTCGAAGATTTGGGCGACGATCTGTTCGCCTCGGTCATCCCGCAGCAGCCAGAGCTTGAAAATGGTCTCTACTCTTGCGCAACAGACCTTTTGGCCGCCCTGCACGGTGAAACGCCGCCCGAAGGCCTGGAGGCTTATGATCCGCCACTGATGGCCAATCTGGCCGCACTAGCCTTTGACTGGTATCTGCCCGCCGCAACAGCCCCCGATCCCGATGCGCAAAGCCAGTTCCGCGCCGCCATACTAGACGCGCTGCAACGTCACGCTGCTGATTGCCCCGTTCTGATCCAGCGGGATTATCACGCGCAAAATCTGCTTTGGCTACCGGATCGCGAAGGCGTCGCGCGTGTGGGCCTATTGGACTTCCAAGATGCCATGCTGGGTCACCCGGCCTATGATCTGGTGTCGCTGCTACAAGACGCGCGTCGCGATGTCCCCCTTGGCATCGAAGCCGCGATGATCGACCGCTATATCGCCGCCACGCAAGCGCCGCCCGATCCGTTCCGCGCCGCCTATGCGGTGCTGGGCGCGCAACGCAATCTGCGCATTCTGGGCGTGTTCACTCGGCTTTGCGTGCGCGGTGGCAAAGCCCATTATGTGGATCTGATCCCCCGTGTTTGGGCGCTTTTGCAGCGTGACCTGGCCCACCCCGCCCTTGCCGACGTGGCCACAATCTTGTCAACCGCATTGCCACAGCCCACCCCTGCAATTTTGCGAAAGGTAAAAGACCAGTGCCCACCAAACCCCAAGCCGTGATGCTGTTTGCGGCCGGGTTCGGCACGCGCATGGCCCCGCTGACAAACGACCAGCCCAAACCGATGATCCCGGTCGCGGGGCGTCCGCTGATTGATCACGCGTTGGACTTGGTGCGCGATTACAAACCCGAAACCATCGTGGCGAACGTGCACTACAAACCTCAGCCGCTGATTGACCACCTGGAGGATTCAGAGGTGTTGATCACGCATGAAGCGCCCGAAATCCTGGACACCGGTGGTGGATTGCGCGCCGCGCTTCCGCATCTGGACAATGGGCCGATATTTACCATGAACACCGATGCCGTTTGGTCAGGGCCGAACCCATTGGAACAGCTTGCTGCCGCATGGGATCCGGCGCGCATGGATGCTTTGCTTTTGTGCCTGCCGCGCGAAAACGCCATTGGGCATGACGGGCCGGGCGATTTTATTCAGGGCATTGACGGGCGCGCCAAACGAGGGCCGGGCTTGGTGTACTCGGGCCTACAAATCCTGAAAACCGACGCCCTGCACGACATCCCGGAAACCGCCTTTTCACTGAATGTTTTGTGGGACCAGATGTTAGCCAAAGAGCGCCTGTTCACCGCCACCTATCCGGGGCGCTGGTGTGATGTGGGCCGTCCCGATGGCATCGTTTTGGCAGAGACGTTGCTGGGCTATGACAATGTTTGATCCGTCCGATACCCCCCGCGTTTTCGGTCTACCGCTGGGCGTGGATTTTCCGCATGCGTTGGTCGACGGTCTGCTGGCCCGCCATCGCGGCCACCCGCCCGAGGCGCTGGCGCGGGTGCATCTGATCGTCAACACCCGCCGCATGGCCCGGCGTATCCGCAGCCTTTTTGATCAAGGGCCGGCGCTGTTGCTGCCGCGCATCAGCCTGCTGACCGATCTTGGCGAAGACTGGGATCTGGCTGATATTCCCGATCCGGTGCCGCCTTTGCGTCGGCGGCTTGAACTGACCCAACTTGTCGCGTCGCTATTGCAGGCTCAGCCCGATATCGCGCCGCGCTCGTCCCTTTATGCGCTATCCGACAGTCTTGCCGCATTGATGGATGAGATGCACGGCGAAGGTGTGTCGCCGGATATGATCGCGGATCTGGACATCACTGACCAATCCGGACACTGGGAACGAGTCAAAGCATTTTTGGGCATTGTTAGACACTATTTTGAAACTGGCACAGACCATCC
>Ga0102925_1000521_pt1 | contig 21312 bp, 26 predicted proteins | sample SalPonR1_A_D1_MG_FD_78216 | JGI IMG/M metagenome (GOLD analysis project Ga0102925, IMG submission 78216) | Salt pond soil microbial communities from South San Francisco under conditions of wetland restoration - Salt Pond MetaG R1_A_D1_MG | ecosystem: Environmental > Aquatic > Marine > Intertidal...
TCATAAACTAGAGAAGGCGATTCAATACTTAAATACTATAAAAGAAACTTTTAATTATTCATTCGATATTTCTCTAGTCAAAGGCGCTGGCGCTTATGTTTGTGGTGACGAAACTTCATTGATAAATTCAATTGAAGGTAAACGTCCAAACTCAAGAATCAAACCACCTTATCCAACTGAAGAAGGTTTGTACGGTTATCCTACAGTAGTTAATAATGTTGAAACCATAGCAAATGTCCCATTAATTATTAGAGATGGTGGTGAAACTTATGCTAAAATTGGTACAAGTGAATCTACTGGTACTAAACTCGTTTGTTTAAGTGGTCGTATAGAGAAAGCAGGGGTCTATGAAATAGAGTTTGGTTCTTTAACAATGCGAGAATTGATTTTTGATTTAGGTAAAGGTATTAAAAATGGTAATAAATTTGCATTTGTAATTCCTGGCGGTATATCTACTTGTGTATTAACTGATACAGAGTTAGATGTAAGTCTTGATTATGAATCATTAAAAGAAATCGGAACCTCCTTCGGATCCGGTGCTGTTATTGTAGGAGATGAACAAGTGGATATTGTTTCTGTAGCAAGAAATGTCTCTGACTTCTTTATGAATGAAACCTGTGGCATGTGTTATCCCTGTAAGGAGGGGAATCGTCAGATTCATCACTTATTATCTGAAATTGATAAAGGTATAGGCACATTTGAGTACTTAGATCTTATTCGAGAAATTTCAAATACGACTTCAATAACGGCAAGGTGTGGTTTAGGACAAAGTGCTGGTAACTTCATTACCTGTGCAAGTGAGAAGTTTAGGGAGCAATTTTTAAGAAAAATGAAGGTCGGTGATCCAATTGATTAACTTAAAAATTAATGGGGAAGAAATATCAGTTAAAGAAGGTACAACAGTTTTAGAAGCAGCAAAGAAGCTTAACTATAACATTCCATCCTTATGCTATCAAGAAGATTTAAGTATATATGGTAGTTGTAGAATCTGTTCAGTACAAATTAAAGGCCAGCCAACATTGTCTATTGCCTGTGGTACTGAAGTCAGTGAGGGTATGGAAGTAATTACGAATAGCGAAAGAGTTATGGATACTAGAAAATCAATCTTTGAACTGTTAATTGCTAACCATCAGTTTGACTGTGAACTTAATTGCCTGACTTGTTCAAAAGCATTTAGTTGTGAACTTAAAAAAGTTGCTGAAGCCATTGGTGTCGAGAGTTTACGATATAAATTTATCGATCAACCTTTTGAGATTGATGATACCTCAAAGGGCGTTTATCGTGAGGAATCAAAATGTATTTCTTGTGGTAGATGTGTCAGAGTTTGTAATGAGGTACAAACTGTTAGTGTATTAACCATGGCCAATAGAGGACCGCAAACAAAAGTAAGTACATTTTATGATAGAGGTTTAGGAAATGTAGACTGTACCCAATGCGGTCAATGTATAAAAGTTTGTCCAACAGGAGCAATTCATGAAGTCTATCATTTAAACCAAGTAATTCATGAGCTAAGAAATCCTAAAAAGCATGTTGTGGTTCAAATAGCACCTGCTGTAAGAGTATCAATAGGCGAACTCTTTGGAGAGAAACCTGGTATGAATTATGAAGGACAAATGGTGACAGCATTAAAAAAAATTGGTTTTGATAAAGTCTTTGATACTAATTTTACAGCTGATTTAACAATAATGGAAGAAGGTAGTGAGTTCATTAAACGTCTTGAGACAGGGGAAAACTTACCTTTAATTACATCATGCTCTCCAGGTTGGATTAATTATGCTGAACTCAGACAGCAGGATTTATTAAAAAACATTTCCACATGTAAGTCACCTCAACAAATGTTTGGTGCATTAAGTAAAACATATTATGCTGAACAGGAAAAGCTTAAAAGAGAAAATATTGTAAGTGTTTCTATTATGCCTTGCACGGCAAAGAAGTTTGAATCAAAACGTTCTGAGATGAAGGATGATGTTGACTTTGTTTTAACAACAAGAGAGTTAGCAAAGTTAATTAAGAGTTACTCAATCGATTTTCTTAATTTAGAAATAACTCCTTTTGATGCGCCATTTGGCATATCAACAGGGGCTGCTGCAATCTTTGGTACTTCTGGTGGCGTAATGGAAGCAGCTTTGAGAACAGCTTATGAGATATTAACTGATGAAACCCTTGATACAATTGATTTTGAGATGGTGAGAGGCTTAACAGGGACAAAAGAAGCAACACTAAAGATTTTAGATCAAGAAATTAATGTAGCCATTGTTAGTGGCTTAGAGAATGCTAAACAATTGCTTAAGAATAAAGAAAAATATCATTTCATTGAAATTATGGCTTGTCCAGGAGGATGCCTAAATGGCGGAGGACAACCCCTTCATACAGACCAAGAGGTTTTAAAAAAACGTATGGAAGGTCTTTACTCAATTGATGAAAAAAGAAGCATTAGACGATCACATAAGAATCCAGCAATTCAAAATATTTATGAAGCTTTTCTTATTAATCCTTTAAGTGAGAAGTCTCACGAATTATTGCATACAAGTTATAAACAAAGATAGGCTATGGTCTTAAAAATCCAAAACAATTGGTCTAAAACTTATAGATAAAATTCGAATCCTTTCAGCTAATGGCATAAAATCGTTAGCTTGGAAGGATTTTATTGTATGGTTTAATCAAAAAAAATATAAGTTTCAGTACATTTTGATTTATAAATATGATAATCTATAATTAAAAAGTATTGTAGAAAAACAGAAGGTGGTTATTATATGTATTTAATTGTAAGTGATACAATTGGTCCGCAAATGCCTTTTCTCATGTATCTTGCAGCAGGCATATTGATCTTAGTTGTGAATGTTATTTTTATCATAAGAGTATATACATACTTATCTACTAGAAGAGCTATTTATAGAACAAGTGCTTTAATGGGAGAGGAAGTAGAAGGTAGCATATTGAATGATGTAATCAATGTTATAATGGCAGGTAAACTTGTTATTATTGCAAATATAGTCTATCAAGGGATAGAAGTTTTTCAAAACTATAGAATACCATCTGCCTTACTAACTTATGGATCATTTTTCTTTTCACTATATGTTATTTGGGATGAGTATTCTAGTAATTAAGTTTCAATAAGTACATAATAATAAATGGGAGGATTATGATGAAAAGGTATGATGTCAGAATAGCTGTTTGGTTAGCGGTAGCCATAATGACTTACGAAAAATATCATGAAGTCGTTAAAAGAAGAAAACCGGAAATATCAGATTTTTATTTTAGACAAGCTAACATTTTACCAAGAGCTGAGGCCATTGCAATTGGTAAAGTTCATAGCCCACGTATTAGTCAATGGTATAATGGTGATCATGAAAATAGTAATTATAACTACTTAAAAGCAGAAGGCCCATTAAGAAGGCTAACCCAAAAAGGAGAGTTTGCAGGTAAAAAAGAACTGCCTATGAATATGCGATTAAATAACTATGTAGAAACTGAAGTGGGTGATTTAACAATAGGTGAGTTAATAGAGTGGGTAAAAACAACTTATTCTGCCATTGAATCAGATTACAATAAGACCAAAGAAGATATGGTGAGTTCTGAAGAGAACAAAAGCAGTCAGGTAATGAAGCAATCAAAAATTAAAAATGATGAATCAATGAATAACAATGAGATAAATCATGATAAAAAAAGAGAGATTTTACCATTAGAAAAACATATAGAGGATTTTGCAAAATTGATAAAGAGTACTTCATTAGATATATACAATGCATTTAGTTTAAAACATGAATTAGGTAATTACCTATCAGAAAAGTTACCTAGAAACTATAAGATTCATTTTGATAGAAGTTTTAGTGATTTTGGAGTTAATGCTGGGGAAACAATAAAAAACAAAATGGACCTAGTTATTTTTAATTCAAATAAAAACTTCAAGTATTGTGTAGCAATAAAATTTCCAATCAATAATCAAATACCATTAACAATGTACAAAATTATTAAGGATTTCAAATTACTAGAGCAATTAATGGATCATGATTTCATTAAATGTTATCAAATAACGCTAATTGATGATGAAGAGTTCCTTACCGGTGTTAGCAAGGAAGGTATCTATGAGTATTTTAGAACTGATACGCCTATACACGGAGAAATTTTAAATCCAACAGGAAGAAATGATGAAAAAATAAATATTAAAGGGCATTATCAAATGTATTGGCGAAATCTTGGAGATAGTAGAAAGCTATCTATCGTAGAGGTTCACTAGATAAGATTCGGTAATAGTATTATTAGCCCAGAAAACTACAAAGGACTGGATCATTGTATGAAAGGATGAATCAATGAAAGCTTATATTGTTAAAATTGAGTTAGTAGGATCAAATCCTCTAATTTAGAGAAAAGTCATTTTACCAGCAGATGCAACATTTAATCGACTGCACGATACTATTCAAAATGTAACAAACTTTCAAAGTGGCTACCCTTATGATGCCTATCATTATATGCATTTGATTTAAGTGAAGATAATATGGCTGTAACAAATGACGAAGAATCATATGAAGCTCATAAGCATTATATAAATAATAAAGATAAATGTGTAGAGCGCTTAAAAAACATGCCACCTGAAATGGCAAAATTTGCATGAATAAATCATCAGCACTTAGAAAAGGTCGTGAAAAACCAAAATACTATAAAATTGACGACTATCTTCAGAAGCATAAAATCATCGAGTATATTTATGATTTTGGCGATGATTGGCATTTTACAATTAAGTTAGAAGCCATTGTAGATGTTTATTATTTCGGATTTCCTACGCTATTGGATGGTGCTGAAAGGGCACCGCCAGAAGATATAGGTGGTATACATGGATTCTATGAATTTCTAGAAATCTATAATAATGAAAAACACCCAGAGCATGAAGAGAAGAAAGAGTGGCTTAAAGAAACGACTTTTAGAGAATATGATCCTAAATTCATTAATGAAATTTTGAAATATATAAAATATCAAAAAACCGAGTGGGATCAGATTAATCATAAGAATTATCAAATCATTAATGACAAATATAGAAAAAAATAATGTATTTTAGTTAGGAAGTGGTTTATAGTGAGGAAAAGAGCTTTAATTATTATTGATGTTCAACGCGGTTTATTCGAGAAGAAAAATGAAGTTTATAAGTCTACTGAGCTTATATCAAATATAAATAGTATCATTGATGTATTTCGTAAGGAACAGGAAAAGATTATTTTTGTTCAGCACTGTAACAATGGTTCGTTAAAAAAAGATTCAATTAGTTGGCAAATCCATCCAGAGATTAAAGTCAAAGAAAAAGATATGAAAATCTGGAAAAATAAAAGCAATGTATTTAAAGAAAATAAGTTAATCAACTATCTTGAAAAAGAGAGAATTAAGGATTTAGTAATTGTCGGTTTAGTGACACAAGGCTGTGTGCAAGCCGCTTGTATATCAGGAAAAGACTCAGGTTTAAATATTACTTTAATCGGTGATGCGCACAGTAATTTTAATAAAAATCCTAAGGAATTAATCAATCATTGGAATAAAAGACTTCATGAACATGGTGTTCGAATTCTTAACACAGCTGAACTAATTAACTCTTAATTCTGAAACAGTCTCCAGTGTTTATTAAATAAACATTAATCAATTTCTAATGTTTTATTCATCTAAAAACTATAGGTATATGATAGAATGGAGCAAAGTAAATAAAATAATTTAATCGTGAAAATTGGAGGAAAAATGAAAAAATATTTGAAGGTATTATTTATTGGATTAATTGCGGGTGGAGTTGATTTAATTCCATTGATATTTGTAAATGCACCATTATTCAATATGGTTTCTATTATTGCATTTTGGTTGGTTGCCGCATATATTATTTCTATTACAAAGGTCTCAAGAAATGCTATTATAAATGGCTTAATTCTATCAATATTGTTAATGATTCCAATGGCTTTAGCAGTTTCAGCAACTAACCCTAAGGATTTTGTTCCAATGATGTTTATGGCAGTAGTACTAGGTCCTTTAGTAGGTTATGCTCTTGGTAAGGTTAATAGATAGTCATATTTGATAAGGAATGGTAAAAATGAAACTAATTGAAATAGAATCTAAAAGCGCTTTACACCAGTTAAAAAGAAGAGGGCTTCCCTATAAATATGACTTGAACATTTATAGAGGTTGTTCAAATGGTTGCAAATACTGTTACGCTACAAATAGTCATAAATATCTTGGGAATAAAGACTTTGAAAAAGATATTTATGTAAAAACAAATATTGCTCAGGTCTTGGACCAAGAACTAAGTGCTAAGGGCTGGGAAAAAGATATTATTAATATCGGTGGTGTATGTGATAGTTATCAACAAGCTGAAAAAAGTAGTAACCTTATGAGAGAAGTCTTAAAAGTAATGATCAAACATAAGAATCCAGTGATTATAAGCACTAAATCCGATATGATTTTGAGAGATTTAGATTTAATTGATACTTTAGCTAAAGATACTTATGTGAATATTGCTTTAAGTATTACTTCAAGAGATATGAAACTTGCCAGTAAATTAGAACCTGGTGCAAGCTCACCAGAAAGTCGTTTTAAAGCTTTGGCTCAAATAACTAAAACCAATGCTTATACTGGTTTTCACTTCATGCCAATTTTGCCATTTATTGCTGATGATGAAGAAACATTAGAACACTTAGTATACTGGGCGGCTGAGGCTAAAGTAGATTATATGCTAAGTGGCATGTTATACTTAACAGGTGGTATTAAGAAAAGATACTTCTCATTTATAGAAGAGGAATATCCAGAATTATTAGATGCTTATAAGCAGTTGTATCCAAAAGGTGGAGCAGATAAAAACTATAAAAGCAAAATTCATAATTTCTTAGGAGAAATGAGAGCAAAACATAATGTCAATAATAGCTACTCTAAATTTTTACCTAAAAAGTAAAATAATTCAGCAGAATTATGATTTTTAAAAAGTTTGTTTTATTAGAATTTTTTTACTTAAATATGAATATATTTGAAATATATTCACCTATGTTAATGCACCAATGAATCTTAAAATAATCCATACATAAATATAATATGCCTTTAAAATTTTTGTTGTAAATGATATAATTTTATTATCATGAATAAATATCATAAAATTCAAGGGGTGGCTCAAAGTGATTTTATATTTAAACAATCTTGACGCCGATGATTATTTTAATGATAAAAGAAAATTTTCTTTTTTGTTTCTAATAACAATTATTAGTTTTGTATTGATCATTTCATCAACAGTGTATTTCTATAAAGTATCTAGTAAAAAGAGATGATTAATGGGATAAATATTATGTAGATGACTTAAAAGTATTCAAGATGAAGACATTAAAAATTATAATCATTAGATACTCTGAATCTTATGATTATAGTATTAAAAACAGTATTAATTAGATGAAAGAGGAGATACCTTGGGAAGTAAAATACTTTACAAAAAAGAACGAAAAGCCCACTACTTTAGTGGTGGGATGGATAGCGAGGGTTTAAGAACTTATGTTTGTTAAATCTAATATTTTAGTATATAATAAACATAAACATTAATAAAAGAAGTGAGGTAAGTTATGTCAAAATCAACTTTTGTCTTAACATTAAAATTAAATACAGAAAAATATGAAGAAGATATATTAAACAAAAGACTTGAGATTGGCAGACAAATATACAACGCTTGCCTAGGTGAACTTTTTAAAAGATATCAAACAATGAAACAAAGTAAAATTTATCAAGAAACTTTAAAAATGAAAAAATCTAAAAAAAGAAATAAAAATTTTAATAAAATAAATAATCAATTTGGATTAACAGAGTATGCCCTTCATGATTTTGTTAAACCAATGCAACACCATTTTAAAAAGAATATAGATAGCCAAGCATGTCAAAAAATCGCATCAAGATGTTTTGATGCTTTTAAAGATAAAATATATAACCCTAAAATTAAAGTTCATTTTAAAAGATACAATGATTTTTATTCTTTAGAAGGGAAATCAAATGACACTGGTATTAAATATCGTGGACAACGTTTAAAATGGAATAAACTCAACACCCCTATTATCATAAAAAAAGGCGATGATTATGCAAAAGAAGCCTTAGAAAATAAAATAAAGTATTGTCGCATTTTAAGAAAAGTCATTCGAGGCAAAGAAAAATATTATATTCAATTAATTTTAGAAGGCATACCACCTAAAAAAGAAAGAACAACTAAAAATCAGAAAGTTGGATTAGATATCGGCACTAGCACTATTGCTATTGTTTCAAATGAAGCAGTAAAACTTTTAGAGTTAGCCCCTAAAATAGATACATTAGAAAATAAAAAACGTATTTTATTAAGAAAACTAGATAGACAAAGACGTTCAAATAACCCAAACAATTTTAATGAGAATGGTACTCTAAAAAAAGGAATTAAGCTTAAATGGAACAATTCAAATAAATATTTAAAAACAAAATTTGAGTTAAAAGAAATGATGAGAAAACAAAAAGTTTTAAGAAAGCAATCTCACGAAAAATTAACTAACTATATTATTAGTTTAGGTAACAAAATATATGTTGAAGACATGAACTTTAAAGGGCTTCAAAAACGTGTTAAGAAAACAACAATTAATCAAAAAACTGGCAAAATTAATAAAAAGAAACGGTTTGGTAAATCATTAGCCAATAAAGCACCAGCAAAACTAATAGAAATTATCAATCGAAAATTAAACTATTTAGGTAAAGAAATCTTAAAAGTCAACACATGGAAAGTTAAAGCAAGTCAATATAACCATATTGAAGATAACTATCAAAAGAAAAAACTTAATGAAAGATGGAATATCATAGGTAAGGATAAAATACAAAGAGATTTGTATTCTGCATTTTTGGTTATGAATGTAAAAGATAACTTAGAAGAAATCGATAAAAATTCATGTAACAAATATTATGAAAAATTCAAAGAAAATCATAATAAAGAAATTCAAAAAATAAAAACTAGCAAAGTAAAAATCCTTGCTAGTATGTGCATATAAAACAAAATTTTGGTTTTGAAACGAGCCATATACTATCGCCAAAGTTATCCATGGGGATATGCTTTGATAGTGAAAGTCTTAGGGAAACTAATGAGTCTTAATATGTTGTAGCAATCCTTAGAGATTGTGAGAGTATTTTGGAAGTTAGCGTACCTAAGAACCCCACTGCTTTAGCGGTGGGAGCTTCAGTATACGATTTTAGTAACTTTCATTTCATTAGCTGTTTCAACAACTAATATAAATGAAAGATATCCGAAGAAATCAAGTAGGTTAATTGTATCTAAAACCGATGAATCTAATGATTTCTTTGACGAAGTATCGTTGTATTATGAAAACAAAGATATTATACTTCAAGTGAATGATAATAAGAAAATATTTTTAACAGTTGAGAACGAAGAAGAAGTATTTGGCAAGAATATGAGAAACAAATATAGATTCGAAGTTTTTGTTGATGGTAATAGTATATTAGTTGCCTCAACATACACTTTAGTTAATAAATATGGTTCAGCTGCTTATTTAAAACACTATAGATATGAGAATAATGCTTTAGAAGAAACTTGTCGTTCTAACAATCTATTAAACTATGAAATTATTATTAATGAGTTTAATGAAAAAAGTAATACGATAGAAGTCTTACTAAATAACTCTCTTAAAGAAATAATAATAGATACAAAGGATCAGTTAGAAGTTCAATCTTTTTTCAATATTATCAAAATAATAATATAGAGTTACCAGTAGTTGAGGCAAGACATATATTATCTTATAAGATCTATGATTTAGCACATTGTCGTAAAAAAAGTGTAATTTTGAAAATGTCTGTTGCTTGTGGGTCATCACCTATTGTAGATGAACTAGTATCTGTATATTACTTTAGTGATGAAGGATTTGAAATTTCAGATCAATGGTTTGAGAGTACGGATAAATATTATTAAAACTAGAAGTGGAGGGAAAAGCATGACAGGTATAAAATGCCCTAAATGTGGAAAAGAAGAGATAATTAAAGGTGAGTTAAAACATTCTGGAAGCGTATTGTTTGTGCCAGATAATCATAAAAAGATGATAATAAATAAAGCTTCAGGTGTGAAAGTTGATGCTTGTAAGAATTGTGGTTATTTATTTAATTTCTATTTAAAGGATCTAGGTAATCTGTAGAAGAAAAGCAATAGAAAATTATTAAATAGAAGCCACGAACTGTTAACATACTATAACGGAATGTTTGGAGGTTTAAGATTGCAAATTATGTAGGATTAATCGTAAGCTACATAATACTGTTAATCGTGTTAGGATTTATATGCTTGTTATGACTGTTATAGTAGAAAAGATAAAATAGTTTTTAGATCAGAAGAAATAGCTGATGATATCTTAAAACATTAAAAAAAGTATCTTATGCTATTAACGAATTATGAAATTTGGAATTTACTGTTGGGAAGAGAGTGAAGAGGAGAAAAAATGGTATTATTTTATAGCATTATTATGATAACAAATATAGCTTTGTTATTTAAAAAAGATGATAAAGGATTTAAACCGTTGTATAAAAAAATTAAAGAATATGAAAAAGTTTCGAAAATGATTGTCTATCTGTATTTTGTTTTTTTTGGTTGTTTCCTGTTTCCTTTATCATTTTCAAGAGATTTCTCTTTTATTTTTTTGCAGATAATGGGGTATTTCTATCTAGGGGTATGTTTTTATGGCTTAGAAAGAGAGAATACTTTGAAAGTATTTAGTAAAGTATTTGTATTAAATATTATTGGATTGATTTGTCGTATTTTATTAGAATGGGGAGAATCTTCCATGATGAAGGCCCTTACTATATTAAATGTGAGTATATTTATAATTGTTATACCTATATTCGTTGCTTTGGTTCATAGAATAATTATTGAAAATCAGGAAAGCTTAAAAGGAGAAATATAGTATGAAACTAGAGACAAAAAGATTAATTGTTCGAGATCCGATTATTGAAGACTTCGAATTTATTTGGAGAATGAGAAATGATTCTGAAGTAACAAAATTTACTGGTGGTGTGACTTCTTTCTCTAAGGATGAGTTGTATGATAACCATGTAAAAAGGTGTCAGAATAAAAACAACAAACCTAAAGAATATTCAGTTATTTTAAAAGCAACAGGAGAGTATATTGGGTATTGTGGTTTTCAATTATGTGAGGTGTTAGGCGGTATTGAAATCTTATATGGTTTCTTAAGTGATTATTGGGGTAAAGGATATGGAACTGAGGAAACAAAAGCCGTATTAAAGTATGGAAAGGAAAGACTAGCCTTAGACAAGATTTATGCTGCAGTAAATCTAAGTAACCATGCTTCTGAAAAGGTTCTACTTAAGAGTGGTATGAAGTATGTTGAAATAATTGAGTATCCTAAAGATGGTAAAGTTAAAAAATATGTATTTTAGTAACTGAAATTTAGATGGGGGGGATCTAAATGCTTAAAAGAAATAATAAAGGACTTTTTTTCTTTATGTTATTACCATTATATTTGAACTTAATAATTCTTTTAATAGGGATTCAAGTGGGTGCTATTATGTGGAAACTTTGGATATTAGATATTGCAATAGGTTTAATAGGCGCTTGGTTGATTAGTTATAGGAGAAACTTAACCATTAATAGCATTGGTTTTATATTATTCTTATTTAAAGGTGGTTATTGGTTTTCAAGATTCTTTTTAACATCCATGCGAACCAGTCATTTGTGGTTATATGAAGTCTATATCGGTTCATTTATACTAATTCTAGGGGTTATTGGTTTCATATATTCATTAGTAAAAAATAGGCAAATAGAAAAAAGATATCATTAGGGATAACATTGAAAATAGATTGGGGGATGGATTTTTTCGAGAGGAAAGGGCTTATTACATACATAGACTTAATTTCATAAAAATTAATGAGAAAGAAGAATCAATGAATAAAAAAAAGAGTATCATATTAGATTGATGGAGAATATTAATAAGATTTATTCAATTATAGAAGTGATTTTTTTAGGATAAATAAGATCAATGATAGAAAATAATATAGATAAGAATTATTTTACGTCAAATTTTAAGAGTAGAGAGGATTTAAAAATGAAAAAATCAATACATCATGTTTGTATTCAAACAAATGATTATGAAGCTTCCCTTAAGTTCTATAGTGAGATATTAGGATTTGATTTAGTGAAAGAAACTCGTAATTTTCATGGTCGTCGCTTTAATAGTTGGTTACAAATTAGTGGCTTTATGATTGAGTTACAAACAAGTAAAAATAATGAATTATTGGAGAAATGGCATAAAACAGTTGAGGGTATTGCTCATATGTGCTTTATGGTAGCTGATGTCCATGCTGCTTATAAAGAAATAAAATCTACAGGTTATAATAATTTTAAGATAAAAGAGAATAAAGTAATTTATAAAGTTGAGGATGGGTATTTGTTTAAAGTAATCGCGCCAGAAGGTACAATAATTGAGTTTAGAGATTCAAAGTTAGGAGGTTAATTTATGATAAAAAAACTTTTGGGTATAGCACCAAGTAAAATTGGTGATAATATATATAAACCCTCACCATTGTCATTAAAGCTTGGGACTTCTGATAAAACTAATTATAGTCATACGAATTATCATAAATCATATAACGAAGACCAGTTTAAAGTACTAATGATTTGTACAGAAGAGAAGCATTTAGAAATGGCTAATGGTAAAATGTTTTTAACTGGAAACCATCCTGTTGAGATGTTTGTACCGTTGCTTCATTTTGAAAAAGCGGGTTTTAAAACTGATGTTTTTACACCAACTGGACTACCAGCTAAGATAGAAATGTGGGCTATGCCTAAAAAAGATCAGGCAGTAAATAAGATTTTTTCAAAGTACAAATCAGAACTAGATGATCCTAGAAGCCTAAAATATTTTGTAGAAAATAAAATGAGCAGTACTGATGAATATATTGGCATTTTTATACCAGGAGGACATGGAGCGCTTTTGGGTTTGCCTGAGAACAAAGATCTAAAAGCCTTAACGCATTGGGCTTTTGATAATAATTTGCTAATATTTTCAATTTGTCATGGTCCAGCTGCTCTTTTATCAGCAAATATTGGTGAAACTGAAGAAGATTTTATATTTAAAGGGTATTCCATTGCAGCTTTTCCTGATAGCGTTGATGATAAAACACCTATGATTGGTTATTTACCTGGTAAATTAAAGTGGTATTTTGGAGAAAGGTTGAAATCTCTAGGAGTAAATATCATTAATCAAAAAGCAGATGATACTTGTTACAAAGATAGGAATTTAATAACAGCTGCAAGTCCACAAGCGGCTAACAGTTTTGGAGAGTTAGGAGCTCAAGCATTATTAAGACGCGTAAAGGAATTATTGTAGGGTATTGTAAATTGACACAATAGCTTTTGATTTAAATTAATATGAAAGTTCAAATAATTGGTTAATCTTAATATATCTTTGCATAATAATATTTGTCTTTGATATATAGTTGTTGAGTTATTGGAAATTTGAGAAAAATGAATACTATCTAGGTGATAAATATGGATCTATTAGTAATGCGATTTTATTGATTTTACATGAAATCGAGTCAGCATATGAAAAGGAAATTGTATTAAATTAATAGCTATAGGATTATAAAAGTAAAAATCATGAATCAATGAGATATATTTGGGTATAAGATAATTAAGTAAAGTTGATCAAGTTGATTTATTTAAAAATAGGATAATTAATTGAGGGAGAGGTGAATTTTATGTTTGAAAAACTACTTGTTGTCTCAGATATGTCTCCTAGTTCAGATGCTATTATTAGATGTTTAGGTAATCTTAAAAAATATGGAGCAAAGGAATGTACATTACTACAATGTATCAGTACCCAAGAGATTAGTTCCTTAGCTTTCTCTTATTCAACAAGTATCATTGAGCATATACTAGAAGATAAAAAAAAGACACTAGAAGGATTAGATTTTAAAGTTAGAACAAAAATCATATCAGATTTTCCTAAAAAAGTAGTCAATAAAATTGCTGTTACAGGTGATTATTCTATAGTAGTCGTTGGAGAGATTGAACATTCAAGAGCAGGAGAAATGTTATTTGATCGATTGACTTATGGAGTTATTCATACATCAGAGAAACCAGTTTTAGTTATTAGATTAGTTATGGATGAAAAAAAAGATTATCAGAAAGTAAGAGCCGTTAAATATAATATTGATGATCATATTTTGTTTCCAACTGACTTTTCCAAAAATGCTGACCATGCCTTTGAATACTTAAAGAAGATGATCTCAGATGGTATTAAGAAAGTAACCATTATGCATGTTGAGGAAGGGCCTGGGAGCAGTAGTTATGAAAAATTAGAAGTATTAAAGAATAAACTAAGTGAATATAATGATATAAAAATTGATTTAGTAGAAGATTCTGGTAATCCAACAAAAAAAATATTAGAAGTAGTAGATGAAAAAAACATTTCATTAGTTGTTATGGGAAGTCAAGGGAAAGGCTTTATTAAAGAGTTATTCGTTGGAAGTGTAAGTCACGACATTGCAAGACATGCAAATGCTTCCGTTTTATTAATTCCCTTTAGTAACTAAATTTTAACTTAAGTTGATGCTTAATCTAGAAGCGTTTAATTAGCTGCTAGATTTTTTTATTTAAAAGGTTAAGATAATGTAAAGTGGGTATAAAATGAAATAACAAGATAATTTTGTATCAAAAGAGAAAAGAGGGAGTTATGAGAAAGAAACTATCTATTAAAATGATGCTTTATATTGGTGGCTTAGTTTTACTAGTTGCATTAGGTCTAGGGATTACAGCGTTATTTTTTGCAACAGATACAGTAGAAAGTGAAGCTGAAAAAACAATGATGCAGATTACAGATCTAGGTTCTGCAGAAGTTGAAAAGCTTATCGAAGGAAGATTAGATGTTTTATATGAAGTAGCTAATCGCCAGCAAATGCAAACAATGAATTGGGAGTTACAGAAAGAAGATTTAACCGATGATGTGGAACGATTAGGTTATTTAGATATGGCTGTAGTCACGCCAGATGGTAAAGCTAAATATGTTATTGGTGATACTGTTTCTGAATTAGGAGATCGTGGATATGTTCAGAAAGCTTTTAACGGTGAAGCAAATGTTTCAGATGTTATAATTAGTCGAGTGACAAACTCTGCTGTATTAATGTTTGCTGCTCCTATTCAAAGAGGCGGACAAACAGTAGGTGTTTTAATTGCGAGAAGAGACGGTGCCGCATTAAATGATGTTACTGATACCATGGGAATAGGAGAAAATGGTTATGTGTATGTTGTGAATGGAGAAGGAACTATTGTTTCCCATCCAACCCGTGAATATGTAATGACTCAACTAAATATAATCGAAGAAGCAAAATCAGATGATGGTTTTAAAGAAGTAGCAGAAATGTTAGAAACAACTCTTGTAGAAGAACGCGGTCTAGGAAAGTATCAATTTAAAGGTAGAAATATGTACGGGGGATACGCACCAGTACCTGGAACCGAATGGATTCTTATTAATGTGGCTTTAGAAGAAGAATTTTTTGAAGGATTAGTAAGCATGCAAAGAGCATTGTTATTTGCGAGTATAGCCTTTGTATTAATTGGTGTTCTAATTGCGGTTTTATTAGGTCGTTCAATAGCAGGACCAATTACCTACTTATCTGAAGAATTAAATAAAGTTGCAAAATATGATTTGACTGTGGAGGCGGATGTACAAGGAGATAAAATAAGAAAAAAAGAGGATGAAATTGGTAAGATTGCAAAAGCAGTTGAAATTATGCGTAACAACTTAAAAGGATTGATTCATGAGATTAATGATGATGCTGTTAATGTAGCTGCTTCTTCAGAAGAGTTAACAGCAACGAGTGAACAAGTTTCAATTGCATCTGATGAAGTTGCCAAGACTATTGAAGAGATTGCAGAAGGCGCAACAGATCAAGCAAAAGAAACAACAGATGGTGCTCATGAGATTAACATTCTTGGAGATATTATTACAGCGGAAATAGAACTTGTGAAGATATTAAGTGATTCAGCAAATGAAGTGAATCAATTAAAAGAAGAAGGACTAGTTGTGTTAAAAGATCTTGAAGAAAAGACGAATGAAAACAATGATGCGTCTAAAGAGGTGCAAAGTATTATTATTGAAACGAATAAAAATGCAGATAGAATTGAATCAGCAAGTGATATGATCAAAGGCATAGCAGAACAGACAAATCTATTAGCCTTAAATGCTTCAATTGAAGCCGCTCGGGCTGGGGAAGCTGGCAAAGGTTTTGCAGTAGTAGCCGATGAAATAAGAAAATTAGCAGAAGAAACAAATCAGTTTGCTGGAGAGATATCAGATACGATTGCAAGTTTAAGTAATATGACTGAAAAAGGTGTTAAAACTATGGATAAAGCAGGAAAAATTGTAGCAGCACAAATGATGAGTTTAAACAATACCCATAATAAATTTGAAGGTATTTCAGAAGCTGTTGATCAAGTAAAAAATGTAGTCAAGGAATTAAATGAATCTACAGAAAATATGATGGATAAAAAGACTCAAATCATCAATATTATTGAAAATCTATCTGCTATCTCAGAAGAAAATGCTGCTAGTACAGAAGAAGCTTCAGCTTCCGTTGAAGAACAAACTGCATCAATGGCACAGATTTCTCAGGCAAGTGAAGAGTTGTCAATACTAGCTGAAGATATGCAAAAAAGTATTGCAAAGTTTCAAATCTAAAAACAAGTGTTATTTGTTAGTGTAAAATTACTTTGGGGGAAATAAAAAAAGTAAATAAAAATAGTTTTCTAGGGTTCCGCAGGTAACTGGCTGGTCCGAGAGAAAACGCACATGATTAAATGTGTACACGGAAGGACAAAAGCCTGGGAGGTATTAGATATATCTCTTAGGCTTTTTTATTAAGTTTAGAATGGAGGATACAGGTGAATCAATTTAGTTATAAAGATATTTATTTAGAAGAGGGTAAGAATGTGTTAGAAGTCAATATTTTGCCAGAAAAATACTGCAATTTTGACTGTATTTTTTGTCCCATTGGTAGGTCTAATAAACAAATAGATAATACTCAATCTTTTGAAAATACTCAAGAAGCAATAGATCATTTGAGTGAAATTCTTGATGAAAATAAAGTTGATCTGGTTTTTATAAATTCGGCTGGAGAAGCCATTATTCATGAAAGAATAGAAGATATTATTAAAACAATTCATGATAAAGAAGTGGCTGTAAGACTATTATCTAACGGATATTTATTAAATAACGAAAAATATATTGAAATTGCCAATAAATGTGAGGAAGTTATTGGTGAAGTAAAAGCTATTACTGAAGAGGACTTTAAAAAATTGCAAAGACCTATTGAAGGCTATACTTTAGAGAATCATTTAAACAGTTTAATTGAATTTAATCGTCAATTTCATGGAAAATTCATCCTAGAGATTACGGTTATTAAAGGATATAATGATGATGAGAAATCAATTCAAAAATTAGAAGAACTAATTAAAAAAATCGATGCAGAAAAACTCATAGTCATAACTATGGATGGTCCCTTTGAGAAAAAACTAGGTGTAACAGATAATCAATTAAAAATAATTAGAAAAAGATTAGAATCAGTAAAGTAGAAGTAGAAATGGAGGACAAAATGAAAAAGTTTGTTATAGAGAAATCCTTTTGGGAAATTTTTCCTGAAGCAAAGATCGGTATTGTTATTTGTAAAGGCATTGATAATCAAATAAAGGATACAGTGAAATATGAGAAACTTTTGAGAACTGCTGAGAAAGAAATTAAAAAGTATTTGCCTAAAGAACAGTTCAGTAAAAATGAGGTGATCCATGTGTGGCGTCAGGCCTTTCAGAAGTTTAAAACAAAAAAAGGGGCTAGAGCTTCTATTGAAGCCTTATTTAAACGTGTAAGTAAAGGCAATGAAATACCAAATATTAATCCTTTAGTTGATTTATATAACTCTGTTTCATTAAAATATGCATTACCTTGTGGTGGGGAAGACATTGATACTTTCATAGGTGATATTCGACTAACCCAAGCACAAGGTGGGGAATCATTTATTACTTTAGGTTCAGATAAAAATGAACCGCCGTACCCTGGAGAAGTTGTTTACAAAGATAATGCCGGTGCTATTTGTCGCTGTTGGAACTGGAGAGAATCTGTTCGAACACTATTAACAGAAAAAACAACGAATGCTTTTCTATGTATTGAGTCTACAGATCAAAATTCAAGTGAACGTCTAGAAGATGCTTTAGATGAGTTAAAAAACCTTGTACAACAGTATTTAGGCGGGGAGTGTAATATCCATATTCTAGATCTAGACAATAAAAGTATTATAATTGAAGAATAGCGACGTAATAGTAGAGAAAGATTCTTTTTAGTATTTTCCCTGTAATTTTTTCTTTGTCATTATATAAGTTAACTTCTAATTGTTAAATCTGTATGATATAATCAATTATAAATGTGAGTATTAAATGGAGTTGAAAGATAATAATTGAGATGGAGGGAAAAATGTTTTTAGCAAATATTAAACTAGGACGCGTTGAAATAAATGCAACATTCTTTTTTCAAATATTTAATACATTAGTTCTAATTGGAATAATTGTAATGATTGTTTTTTTTGTTAAGTTCATAATTAACAACTATAATAACCATAAGAAATTGAAGACAATAGAAAGTCAATTGGCGCGAGTAGAAAAACTATCAGAAAGTGGTCAAAAAAATGATAAGTAAAATTTTTAGTCTTAGAAAAAAGAGAAAGATAAGAATAACATTAACTTTATCATTTTTAGGCATTTTTTCCCCCTATATTTTCCATATTTTTGGAAGTGTTGGTCAGATATTTTTACCAATACATGTTTTTGTCATGATTGGTGCATATATTTTATCACCAATTTATGCACTAACAATTGCTGTAATAATACCAATTATTAGTAGTTTTTTAACAGGCATGCCTATAATTTATCCGATTTTACCGATATTAATGATGGAGTTAATAACATATGCATTAGTTATTGGTTTTTTAAAAAGAAGAGGACTTTACCAGAGTTTAATTGTAGCTATGATTAGTGGTAGAGTGGCTGCAACCTTAACGGTTTTCTTATTAAGGGAAACAATGGGTTTAGCAATGCATCCAATTAGATATATAGAGTCAAGTATTATTACAGGCTTACCTGGGATTATTTTTCAAATAATAATTATACCAATAATTATTACCTTAATTAATAATCATTCAAGTCCATGGAGTGATTTCCATGGGACAGATTAACTTAGTGAGTAGTATCTATGGTTCTTCATTTCTAATGTTAATACTATTTATCATTATCAAAAGTGTTGGAATATTTTTTGCTCTCATAGGAGTATTAATTTTAAGTGAGTTTAAATCTAAAATAAATAATTATGATTCAATAGACTATATAATTGTATTAGGTGCAGGTCTTGATGGTGATCAGGTATCAAACCGTTTAAAAAGAAGATTAGACGAAGCTTATAATGGATTTCATCATCTTGATATACCTATTATTGTATCGGGTGGTCAAGGCCCTGATGAGCTTGTATCGGAAGCTTATGCAATGGCGGAGTATTTAATAAAAAGAGGCATTAATAGGAATCGTTTAATTTTAGAAGATCAATCGACTTCAACTCAAGAAAATTTATTCAAGAGTTTTAAAAATATTCAAGAATATAGAAAAAATATTGCTATCGTCACAAGTGATTACCATATGTTTAGAGCAAAAATGCTAGCTAAACGACTAAATATGAATGTTCAAGGCCTTACAGCTCAAAGTGTAAGAAAAAAATTGCCGAAACAATTCATTCGGGAAATTTTTGCAGTATTAAAAGATCTTATTGTTAGAAAGTTCTAGACGGGAGTGTAAATATGTTTCAACGAAACAGTTTATTTAAAATAACTCTATTGATGCTTTTTCTATTGACAATTGCTTCTTGTACTCAAAAAACAGTTGATGATAATACAGCAGGATATATTTCTATTGATGAAAACTCTAGTTATCAAAGAACCTTTGATGATTTAGATATTGGAGAGGTATTTAACTACAATTTTCATTGGCTTAAAGCAAAGGAAAGTTGGGTAAGTATTTGGTTAGAAGGCTACAGTAATGGCCAATTGATTGAACCCAAATCTTTAGGTGGCATGAAGTATGGTTTGAGTCCCCATAAAGAAGAAAACGGCAAAATAGGTTTTGGCGTTATCAATACAAATCAAGAACCTTTAGTATTTTTCTATTCCAATGGGACACGTGTACATCCAAGTAAAATTCAAGAAAATATATTAACAAATAAAGGTATTAGTACATGGGAATATGGTATTGATGAAGGGGAAGTAGCTATAAAATATAATGAGGAAATAATACTAGCAATGTATCGTCAAAATAATAACTCTATACGTTCAGGGTATGATTACTCTGATGAGGAAGGGATCCAAGCAATCATTGAAGGCTATGAAACAGTTTTATTTTTAAAGATTAAAATTGAGAAAGCTAATTAGGTGGTAGTTCACTGGAGTGATTATATGTTAAAAAAAGACATATCAAAAGAAGAACAAAATGATTTACTTGAAGTATTGAGAAGACGGTTTGAAAAAAATTTAAGTAGACATGAGAACCTTCATTGGCAAGATATTGAAAAAAGGTTAAAAAATAATCCATCAGTCTTACAGACACTTTTTTTTATGGAAAATACAGGTGGTGAACCAGATGTTATCTTTTATGATGAGAAAGCAAATAAATACACATTTATCGATTGCTCTAAGGAAAGTCCTGTTGGTAGAAGAAGTCTTTGCTATGATCAAAAGGCACTTAAATATAGAAAGAAAAATAAACCTAAAAATAGTGCATTGAGTTTAGCTAGAAGTATAGGTATAAAGATTTTAGATGAAGCCGACTATCGTAAACTTCAAGAACTAGGTGATTTTGATTTGAAAACTTCAAGTTGGATTAAAACTCCGGATAATATTAGAAATCTAGGAGGGGCTTTGTTTTGTGATTTTCGATATAATACACTATTTGTTTATCATAACGGAGCGGAATCTTATTATCAATCAAGGGGTTTTAGAGGGTTAGTAAAGATTTAAAGCATATGAATATGTTAAAGAGAGGGTTAAATAGAAATGAAATCAATATCAGAAACAATCAACTTAGTTGCAGTGTTACATGATGGACAATATCGTAAGAAAACAAAAATACCGTATATATCGCATCCTTTTGGAGTGATGACTTTATTGCTTAGACATGGTATTAAAGATGTGGCTATACTTAAAACAGCTTTATTACATGATACTTTAGAAGATACAAAATATACAGGCATTGAATTAGAA
>Ga0102925_1000524_pt1 | contig 21297 bp, 20 predicted proteins | sample SalPonR1_A_D1_MG_FD_78216 | JGI IMG/M metagenome (GOLD analysis project Ga0102925, IMG submission 78216) | Salt pond soil microbial communities from South San Francisco under conditions of wetland restoration - Salt Pond MetaG R1_A_D1_MG | ecosystem: Environmental > Aquatic > Marine > Intertidal...
CGAGGACCCGGCCGGCCAGGGTGGCGCCGGCCACGGCGGCGAAGATCTCCCGGTCCACGCTGCGGCGAGCCTGGGGCTGGAGGATCACCCGTTCGCGGACGGTATCGGGCTCGTGGCCGGTCTGGCGCAGGAGTTCGCCGATGCGGCGGTGTAGCGGGGCGAGATGGGGGCCGAGGATCCCGGGCTCCACGGCCTCCAGCAGCCGTTCGGCCGCCAGCAGGGCGTAGAGTTCGGACTCGTTGAACCAGAGGCCGGGGAGCTCGTAGTCGGCGGCCTCGGGGTCGTAACGGCAGTGGCCGTCCCCCTCGTACAGGACCGGGGCGCCCAGGCGGTCGCGCAGCATCTCCAGGTCGCGGTAGAGGGTGGCCCGGCTGACCTCCATCTCCCCGGCGACGGTATTCACGTGGAGGACGGCACCGGCGCGGCTCAGCCGCTGGTGCAGGTGGTAGACCCGGTCGAGCTGGGCGCGTTTCACGGCGACCCTCCCTGGCAGCAATTCGGCCACCCTACCCCGCCAGCCGGGCAGCGCGCGAGCCGCGCCCCGCAATCCGGAATGTATTACACTCTGGATCACATCCTGTGAGGTAAAAGGTATGGGCACACTCAACGTACGGCTGCCGGAAGAGCTGGAGCACCGGCTGGAGGAAGAGGCCCGGCAGGCCGGGCTGGCCCGCTCCGAGCTGGCGCGGGAGGCCATCGGGGACTTGCTGGAACGCCGGGAACGCGCGCGCCGCGAGCAGCGGCTGGCGGAGGCGGCACGCGTCATCGCCGAGGACCCGGCCCTGTACCGCGAGTCCCGGGAGATGGCCCGCGATTTCCTCCCCCTGGAGAACGAAGTCGCCGAGCCGGAGGGCACCGCCGGGGAAGAGGAAGTAGCCTGGTGGAAGTAGCCGTGCAACGGGGGGAGATTTGGCAGGAGGTGGGCAAGACCCGGCCGGTGGTAGTCCTCCAGGCCGACGCCCTGACCCGTGCCGGCCTGCCCACCGTGCTCGCGGCCCCGCTGAGCACGCAGTTCCGGCCGGGGGCCGAGCCGCTGCGCGTGGCCATCCCCGCCCGCGAGCGCCTGTTGGCCGATTCCTGGGTCTGCGTCGAGCAGCTGCGCGCCCTGGATACCAGCCGGTTCGGCGAGGGGCCGCTGGCCGAACTTACGCCGCAGGAGCTTCAGGCCCTGGAGCAGACCCTGGTCGACATCCTCGGCATCGCGGCGACGCACTGAACCACCCCGGTTTGGGTTCCGGCCCCGCCCACGGCAAACTGTGCGCTTTCGGTGAGAACGAGGAGGCAGTCCATGTCCGCGGATATCGAGCTGGGTCGTCAGAAGCTGGCGTGGGCGCGGGAGCACATGCCGGTGCATGCGGCGCTGCGCCAGCGCTGGGCGAGCGAGCAGCCCCTGGCCGGGATCACGGTGGGGGTCTGCTCGCACATCGAGGCCAAGACCGGGGTCTTTGTGGAGACGCTGGCCGCCGCCGGGGCGGAGGTGGTCTTCACCGGCTCCGAGCCGGGCTCCAGCCAGGATGACGTGGTCGCCGCCCTCAATGAGCAGGCGGGCATCGTGGGCTACGCCCGGCGCGGGATCAGCGATGCCGAGCTGGACGAGCTCCACAACCGGGCGCTGACCCACCGCCCCCGTTTCATCCTGGACGACGCCGCCGAGCTCACCGCCCGCATGGTCCACCAGCACCCGGAGCTGCTGGAGGGCTTCATCGGCATGTGCGAGCAGACCACCACCGGGATCCAGCGCATCCAGGCCATGGCGCGGGAGGGGGCCATCCGCTTCCCCGCCTACGCGGTGAACAACACCCCCATGAAGCACGAGTTTGACAACATCCACGGCACCGGGGAGTCGTCGCTCACCAACCTCCTGCAGACCACCAACCTGCTGCTGGCCGGCAAGCGGGTGGTCATCGCCGGCTACGGCGACTGCGGCATGGGGCTGGCCACCAAGGCGCGCAGCCTGGGCGCCCGGGTAATGGTCACCGAGATCGAACCGCGCCAGGCGCTGCGCGCCCACATGGCGGGCTTCGAGGTGGGACCCATGGCGGAGGCCGCCGCCTGGGGCGAGGTCTTCATCACCGCCACCGGCAACCGCGAGGTGATCGCGGACGAGCACTTCGCCGTCATGCGCGACGGGGCGCTGCTGGCCAATGCCGGCCACTTCAACGTGGAGATCGACGCCGAGGCGCTGAGCCAGCGGGCGGAGTCGGTGACCGAGGCGCGGCCGGGGATCGCCGAATACCGGATGGGCGACGGCCGCCGGATCCACCTGGTGGCCGAGGGCCGGCTGGTGAATCTGGCCACGCCCACCGCCATGGGCCACCCGGCGGAGGTGATGGATACCACCTTCGCCATGCAGGCGGTGGCGGCCTGCCACCTGGTGGCCCACGCCGAGGGGCTGGCCCCCGGCGTCCACGCCGTGCCGGACGAGGTGGACCGGGACGTGGCCGAGACCCGGCTGGCCACCCTGGAGATCGGGATCGACGAGCTCACCGAGAGCCAGCGCCGCTTCCTGGAGTCCTGGCGCATTGAGGACATCAAGGGGTGACACCGGCCGACCCATAGACCCTGCTCTATGGGGAACCCGGGGCAATCCCGATTTCCGCCGGGGGCTGCGGCAGCCTAAACTGCCGCCATGGACCCGACCCGCACCGCTCCGCCGATCCAGCTGCGGACCTATGTCTACATGGACTCGCTCCAGCCGCAGCTGGCGCAGTACATGGCGACCGTCTCCCAGGGCTTTCTGCCCGTGCCGGGGGACTCCTGCCTGTGGGTCGAGATCTCGCCGGGCATGGCGGTCCACCGCCTCACCGACGTCGCCCTCAAGGCCACGCGGGTCCATCTGGCCCAGCAGGTGGTGGAGCGGGAGTACGGCTCCATGGTCATCCACCACCGGGATCAGAGCGACGTCCTGGAGGCCGGCAACTCCATTCTCGGCCACATGGGGGCGGAGCCCGGCCACCGTACGCCCTGCCAGATCGCCTGGCAGGAGGTGATCCGCGGCATGACGCCGGACCACACCACGCTCATCAACCGCCAGGACCGCAAGGGCTCCATGATCCTCCCCGAGGAGAGCATGTTCATCCTGGAGACGGAGCCGGCCGGCTACATCATCTATGCGGCCAACCAGGCGGAGAAGGCGGCGCGGATAAAACTCATCGACGTCCGCGCCGTGGGCGCCTTCGGCCGCCTGACCATGTCCGGCAGCGAGGCCGACGTGGACGAGGCCGCCCACGCGGCCATCCGCGCCATCCAGGGCCTGAACAGGGGGTGACGCCATGCACCGCCAGGATCTGCTGCAACGGCTGGCCACTCACCGTACCGACTTTCCCGACGAGGCGACCTTCACGCGCCGGGCTCGCGATTTCGTAGCGGCCCACCCGGACTGCTTCCATCGCGAACTCATGCCGCGGCACGTTACCGCCTCCGTCTGGGTGGTGAATCCCGCCCGGGATCACGCCCTCCTCCTCCACCACGGCAAGCACCACCGCTGGTTCCAGCCCGGCGGCCACGCCGATGGCGACGCCGACGTCCTGCGGGTGGCCCTGCGCGAGGTCCACGAGGAGAGCGGCCTCCACCCCGACGCCATCCGGCTGGTGGACGACAACGTCTTCGACGTGGACATCCACACCATCCCCGACGACCCCCACGCCCCGCCTCACGAGCACATCGATGTGCGCTTCCTGGTGGAGGTGGACGATACGCTGCCGGTCCCCGGCAACGAGGAGTCGCACGAGGTGCGCTGGGTGCCGCTGGAGGCGATCTCCCGCTACAACAACACCCGCTCCATGTGGCGGATGGTGGAGAAGACCCGGCGGCTGCGCCGGCGCCCCGTCTGATCCCTCCTCCCCTGCCCCCGTTCTCCCGCACTCGAGAGGGCCATACGAAAAGGGCCCGGCGGTAGCCGCCGGGCCCTCGGACGTCGCGCCGGCCTTCGTGCTCAGGCCGGGGCGGTGTGGGCGTGCTGCTGCTCGCGGTCCCGGAGCACTCGCAGGGCCGTCTCCTTGTCGGCGTAGAGATTGTCGGCGCCGATGACCTTGACCAGATCGCCCTCCTCGAAGACCCGGCGGACCTGGCTCTTGAGGCTGGAGAAGGCCAGGGTCACGCCCTGCTTGTGCAGCCGCTCGACCAGTTCCCGGACCTTCTCCTCGCCGGAGGAATCCATGGTGTTGATGCCGCTGCCGATGACCAGGATGGTCCGGGCCCGGGGGAAGCGGGAGAGCGCCTCGAGGATGATGTCCTCGAAGTAGGCCACGTTGATGAAGCTCAGGGAGCCATCAAAGCGCACCGGCACGTAGTCCTCGCTCATGGGCTCCAGGCCGTGGGCCTCGATCCCGCCCAGACCGCCATCCGGCCGGCGGGCGACGATCTCCGCCCGCGGCCGCATGGTCTGGATGAGGTAGGCCAGGACGGTGAGGATCACGCCCAGCAGGATGCCGTTGGCCAGGTCCGGCGCCAGGTAGAGGGTTGCCAGGAAGGTCACGACCCCGATGACGGCGGCCGGCCGCTCCACCTTCCAGGCCTGGGTCAGCGGCTGGATCCGGATGAGGCCGAACACGGCCGTCATGACGATGACCGCCAGCACCGCCTGGGGCAGGTGGTAGAGGTAGGGGGTGAGGTAGAGCAGCACCACCATCACGCCCAGGGCGCTGATGATGGCGAACAGACCCGTCTTCGCCCCGGTTCGGGCGGCCACCGCCGACCGGGAGAAGGAGCCGCTTACGGTGTAGGAGCCGAAGAAGCTGCCGACGATGTTGCCCAGACCCTGGCCCACCAGCTCCTTGCTGGTGTCGATACGCTCACCGGTCTGCGCGGCGATGGCCTTGGAGATGGAGGTCGCCTCCATGAAGCCGATGAGCGCCATGACCAGGGCCGCCGGCAGGAGCTCCCACATCAGGGTCTGGTCGATGATCGGCACATTGAAGCTGGGCAGCCCCTCCGGGATGGTGCCGACCACGGCGCCGCCGGCGGCGAGCTGGACCTGGTTCTCGCCGACGATGCGGTTGAAGCGCCAGTCACCGCCCTCGGCGGCGACAAACCGGCCCTGCTCCCGGGTCAGGGTGTGGGCGTACAGGTCGATGGTCAGCTCGTTGCGCTGGGCCTTGGCCCGGGCCAGGCGGGCATCCAGCTCCTCGCGCTCCGCCTTGGCGGCCGCCCCCTCGCTGGATGGCTGACCCTCCGCCTCTTCCTCGGCGGCCCGGATCGCCTCGTTGAGTTCGGAGAGGCGCTCGGTGAGCCGCTCCACGGAGTCACTGGCGCTGGCGTAATCCCGCGCCATGCCGGTGAAGGTCGGGTCTGCCACCTGGTCCAGGGAGACGGTGGTGTTGCGCTCGAAGCCGATGGCCGCGCTCACCCCGGTGGCCAGGACCACCGCCGCCAGGATGCTGGGGAAGGAGGGCGCGAGCTTGCGCCCGAAGTGCATCACCGCCCAGGCGCCGAGGGCGATGAGGACGGTGGGCCAGTGCGCCTCCGACACCTGGGTCACCACGTTCCACAGGTCGCCCAGGTAGAAGTCGGTCCGCGGGAAGGGGACGCCCAGGACCTTGCTGAACTGCGAGAGGCCGATGATGAGCGCGGCGGCATTGGTGAAGCCGACGATCACCGGGCTGGAGAGGAAGTTGACGATGACCCCCAGGCGGAAGAGCCCCAGCAGCAGGCGCAGGACGCCGACCATCAGCGCCAGCATGATGGAGAGCTCGATGAAGCGGTCACTCCCCGGCGAGGCGAAGGGGATGAGCGCCGCCGCCGACATCAGCGAGAGCATGGCCACCGGCCCGGTATGGAGCTGGCTGCAGGAGCCCCACAGGGAGGCGATGATCACCGGCACCAGGGAGGCGTACAGGCCGTACACCACCGGCAGACCGGCGAGCTGGGCGTAGGCCATGCTCTGGGGCACGATGACCAGGGCCACCGTGATGCCGGCGATGAGGTCGCTGCGCAGGCTCTGCTGGCTCATGGGGAACCAGCGCAGGAAGGGGAACAGGTTCTCCAGCAGTCGTCTCATGGTTGCTCGTTGCCTCCCGAATCAGTTCGTGGCGCCGCCGGAGGCCGAGAGTGGGCCGGCCTCCCAGCCCCCGCCCGGCCGCCGGCGGTCCACGCCACCGTCTTCCCGAATGCGGAACAGGTGCAGCCAGCCGCGCTCCACCAGCCCCCCTATGTCGTCGGCCCCCGCGAGCACCCGGTCCAGCGACTCCGCCGGCGCCTCGATGAAGGCGGAGAGTCGCAGGGGCTCGTGGACCCATTCCTTGCCGTCATGCAGCGACTGCCGCGCCAGGCCGACGCGCAGGTCACCGCCGTTGCCCTCCAGTACACCGACACAGCCGCCCACCACGTTGTGCAGGACCTTGTTGCCGGCCCCGAGAAAGCGCGGGTCGACGGTGGAGCCGTAGTACTGGAGGTTGATCCAGGCCGCCACCATCAGCGGCGCGGTCATGATGAGTTCCAGGACCCGTTCCTCGGGGTCCCGGTGCCAGTCGTAGTCGTGGAGGAAGGCGCGCCCCTCCAGATCCCGGCCGGCGGTCCGCCAGCGCGGGGCGGCGATGAAGGCGGCATTGCCGGTGAGCCCCCACTCGGGCCGAATGCGGGCCCAGTCATGGGCGCGGCGGCGGGCGGCCGCCCGGGCCGTCTCGGCATCCGGCCGGGGGTCCGCCTCCAGCGTGGGGTAGCGCTCCAGGCGCGCCCGCTCCGCCGCCTGTTCCAGGGCGGCCTCCACGCGCGCGCGCTCGGCCTGGCGCGCCGCCGGGAGATGGCGGGGGTCGAGCAGCGTCACCTCGTCCGTGGTCGTGTCGTGGAGCGCGGGCAGGAAGCGCGTCTCTTCCGGCAGGACCGTGCCTCGCTCGGCGAGGCCGGCGCGCACCGCCGGGTCGTTGAGCAGGGTCGCCGCCAGGCGCACGCTCTGCTCGCCGGTCTGCCCGCCGCAGGCCCCGCAGTCGAGCCCCGCCCGGTGGGGGTTGTTCACCGTGGAGCTGGCGTGGCCCACCAGCAGCACCACCGGGGCCGTCTCCGTCCCCAGGCCGGTCGCCTCCAGGAACGAGGCGGCGAGATCGATGCGCTCCGCCGGCGGGATCCCGGCCCCCTCGTCCAGCCCCGCCGCGGGGTCCGGGGTCAGGCGGGCGGCGGCTCGGCGATCCAGGCCGGCGCGCTCGGAATCGGGCACCGGCCGGGTCCAGCCCAGGCTGTCGGTGATGAGGCGCGGCGCGTAGGCGAGCCCGGCGGTCTCCACGAAGGAGAAACAGGAGGCGCTGGAGAGCTTGAAGGCCTTCCACGCCTTGCCCAGCCCCAGTCGACGCTTGCGCCGCTTGTAGAGCGCCTGCGTGGCCTCGGGTTCCCCCGCCGTCTCCAGGACCCGGCGTTGCGCCGGGAGCAGCACCGGCAGGTGTTCGCGGTCCGCCGAGTCACCCAGGCGGCAGAAGCGGACCGGCATGCCGAAGAAGCCGGCAAAGCCCACGGTCTGTGCCCCGGTATCCACCTGCTCCAGGGCCCGGCGGAAGACCTCGGAGCGGACGTCGATGCAGAAGACCGACTGGTAGGCCGGCCCCTCCGCCGCCGATTCCGGCGCCGGCTCCGCGGCCAGCTCGCCGATCATCCGGCACTGCCAGCCCAGCTCCGCGGCGCGCTGGAGCACGCGATCCACGACCAGGTCGGCCTCGACCTCGGCGTCCAGGCCCCGGGGCCCGCAGGACAGGGCCTGACGCCACTGCGCCACGCGTGCCGGGCGGTCGCAGCTCTCCACCAGGATCACCTCCCAGGCGAGGCGGATGGCCAGGAGTTCGGCGGGGTCGTCCCGATCCTCGTCGTAGCGGCGGGCCTGCCACTGCAGACCGCGCAGGTAGGCCGCCCAGCCGCCGATGTCGGTGAGCGCCAGCCAGAAGAAGTCCTCCAGGATGTCGTCCGGGATCCCCAGCCGGCGCACGGCGTCTTCCACCGCCTCCCGCGGATCGGCCGGCAGGCTGTCCAGGATGGGCGCGATGGGCGGCAACTCCATGACGCGGGGCGTCCGGTCGATCCGGGTATAGGCGCGCCAGGCGGCGTAGAGGCCGTCGCCGAACCACGGCATCCGCCACAGGGCCTGCCCGCGGTCGTAGCGGGCGGCGCAGAAGCCGCTGATCTGTTCCACCACCGCCCGGGAGTGGCCCGGGCGATAGCGCTCGTCCAGGAGGTGCGCGTAGAGGAGCTGCGGCGGGGCGCGATCCGCCTCGCGCACCAGCGCGGCCTTGAGCTCTTCCACCCCCGGCCCCCCCTCCAGTGTGGTCGCCTCCGCCAGATCCGCGTCGTTGATCCGCCCGCGCTGATACTGCCTGTGATACCAGCGGCGCGGCATGAAGGTGGGCCGCCCCAGGACCCGCTGCCGTTCCCGGGCCGCCTCGTCAAAGGGCCCCTCGGTGAGGCCGGGGAAGGGATTGGTCGCCACCAGCGCATCCAGGGGCCAGACCGGCTGGATCCGCTCGATCACCGTGGCCATGGCGGCGTCCACGCGTGCGTTCACGGTCCCCGCGCTCATACCTCATCCTCCGACGGGCAGCGGAAGCGGGCGGGCCACACGCGGTAGACCAGCCGCTCCACGGGGAGGTCGGTGTAGAGACCGTTGTAGAGATGGACGTAGAGCCGACGCAGCCCCGGTCCTGCCGGCTTGTGGATGGCCACCGCCTGCAGCCAGGAGAGCCCCAGGAAGGCCACGGCGGTGAGTACCAGCAGGCCCTGCTGCACGGCCCCCACCTCTTCGGGGATGGGCGCCAGGGTCCCGCTGAAGAGGTGGGAGAAGAGGGTGTGCAGGCCGAAGTAGGCCGCGGCCACCGCCAGCCCTACCGCGACCACCCCGGGTAGCGGCAGGCCGGCCGCGCGCGCCGGCAGCACGAACTGCGTAATGGCCGCCGAGAGGATCACGCCCAGGGCCAGCAGTGCCGGTTCCCGCTCCAGGGTGATCCCCCACAGGGCGGCCACGCCGAAGGTCCCGGCGGTAGTCGCGACCACCGTCACCAGCCAGGCCGGCGTGCCGATGCCAACGGGCCGGGCCCCGGAGCCGGGCGCCCGCAGCAGGTCCACGATGCTCCCCGAGGAGAGGAAGGCGTGGGCCTTGTAGAGGGAGTGGGCCACCAGATGGAGCAGGGCCAGGACGAAGAGGCCGAGCCCCAGCTCCAGCAGCATGAACCCGAGCTGCCCGGCGGTGGACCAGGCCAGCGAACTCTTGATGGCGGTCTGGGTGAGCATGGCCAGGGAGGCGAGTACCGCCGTCATCAGCCCGACCAGCGCTAGCAGTACCAGGGCAAAGCCCTCCGCCAGCAGGAGCTCATGGGTCCGGAAGATCAGGATGGCGCCGCTGTAGACGATGCCGGCATGGAGCAGTGCCGAGACCGGCGTGGGCGCCTCCATGACCTGCAGCAGCCAGCCGTGAAAGGGGAACTGGCCACTCTTGAGGATGGCATAGGCGGCGATGAGCCAGGCGGCCACGGAGAGTGCGCCCCCCGGACCCCCGTCGCTGGTTGCCGCGGCGGCAATGGCGTCGAAACGGGTGCTACCGGTGGCACTGACCGCCAGCACGGCCGCCGTGACCAGGCAGGCATCGGCCACCCGACTGAAGAGGAGCTTCTTGTGGGCCACCATCCGGGCCGGCAGGCGGTCCCCGTAGTAGGTGAGGAGGCGGTGCAGGCCGGAACCGGTGAAGATGATCCCGGCGGCGAAGAGCGCGATGTCGCCGGCCGCCACGACGACCATGAACCCACCCGCGGTGAGCGCCAGCCACCGGAAGAAGCGGCCCTGGCTGGCCTCTCCGTCCAGATAGGACTGCCCGTAGGTGGCGACGATGGCGGTGAGCAGGGCCACCAGCGGCAGGATGGTGAGGGTGATGCCGTCCGCGCGCAGCAGCGAAGTGGTCAGGGGGGGCGCCGGTGGCAGGCTGGCCGGCCCGGCCAGGCCGGCAATGGTGGCCAGCAGGGCGGCGGCCAGGGCGATGAGGGCGGCGATGCGGACCAGACGACCGCCCCGATGCGGGGCGCGTTCCAGCAGTGCCGACGGGAGCAGACCCGCGGCCAGGATGGCTGCGGGTGCGGCAAGAACCAGGAGGTCCGACCAGTCCGGCATCTCTCGCTCTCCGCTTGCGCGTACCCCGAAAAAACTTAGCGGCGGGTGGGTTACCCGTTGGTTTCCCCATCCCGCCGCTGAAGCGTAAGCAGTACCTTAATTAGACTCCAATCGATACTTTAAATGCTTCGCATTTATTTTATCCCATCAATCCGGCCAGACCTGCCGTCCGGTACCGAAGCGGTCCACGCCGGGCCGCCAGTTGGGAGACTGGAAGGGGTCCTTCGTGCCGTCGCGACGCGCACAGCCCATGGTCGGGCCCTGCAGGGTCCCCCGCTGATCGGCCGCCGCGCGTTTACCACCCTGACCGGCGCTGCTGGTACGTCCCTTGGAGCTGCTGCGGCTGCCGGCGGTGGACTTGCTGGCCGTGCTCGCGGACTTCGTCCCGGACTTGGACGAGGTTCCCCCTTGCGGGGTGGTCTTCTCCTGATCCTGTTCGCTCATGCCCATATCCTCCGCTCGATGTCATGGACGCTCCGTGGGCCCGGGAGCGCGCCCGATGCTCTCCTCAGGCGGTCTCGCCCGAGGCCAGCCGCGCCAGGGCGGCGGCCAGGCCCTGCTGCCCCTCGGTAAACCCCTCTTCCCGGCTGGGGGCGTGGAGCTTCATCCGCACGCTCTGGCGGTCAAAGCTCATGTCAGCGTGGACCTCGCGCTCCTCCGACAGTGCCGCCGCTCGCTCCAGGAACTGCGAGAGCTCGTCGTAACTGTCGAAATCGAAGCGAGCCTCCATCCGCGGCGGGTTACCGACTTCGGTCCAGTTCGTAGTCATGGCTACCTCCGACGCTGTGATCCGGATGTTCCACCCTCGGTATAGGCCGTGAACCAGGCCTCCACCTCGGCCAGATGCTGGCGTTCCTCCGCCAGCAGTTCATTGAAGAAGGCCCTGCCGTCGGCATCGCCGAGACGCTGGCAGTAGGTCGTCGCGCCCTCGTAGAAGGCGACGATCTCCCGCTCCCGGTCCCGGTTGGCCTGCAGCAGGGAGCCGAAGTCCCGCACCGGTGCCACCGGGCGAAGGACCGAGGCCCCGGGGACCATCCCCAGGGCCAGGAGCCGGCCGCTGATGCGGTCGGCATGTTCCATCTCGCCCTGGGCCTCGCCCCGGAGCCAGGTGGCCGCGCGGTCCATCCCCCACTGCGACGCCAGCCGCGCGTGGGAGAGGTACTGCTGGACCATGCCCAGCTCCAGGCTCAGCGCCCTCCCGAGATAGCCGGCTACTCCGGGCTCTCGCACCGTCATGGTCCGTCCCCCTCAGAGGTCGCCGGTCAGTCGTCCCCTTCCAGGGCCTTGTTGCTGCCCGACGGGAGCACCGGCTCCACCTCGCGGTGGGGACGGGCGATGATGTGGGCGGCCACCAGACCGTCGCCCACGCGCTCGCAGGCGTCGGCGCCGGCACGCACCGCCGCGTTGACCGCGCCGGTCTCGCCGCGGACCAGCACCGTGACGTAACCGCCCCCGACGAACTCCCGACCGATGAGCCGGACTTCCGACGCCTTGGTCATGGCGTCCGCCGCCTCGATGGCGGGCACCAGCCCGCGGGTCTCGATCATGCCCAGCGCAATACCGTAGTGTTCAGTCGCCATGGTTGCTCGCTCCTCTTGGGGGCATGCGCCCCGCTTCCCGTTCGCCGCGCCGGGCGCGGCCTCCCCGGGGTCGACGCACCGGAATGTGCCCGACCCCGCCTGGCCCCCGCGGGGGCCTTACTCCTGTGCCAGCTTCTCGGCACTGCCGGTGGGCAGGGCCGGCTCGACCTCCTTGTGGGGACGGGCGATGATGTGCGCGGCCACCAGGCCGTCACCCACCCGCTCGCAGGCGTCCGCACCGGCCCGGACGGCGGCGTTCACCGCACCGGTCTCGCCGCGGACCAGGACGGTCACGTAGCCGCCCCCCACGAACTCCCGCCCGATCATCCGGACCTCGGAAGCCTTGGTCATGGCGTCCGCCGCCTCGATGGCGGGCACCAGACCGCGGGTCTCGATCATCCCCAGCGCAATGCCGTACTGCTCGTTAGCCATGATGGTTCCTCCTGTGACGAAAATTGGATGTTCCGGCCCTCGGGCCGCCGAACCGGGTTATCCCGATCCGCCCACCGAAGCGGCGGCGCGCCGCTCCTCCGGTTCCCAGTAATCGATGATCCCGCCGATGGTCAGGTCGGTGAGCACCGAGAAATCCCCGGCGGCGTACCGCGCCGCCGAGCCATTGACCGTGAAGACCCAGTTCCCCGAGCGGGTCCCCACCGGGTCCACCGCCACCTGGCGGCGACCCTTCGCGTCCTCGAGGACGCGGAGACTCCAGTGCTGCAATCCGCCGACGCGTTCGGTACACACCAGCGTGCCCAGCACCCGGAAGATCTCCATCAGTCCTCCTCCCAGCGGTCGATGATCCCGACGATGGTCAGGTCACTGGGGTACTCCTTGCTGCCGGCAGCCTCGCGCGCGGCGGAGCTGCCCACGCAGATGACCCAGTCGCCGGGGGTGCAGCCCACGGCGTCCACCGCCACCTGTTGCGAGCTGCCATCCCGCACCACCTGCAGGTGGCGGTGTTCCAGCTCGCCGATGCGGTGAGTGGCCACCAGGGGCTTCTCTACCTGGCAGATCTTCATCAGTGCGCCTCCCCGGCCGGTTCCGGCTCCACGGAGGAGCCGAGCACCTCGATGTTGGCACCGCCCATGTCGCGTACGGCGGTGAGTGTGTGGAGCTCGCCGGCGGCTACCCGGTCGGCGTACCGCTCGCGCAGGGCCGATTCCACGCGCTGGCACTGTTCCACGGCCCGCTCCCGGGCACCCGGCACCTGGCCGTCGTAGTCGAACCGCACCACCACCGGGACCGGAAGCCCGCGCTGGATGTTGAGCCCGGAGAAGATCTTCACGCCCACATCCAGGTCCGGCGCCCCCTCCTCCACCGTGTTCAGGTAGGCGAAGTAGGTGAGGTTGCGCAGCTGCACCTCCTCGAATCCCCGGCCCACGGCGACGAATCGCTCCTGGTGGCCGACGTCCGCGTAGCACCAGTCGTGGTAGCGGCGGACGTAGGCGATCTGGCCCAGGTTGTTCTCCAGCAGGCCGGTTACCAGCCGCTGCAGGCCCGCCGGTGCCGCCGGCTCCGCCGCCGCTACCCGCTCCCGGATGCGCTCCCGGGCCGCCTCCGCCGAGAGCCCGCGGGTCTCGTCGAAGAGGCTGGCGGCATCGACCCGGACCCCGGGCCGTGGCAGGCCGTCGGCCCCCGGGGGATGGATCCGCACCGCGTCGGTGTCGGTATCCAGCCCCACCAGCAGGAGCTCCACCGCCTCGCCACAGCAGAAGCTGTTGTCGATGGTCGCCCGCAGGTCCCGGAGCCGCCCGATGGCGGCCTCCATGGCCTGGTCGGTATCCGACCCGTGGGCGGCACAGCCCTGGCCGGCCGGGTCCCGGGAGCTGAAGTGGTAGACCGCCACTTTCAGGTACCGGGTGCCCGCCTCCGGGCCGGTCGGCACACCGTGGCGATACCGACCGAGTTCGGTCCGGATCCACCGCTGGAGGCCGTTCTCGATATCGAACAGCGCCCCGGCGAAGGACTTGCGGCGAACCGATTCCACCGGCAGCCGCAGGACGTACCGGATGACATGGGCCAGCCGGCCGTCGGAGCAGGGCGTGAGGTCCAGGGCGTGGTAGCCGCACTCGTGCAGCCACGCCTCGAACTCCTCCTGCTCCGCCTCGGTCGCCGCCAGCGGCCCCTCCGTGAAGAAGGCCTCCGCCCAGCGCCGATAGGTCTCGAAGAGGGCGTGGGCATAGAGCGCCGGCACATCCAGGGACCCGATCCAGGCGTCCTTGAGGTGCCGCTCCGGGAGCCGGAACCCCAGCCCCGCCTCGGCCTCCGCCTGGGCCCGCCGCTCGAAGTCGGCGTCATCCCGCATCCCCGCGATCCGGCGAAGGACCGGCTCGATCCGGTCGAAGGCCTCGCGGGTCCCCGCTTCGTGGGCGTAGAGGCGCTCGTCCTCCGCCGTCCGCACCAGCGGGTGGTCCACCTCGGTCCCCGAGGCCTCCGGCCCCTTCATCTCCGGGGCCGAGCGGTCGGCCCAGCGGCGGTCCGCCCCTCCCATCCGACCGCGGGCCGGCATGGGACGCGGCACCACCGGTGCCTCCGTTTCCGTCTCCGGCGCGGGGTCCGGGGCCGGGCCGCCGGACCGCCGCACCGGGGTGCGGAAGTGGTTGGAGGGACCGCCGCTGGTACGCCTGCGGAGCATCGTCGTGAGCCTCCCTAACCCCGGGCCCCGCCGGAGTAGGTCACGGACGCACCCTTGTCGGTGCTACCGCTACTCCCGGTCACGGGACTCTCGGGCAGCGGGACCTCCTCGTTGCGCTTGGGCTCCCGCTGCATGGGCATCACGCTACCCGCTGAACCGCGCCAGCTGGGATTCCGCCGGGCGGGCGTACCCTCGGTCCCGGTCACCCGCTCCCCGCGGTCCCAGTCGTCACCGGTGATGGACGGGCCGCTGCCCGAACCCTCGCCGGTAACGCGACTGCCCGGGGCAGGCTGGGCCTGCTGCGGGGCCGGGTCGGGCGTGTAGCTGAACCCGGCGCGGCCCTCGTGGCGAGAGGACTCGGTCCCGGTCACCTTGCCCTCGGCCATGCCGAAGGGGCCGGTGATCCCGCCGCCGCCGTCGTACCGGCTGCCGGTCACCGCGGAGGAATGCCGCGACGCGTGGGCCGCCGGCGGCTCCGCGGTGGGGGCCGGTGCCACCGGTCCCTCGAGACTCTGAGGGAAGTCGGGGCTGTTCGGGCTCGCCGGCTCCGCCTTGCAGGCCTCGGAATACTGCTCCTGGCCCACGTAGGGGGTGCCGGTGAGGGTCTGGCAGGCGCCGTCATCGGCCCCGGTCATGGTGTCGTTGAGCCCCGGCTGCTGGCCGGTGATGTCGTGCGCCGGCGTCGCGTGACGCTGGGTCTGACGGCTCGCGGCCCGGGCCTGGTCCTCGGGAGCGCAGTAGTTGCGGTACTCCTCGGCCCCCATGTACGGGGTCCCGGTCACCGCCTGGCACGTACCCGGCTCGTTACCGGTCACCGGGCCACCACGGCCGGAGCGGGCGCCGGAGACGGCGAGACCGCCGCCGGTGGCGGAGAAGTGGGTCGCCGGGGCCTGCCGGGGCGCCTCGGTCCCGCAGACCTCCTGGTACTGCTCCCGACCGACGTAGTCGTTGCCGGTGACATTGCGGCAGCTCCCCGGCTCGTCGCCGGTGACCCGCTCACTGCGGCCCACGCGGGAGCCGGTGATCCCGCCACCGCGCAGGGTGGTAGCCTGCTCGACCTTGGCCGGCACCGGCGATGCCTGATCACTGCTCGCCCGCCGCAGGTACTGGGTACCGGTCACCGACCGGCCCACGCCTCGCTCGTCCCCGGTGACCCGGGAGGAACGGCCGGGGAAGTCCCCGGTGACCCGCTCGCCGGCGAGGGTCGTATCCTCACTGGTGAGATCCGGACCCGGCTGCGGGGCGGTCCCGCACCAGCCCTGGAACTGCTCCGTCCCCAGGTACTCGGTACCGGTGACGGACTGGCAGGTGCCGGGCTCGTTGCCCGTGACCCGCTCGCCGCGACCGACCTCGTTGCCGGTAACCCGGCCGCCGTGGCCGGTCCGGCTCACGCCGCTCCGCATGGGGGACGGCGACGGCTCGGTCCGGCAGAGGTTCTGGAAGAGATCGGCGGCGAGGTACTCGGTGCCGGTCACGTTGGAGCAGGCACCCGCCTCCCACCCGGTCATGTCGTCATCGGCGTTCACCTGCGTACCGGTAACGGACTGCCCGTGGCTGGTCTCGCTGGCCTCGGCCTTCCAGGGGGCGTCCGACCAACCGCCGCGACGCTCCTCGATCATCTTTCGGCGACGGCTGGCGGAATCCTCACCGCTGCGGCCTCGCGCACCGTTGCGGGCCTGGTCGGCCCGGGCCCGGCGGGCGATGTCGCGGCCGGACATCTCGGGATTCGACTGGCGCGCCACCTGCGCGGCGGAGAGACAGCCACTGGTCTCGGCGGCCTTGCCGCGATCGGCCAGCGCCTTGCGCCGGGCACGAGCCTGGAGATGGCCCGAGGACTTCTCGCAGCTCCCGTTGCGCCGACGGCGCCGACCGCTACCCGGCGGGCAGACCTCGCCCTCCGGCCCGGTTGCCTCCACCGTGGTGGGCTCTTCCGGGGCCGCCTCGGCAGCCGGCTCCGGCTCCTCGCGGCGACTCTCCACGCGACTCCGGTCGGTCTTCTTCAGCGCCGCCTTGCCCTGGTGGGCCATGGCGCGACGCCGCTCCCGGGCCGAGGTACGGGCATCGCCGCCAGTGCCGCCAGTCTGGCCGCCCTGATTGCCTCCGCTACGGGAGGCACTGCTGCCGACCATGCCGCCCGAGGTCGAGGCGCTGCCGGAGCCCTTGAGTTCCGCCTTGCCACTCCGAGCCTGCGCGTCGCGGCGGGCCCGGGCGGCTTCCCGGGAACTACGCTCTGTCGTTTGCACCCTGGCCATTGCTCTGCCTCCCGTGACGGAGGGGGGTACGCCCCCTCAACCGCGCCCCTGGTACACCACGAAGGCGGTGCCCAGGCTCTGGGTGTAGTCGTCGAAGCCCACCAGTCGCACGTGGTCCTCGGGGTAGGCGCGATGGCACGCCTCCAGCTCCTCGAGCACCGGTGCGGTGTCCTTCACACCGAACATTGGCAGCTTCCACAGGGTCCAGTAGTGGCCATGGGCCTCCGCGGGGGTCTCGTGCTCGACCCCCGGGACCCAGCCCTGGTCGATGATGTAGGCGACCATGTCGTGCATCTCGTCCCAGGTCAGCGCCTTCAGGAAGCCGAAGGTCTCCTGGGTAATCCGGCTGCGATAATCGCCCATTTCTTTGAAATCCGGCATGTCTTCTTCTCCGTTGCTTGAATCGGAAGGGCTCGGAAAACGGGGCTAGGCCGTATCGAGCTTGTCGACGGTGTCGTACTCGAACTTGATCTCCTTCCACGTCTCCAGGGCGATCTTCAGCTCGGGGCTCTGCGAAGCGGCCTCCATGAGGATCTCCTTGCCCTCCTTCTCGATCTCGCGACCCTGGTTCCGCGCCTTGACGCAGGCCTCGACGGCCGCGCGGTTGGCCGCGGCACCGGCGGCGTTGCCCCACGGATGGCCCTGGGTACCGCCGCCGAACTGCAGGACGGAGTCGTCGCCGAAGATGGAGACCAGCGCCGGCATGTGCCAGACGTGGATACCGCCGGACGCGACGGCCATGACGCCGGGCAGGGAGCCCCAGTCCTGGTCGAAGAAGACGCCGCGGGAGCGATCCTCGGGGACGAAGGCCTCGCGCAGCTGGTCCACGAAGCCCAGCGTGGAGGCGCGGTCGCCCTCGAGCTTGCCCACCACGGTGCCGGTGTGGAGATGGTCACCGCCGGAGAGCCGCAGGCACTTGGCCAGCACGCGGAAGTGGATGCCGTGCTTGGGGCTGCGGTCGATGACGGCGTGCATGGCGCGGTGGATGTGCAGCAGCATGCCGTTCTTCCGGCACCACTTGGCCAGGCCGGTGTTCGCCGTGAAGCCGCCGGTGAGGAAGTCGTGCATGATGATGGGCATACCCAGTTCCTTGGCGAACTCGGCGCGCTCGTACATCTGCTCGGGATCCGGCGCAGTGACGTTCAGATAGTGACCCTTGGTCTCGCCGGTCTTGGTCTCGGCCTTCTGCACCGCCTCGGCGACGAACTCGAACCGGTCCTGCCAGCGCATGAAGGGCTGGGAGTTGACGTTCTCGTCGTCCTTGGTGAAGTCGAGGCCACCACGCAGACTCTCGTACACCGCCCGGCCGTAGTTCTTGCCGGAGAGGCCGAGCTTCGGCTTGATGGTCGCGCCCAGCAGCGGCCGGCCGTACTTGCTCAGCCGGTCGCGCTCCACCTGGATGCCGAAGGGGGGGCCCATGCAGGTCTTGATGTAGGCGATGGGGAAGCGGATGTCCTCGAGCCGCAGCGCCTGGATGGCCTTGAAGCCGAAGACGTTACCCACCAGCGAGGTGAGCACGTTCGTGATCGAACCCTCCTCGAACAGGTCGAGGGGGTAGGCGATGAAGGTGTAGAACGCCTCGGGGTCGCCGGGCACATCCTCGATGCGGTAGGCGCGGCCCTTGTAGAACTCGATGTCGGTGAGCAGGTCCGACCAGACCGTGGTCCAGGTGCCGGTGGAGGACTCGGCAGCCACAGCGGCGGCGGCCTCCTCCCGGGGAACCCCCTCCTGGGGGGTGACCTTGAAACAGGCCAGCAGGTCGGTATCCAGGGGGACGTAGTCCGGCGTCCAGTACATCTGGGCGTAGTCCTTTACCCCCGCGTCGTAAGTCTTGGTTGCCATCCGAACGCTCCTCACTTGCCGTGGTGGGATTGCAGGAGCAAAGCTAGCCGAGGTCCATGGATAGAGACCAATCGATTGCTTCAATGAAGTCCATAGAGGAAACGATGGGAGGCACGCGGCCATGGCCTCGCCGCGGCCGCGCTGGCAGACGAAACCCCTTCGCGGACAAGGGGTTTGCGGACAAGGAGTGCTCGGGGAGGGGGGCGGTCAGTCGGCCTGGAAGTCGGTGATCCAGTCGGTGCTCTCCGATGCGAATGGTAGATCGGCGAGCATGTCGCGCAGGGCGATGGCGACCTGCTCGCGCTCGGAGAGCATGAAGTCGAGGAACGCCCGGGCCACGGCCGAGAGCTTCTTGCCCCGGGGGTAGACCACGTACCAGTACCGCTCGATGGGCATCCCCTCGACATCGAGGATGGCCAGCGGCCCGCGAGTCCCCTCCAGGGTGAGGCTGTGCAGGGAGAGTACGGAGATCCCCATGCCGCTGGCCACGGTGTGCTTGATGGCCTCGTTGCTCGAGAGTTCCATGATGACGTTGGGTTCGAGCCCCTGGCTCTCGAGCAGCTTGTGGGTCGCCTCCCGGATCCCCGAACCGGGCTCGCGGTCGATGAAGGGCTCCTCCGCCAGCCGCGCCAGCGGGATATTGGGTTCACCGACCAGGGGATGGTCCCGCGCGGCGATGGTCACCAGGGGATTCGGGGCGATGCGGATGGCCTCGACCTCGATGCCATCCTCCGGCTTGCGACCCATGATGTAGAGGTCGTCCTCGTTGGCCGCCAGCCGGTCCAGGATCCGCTCCCGGTTGGAGACCTTGAGCGAGACCTGGATGCCGGGGTGTTCGCCCTTGAAGGTGCCCATGACGTGGGGCGCGAAGTACTTGGCGGTCGTCACCACGGAGATCTTGAGCATGCCGCGCTTGAGGCCGCGCATCTCGGCGATGCCCATCTCCAGCCGCCCCAGGCTGCCGAAGATCTCCTGGCAGCTCTCGTAGAGTTCCCGCCCGGCATCGGTAAGGTGGATCCGCCGGCCCACCTGCTCGAACAGGGGCACACCCAGGGCGTCGCTGAGCTTCTTCACCTGCATGGAGGCGGTGGGCTGCGTGAGGTAGAGCTCCTCGGCGGCCCGGGTAACGCTCTCGTGGCGGGCCATGGCCTCGAAGATGGCGAGTTGCCGCAGCGTTACCCGGCGGGCCAGGTCGGGGACAATGCTAGTCATCGACTTAAACCTATCCTGTGAATAGAAACAATTGATTTCTATTAATAGATCAAGCGAACCAGACTCTCAACCCAGGTGACCCGTCGTCGATCCGGCGCAACGAGGTCGGGAGGAGCAGATGCCTGCGGTTGAACTCGGTGACATGCTTGGACACGCCCGCTGCCACGGCTATGCGGTGGGCGCCTTTTCCATCCCGGGCCTGGAGGTCGCACGCGGGGTCCTCGCCGCCGCGGAGCGGGCCCGCGCCCCGGTCGTCCTCGTGGTGGACCCGACCACCGACGAAGAGGCCGCGCTGGAGAGCCTCCTCGCGGCGCTGGTCACGGCGGTGGATGCGGCCTCGGTGCCGGCGGCCATCCTCTACGGTCCGGTCGCCGATCCCGCCGCGGTCCGCCGGGCCGCGCGCCTCGGTTGCGGCGGCGTCCTCGCCCGTCCGCCCGAGGGCGAATTCACCGCGACCGTGGCCGCCCTGCGCGACCAGGTAGCGGAGGCCGCCTCCTGCCGGCTCACCGTCATCGCCAGCCCCCATCCCGACGAGACCGGCCGGACTCCGGCCGCCGAGGCGACGGCCCTGTGCCAGCGTACCGGCAGCCACGCCCTGGAGGTGGCCATCGCCGGCCCGGCCGGGGAGGGACGACGCCCCCGCACCGATTATTCCCGCCTGCGGCAGCTCGGCGAGGGCACGGAGTGCCCGCTGGTCGTCTCCGCCGACGGCACCGATAGCGAGGACCGGATCCGCCGCATGGTCGCCCAGGGGGCCGCCCAGATCGGTTTCTCCGAGGGGCCGTCCCGCACGGCGGCGGAGGCCCTGCGGGCGACGGCGCCGACCTACGAGAATCTCGGCCGTGCCGTTCGCGATGCCGTCAGCGCCTGGAGCGGCGAGCGCATGCGCACCATGGGCTCGGCGGGCCGTGCCGCCGAGGTCCTGTCGCGCTGCCGGGAGCGGCGCACGGTCGAGGAGCTCCTGATCCAGGAGACCGCGACCACCGAGGCCCTGGAGCAGACCGTTCGCGCCGGGGAGGCCACGCTCCGCTCGGCCCCCGGCGTCCGTGCAGTACACGGCTACCGGGTCGACGGGGCCCAGGGACCGTCACAGATCGTCTGGCGCGTAGAGCTCTGCCACCCGGCGGCGCGGGAGCAGTTCGGCGAGCACCTGCGGAGGCTGCCCGGCGAACCCATCCGCCACCTCCCCCTGGAGCCGGCCGGCGCCTGCCCGGAGGCCAGGGCCCCGGAGGAATTCCCCGAACGCCTCCTGGCGACCAGCCATGGATGAGGGCGCCAGCGGCCCCCTCTCGCCCACCCTGGTGGTCGCCGACCGGGGGCTCTCCACGGAGGCGGTCTGTCAGCGCGTCAACCCGCTGCTGGCCGCCCTCTGCGGCCAGGGAGCCGGACCCACGGAATTGCTGGGAGTGGTGCGGGTGCCGGACCCGGCGACCCTGATCAGCGGGGACGACCTCCCCCTCATCGGCCTCAGCGGCGAGGAGGCGATCTGGTACCTCTGCCACCTCCCCCCCTCGGTAGGAAGCGGGGACCGCGCCATTCTCCGGGTGACCCTGAGCCTCCTCCCCCGGGACGATCTCCACTTCGCCCCGGCCCTGGAGGAGCCGGCGCCGGGTCCGGACAGCCACGACTGGCTCCTCGCCCGCCTCCAGCACGGCCTGGGCAAGGGCCTGGACCGGCCGGTTCACTGGGACCGGCGCCACTGCCG